>Ga0123354_10020860_pt1 | contig 10312 bp, 2 predicted proteins | sample TergutLab28metaG_2_FD_97872 | JGI IMG/M metagenome (GOLD analysis project Ga0123354, IMG submission 97872) | Labiotermes labralis P4 segment gut microbial communities from Petit-Saut dam, French Guiana - Lab288 P4 | ecosystem: Host-associated > Arthropoda: Insects > Digestive system > Gut ...
AATGGGTTCGGATGTTCAATGAAGGACGAGAGAACGTGCACGATGAGGCGCGAAGTGGGCGTCCATCTTTGGTGAATGATGATTTGGTGCGTAAGGTCAACGAAAGAGTGCGTGACGACAGACATTTCACAATTTCTGATCTGTCACTGCACTTTCTTCTGATTTCAAGGACTCTACTCCATGACATTGTCAGTAGTCATTTGAGTAACCAGCGGCCGCATTCTATGAGGAGGGTATACAAAAACCTGTGCCCCGCTATGAAAAGTGCCTCAATAATGGCGGCGAATATGTGGAAAAATAGTTTGAAGAATGTAGACTCTGATAACAATAAGATTTTGTACGAAACCTTAATCGATTTTTTTTTACAGCGAAACGGTACTTACTTTCTGAATAAGCCTCGTACATTTTTATAGCTAATTTTACGTGCATGGTAATCATAATAACAGTAAAAAGTAAAAGTAAATTGATTCGTTTACAGGCCCGGTGTAGCCCAGAGGGTGGGTAGAGGTATAGCTCTACTCTTCCATGACCCCACCGGGATTCGATCCCGGACCTTCCAGCCCGTAGTCCGTCGTTATCCGACTGAGCTACCCGGGCCGCAAATAACAGTAGAAATATAAACATAAAGGTAAAGGTAAAGTTCACCAAAGAATAGGCCACGAAGCCCCATATGGGGAGTAGTGGTATAGCTTTACTCTTTCTTTAACTTCGGCACTAGATTGGTTGAGTGGTCAACGCCACGCACCGGCCATTTTACTCCCGGGAGAGAGACCCGGTACCCATTGTATAGGAGGCTGGGAGGGTCCCAGGGCCGGTCTGGACGGGTGCGGGAAATATCGCCGCCAGAGGGATTCGGTCCCCGGACCGTCCATACCGTAGCGAGTCGCTATACCGACTGAGCTATCCCTGCCCAACATAATAATAGCAACAATACTAATAATTTTAAAAAGACGGAGCTGCTTTCTATCATACTGTCTGAATAAACGTGTTTAATGTAATGAATATGTCTCTGTTTAATGTGGGTATCAGTCAGATGTAAAGTACTGGAAATAAACAGCTTGTAACACAAGTGTAATGAAAGATTTATAAGAAAGAGGGTACTAAACTAAACTAAAATAAATTCATAATACAAACAAAGAAGTATAACAGATGATTCAAACTTTGTATATTTTTTAATTGCACTACAAATCAAAAGTGTGGCATAAAGAACAAATTTTTATAAAACTATTACCGCTAAACCGCATAAACGAGCCGACGGTTAGGAAAATATACAACGGAAGGTACTAAAGAGATTCTTGACATAAGTAAGGTGTTGGTTTTATCACCAGCTGAAAACGGGGTGCATCGTGAAAAACGTATTGCAGTAACGAAACGTATTTTCTCTCTTTCTCAGATCAATGCAACAACTAGGCTTGACTAGACAGCAAAGATGCGGGTCAACAGCCTACGAGGTTCAGTCGAGAGGAACTCTAAACTGTACCTACTGTTAGTGCTGTTCCATATGTTTCAAATTAGACAGTCATTAGTCCTGTATAAATACACTTGCTTTAACTTGAGACACATTACCATACTCACTTTGAGCTCATCCGCCTCAATGTAGCCACTACCGTCAGTGTCATACTCACGCCAGATCTGCAAATGACATTTGGCCTAATTAGAACAAGCCTGGTGTTCCACAGTAACGAGACAGATAGTAGAGGACCAGAACAGTTATTAATTGCATTAAAAATACCAACTTTTGCCAGAATTTGACTCAATTTACGTGAAATAATCTTACCTTCATAAACTCAACACTCGATTCTAAAGGATTGTCAAACCGGAACAGGAGTAGAAAATTTTCTTCCATGGGTAAAAGTTGTGCCAACTGCAAGAAACACAGGAAAATTCGGTGACAATTGTGTCTATTGACAGTAAAAGTTTTGCCAAATGCAAGAAACACAGGAAAATTCGGTAACAATTGTGTCTATTGACAGTAAAAGTTGTGCCAAGTGCAAGAAACACAGGAAAATTCGGTAACAATTGTGTCTATTGACAGTAAAAGTTGTGCCAAGTGCAAGAAACACAGGAAAATTCGGTAAAAATTGTGTCTATTGACAGTAAAAGTAGTGCCAACTACAAGAAACACAGGAAAATTCTGTAACAATTGTGTCTATTGACAGTAAAAGTTTTGCCAAGTGCAAGAAACACAGGAAAATTCTGTAACAATTGTGTCTATTGACAGTAAAAGTTGTGCCAAGTGCAAGAAACACAGGAAAATTCGGTAACAATTGTGTCTATTGACAGTAAAAGTTTTGCCAAGTGCAAGAAACACAGGAAAATTCGGTAACAATTGTGTCTATTGACAGTAAAAGTAGTGCCAACTGCAAGAAACACAGGAACATTCTATAACAATTGTGTCTATTGACAGTAAAAGTTGTGCCAACTGCAAGAAACACAAGAAAATTCGGTAACAATTGTGTCTATTGACAGTAAAAGTAGTGCCAATTACAAGAAACACAGGAAAATTCTGTAACAATTGTGTCTATTGACAGTAAAAGTTGTGCCAACTGCAAGAAACACAGGAAAATTCTGTAACAATTGTGTCTATTGACAGTAAATGTAGTGCCAACTGCAAGAAACACAGGAAAATTCGGTAACAATTGTGTCTATTGACAGTAAAAGTTATGTCAGCTGCACGAAACAGACATACATTCGATAAGAATTGGGTATAATTGTGAAACGTGTGCCAGACACAAGAAAAAACATCCAGTAGGAATTGGAACACTACGATTGTTTTACCATGACACAACAGTCTTTAGTGGGTCAGGGCCTCCTCGTTATCGAGACTTTGCGATCACGCTCAGACACACCACACTCGGTAGGACTCCTCTGGACGAGTGATCAGCCCGTCGCAGAACCTCTACCGAACACTCACAGGAGACAGACGACTATGACTCCAGCAGGATTCGAACCAGCAATACCAGGAACCGAGGGACAGCAGACACACTTCTTAGGTCGCGCTGCCACGAGGATTGGCAGTTATGATAATACCAGCAGCATTATCATCGTCATCATAATCATCATCATCATCATCATGCGCAGCAACAGCAACTACAAAACCTCCGTGGAACTAGGTCCCTTTGGTAGGATAAAAATCCTTAAGCTTCTCAGAAATTCCCTTCTTGTGCCACACAACACTCCACTATCATCTTATGTTTATTGGACCGTGCATCATTGTGATAGTTGAAGAATAAAAGACCAATTTGATGTCAATAAGTTGGTATTTTATTCTTCAACTCCATTATCATGTTTAAAACAACGCACATTTCTCCCCTACCATAAGCCTCATGAAGTCAATCCATACAACCATATCCTATTATTTCGAAAATTTTTAATTACTATCCCCAATTCTGCGTTTCCGCTCCCACGCATGCTGCATGTCTCGCCTACTTAATAGTACTTTGTGTCCCAAATTATATGTGGCAATGAGAACAAATGACGAAGCTCCTCGTTAAGGACTTCAATCAACAACACAGTTTTAAATTTCACAGATACAATCCGGTTACTCGCACAGTACAACCAACAAGATGCAGCGTTTCACAATCTATTTATTTCAGTAAGACGCTCTACATGTTTCAGATATTTTTTCCGTCCATCATCAGGAGCTCAAAACTGCACATACGGCGTCAGACCAATACTGCTACCTGCTGCTAGCTGACGCTGTACGTGCAGTCTTGAGCTCCTGATGATGGGACGGAAAACCCGTCTGAAACATGTAAAGCGTCTTACAGAAATAAATAAATTGTGAAACGCTGCATCTTGTTCGTTGTACTGTGCGAGTAACCGGACATATGAATGTTAAATTCGGTTACCTAACGACAATCTTGTTTATACACATTTGTAAATATTTATTGTAAGATGTTGCTTATAATAAGTAACAATTAACGAAGTCCATTTATAACTGAGAATTAATAATAACAAAAGAAGCTAATGCCAATAGCACGATCCCAGTGGCCGTGTGGTCTATGGCGTGAGTCTGTTGCCTCTTGCTTGCTCGTATTTTGGTTTCGAATTCCGCGTGGGTAACTTATGTCTGTCTCGCGTGAATGTTGTGGGTTGTCAGGCACAGGTCTCTGCAAAGGGCCGATCACTCGTCTAGAGAAGTCCTACCGAGCATGGCGCGTCTGAGTGTGAGCGCGGAACTTCAAGAGTAAGGAGGCCCTGGCCCAATATGACTTTCCAGCCATGAAACAAACAACGCCAATAGCAAAAGCAGTCAAGCAATGATGTATTTCTATACAAATAATCATGTAAGTTAAATATTACTTTTATGCTATCTTCCACTTCTTCAATGGAAGCTACACATACTGTTGACACACTGTACTCTTTCTTTCGATGCAAGTGATACTCCCCTTTCATGGGTCGCTGTGCCGTGTTCTTAGCATCCTACTACATATCCTGTCACTCATTATCCAAATCTATAAAGTTACAATTAACACGAACTTGTAAGTGTTGCAAGTTTCCTATTGGAAATTGTTAGGCATGTCTCCCTGTGAATATCTTACGTAATGTAGACAAGCAAAGCTGAAGGAACTTTACAATCACCACACAAAGGGGGAAGGTATTTTGCGTCATAAATTCAGTAGACATTTGGCCCATAATTCTATTTTCAATACTGCAGTTGCCTCAATGACTGAAAGTGTTCTTTTCCGATCACTGACATTTGTACTTTACAGTTGACTTCCTCTGACGTTCCAAAATTTTATGAGCTGGTAATGCATCTGTTCACACACACACACACACACACACACACACACACACACAGGCATGCACATACATAAATAGTCAACAAGGACTCTGATCCATCTAGTTAGTTAGTTAGTTTACTTCTGACCGCTCGTGGGAACATAATTTATCCCTACTGCATGTGCGAACAGCTCGGATAATTCGGAGATTCAGTGTTTAGAGTTGGTAAAGACCCTGAGGGTTCCAAGGGGCCGAGGCTCCCAGATTTCCAGAAAATCGCCAAATGAAGGTGGTAAGGTTGTCTGCCCTATGCACCGGCCGCCTTTACCCACCAGGAAATATTCCTGGTACTCATTTCTGTTAGCGGCTGAGTTGAATCCAGGGTCATAGTGCGGTAGGAAGGAGTATGTCAATGACACCGCCGGGAATCGAACCCGCGACCTACCGACTTGTAGTGCAGCATCTCAACCAACTGCGCCACCGCGTGCCGCGTTTAGAGATGGACTATGTTCAAATGCGCGTTTTGATACGAGCGGGGATGACAGAGTAGAACCACATCGTGATCTGTCTAAAAGCGGACCAGGTTGGTTCCATGTGAGTAACAGGGACAGAATATGTAATCTTTTAAACACTCACCTCTCTGATATCGATCTTCCCGTCTTGGTTGTCGTCATAGGCTTCCATGAAACATTGCTTCAGCTCCACTAGCATGGCATCAGAAACGGCCTGTCAAAAAGGAGAAACAACTTTCGATAAATAAACATGGTGAACCAATTTCAGAATAAGCACCTAATGTTTTGACTAGTATCTCTCATGCTGTATGGTATTGTTTTCCTATGTGAATCATTTAGGATTCAAATAAAAAATACTGCGAACTGGGGAAGAGCAGAGAATAAATGCCTGCTGAGTTCTGGTAGAGAAAACTAGATAATTGAGATTGACATGGGGGATACAGAAGACACTAGTGTCATAACATTTTTCTCCTCTGGTTTATAATTATTTTAAAACTAAATATATGCAAATGAAGAGAATAGGAATAAAAGATATAACACATCTAAAAACTTATAATTTTGCCTTTGAAATTGCGGAAAATTTTAATTATCTGGGCTCCATTTTGAATGCAGATAGTGACATGAATATAGAAATTGCTGAAAGAATAAGAAAAGGCAACAGAGCATATTATGCCAAAGCAAAACTAATAAAATCGAAATCCCTAAAGAAAAACACCAAAATGAAAATATACAAACCGATGATAAGACCAGTCGTTACGTACTCATCAGAGACTTGGAATTTAACAGCAAAAGATGAAAAGAACCTAAGCAGTTTTGAAAGGCAAATATTAAGGAAGATATTTGGCCCTGTTAATATTGACGATATATGGAGAATACGAAACAACATGGAGATTAATAAACTGATAGAAAGTGCAGATATAGTGAGATTCAGCAAGGCACAAAGAATCAAATGGCTGGGGGATATTCAAAGAATGGACCAAGCAAGATCAACTAGTAAGCTGTTAGATTGGAAACCTATGGGAACTAGACCAGTAGGAAGAGCAAGACAACGACGGCAAGACGATGTTATGGAAGATCTAAAAAAGCTGAAAGTTAAACACTGGAAGGAAACAGCTAAGGATAGAAGAACTGGGAGAGACTTGGCTGAGAAGGCGGAAACACACAAAGGGTTGTAGTTCCAAATGATGATGATGGTTATTTAGTTGCATGTCACTTTGTAATATGCAATCAAAGTGACAACGAACAGAGACACAGCTAAGAGGGTGGCAAGTGGTGGGCAAGTGATGGGCCTGCCCAGTGGCGGCAGAATTAACGTTTTCAGTGAAAATCTGAATTTTCTGCGCTCATCATTATTAAATTGCTGAACCAAATGAAAGGGAATCCAAAAAATGTGACTTTTTAAAGTTCATAATGTCTGTTATGGACGGGCATTATGGTTACTCGTGCCGGAAGCAAACACCTAACCACGCCACTGTTCATAAACGATAGTTATTTTGGATATTGTGACTGTAGAACAATTGAGTGTCGGGCGATAAAATGCGGATATATTGTTCGAAATAATTTGTGTTTTATGGCGGTTCTAACCATCTAAATTTGTACAGGAACTGCCGTAGTTCTTGTTCCATCTTCTAAAGTAAATACGACCGGCTACTTTTTGATCATTCTTTGACCATTTCATTGACCTTTTAGATACCAGAATGATATACACGTTTTTCATTACATGGCGCTGCTTAAGTCCCGGCTAACAGACGGACTGCTCTAGGCTGATCGCTTCAACAAACACGTTCGTAGCGTCATAATTTGAAAACCGAATAGTTACACGGTGGACGGATAAGACGGCTTCGAATTCGTTTCGAATAAAAGCCAGGAACCAATTTTAGAGCATACTCCAAGAATCTTCCAAGCATTAACACAAATTATTGCCATATTTAAGGTCCTCACAGCGATGTAACCGAAGACTCATTTCTTGAAAGCTTATTTTATGAACGTCGCCATTCTCGAAGGATGCTAACCATTTAAACGCCGAATTAAATCACATCTGCCAATTGCTGGTATTATTAGGAGCTCACCATATTCTCCACGTTAGCTGGATAAGGGCCAATTAACATCCTGGGCCTGAGGTTGAAACAGGGGGAAACAGTGAAGTGCTGAATGATTTGCTGGAAAAGATAATAATAGACATGAAATACCGCCATCCTTCAACTGTGAACACTGCTGCCATCTGTAATGTGAGTCTTTATAATTTGTGGATGTAAGAATGTTTCAGGGGTAAGTGTGTCTCCATGTGCAGGGAAGGATATTATTTACTGTGGTGCAACAGCCCGCCAGTGGGCCAAGGCCTCTTCGTTATCGAGGATTCATGATCCCACTCAGACACACCACACTCGGTGGGACTCCTCTGGACGAGTGATCAGTCCGACGCAGAGACCTCTACCTGACAACACACAACAATCACAAGAGACAGACATCCGTGCCCTCGGCGGGATTCGAACCCATAATCCCAGCAAGCGAGCGTCCGCAGACCCACACCTTAGACCGCGCAACCAATGGGACCGGCAGTGTAGGATATTAACCTCGGCAATTCCACCCTGAAGGTGCAGAACACAATTCATCCCAAACGTTGAAATAAGTTTTATATGTGCAGAGTAACTAACACACGTACGTTAACAAATAAATATCGGTATGACGACATTAAAAATCGATAAAAGCAACGTGCCGACGACGTCAAAGGCTGGTGATCGTAACTGCAGCTGAAATAAGGGTAATCAAAGATCGTAGACCAGCGACCAATAAATAATGCTCATAACATAACCTCGACTCTGAATGGCCAATCTCGATAACATCCCTGATGGCTTATGTAATGTCTTTTCCTATATAACGCTGTGTTCAGAACCACAAAGACGCTTTCTTCTCTGGAACTTAGATCATGAAAAAACCATTTAGGAAACACAGAATTATTTTAAAGCTAAATTAGAACGGCATTATGGGTAATAACTCTAACAAAAGCCTACACTAAGGGTGTACAAATCCCGGGCGCCAGGTCACTCCGCAGGGAAATTTTGTAGGTGGCGCCTAAAATTTTTGGGGCCTCAGTATGGTACTTGCTGCATGTAACCCTTATGGAATCTGGAATTTTGAGGTCGTTACTAGATTCTTGGAAAATTTCACGTGCCTCCGGGCCTAGGTTCACGTGGCTGACACTGAACAGATTGGCTCAACCTGCAGTGCCATTACCTTGCATTCGGTAGGCAACCTGTCTGACATCAGCGCCACCATCCTTACGTGTTGAAATATTTTCAAGCCTTTTAGTCGCAACTGAGAAGGAAGATTATAGTAGCTTCAAATAGACAACGATCACTTCCTGTTCCGAACGTCCTGATGCAAACTAGAACTTATCCAATTATTTTATTTACAAAATTTCTAAGACAAAAAGGTACCTGTATTTCAGGCAGCGTACATGCAGAGTAGACAGACAGCAGGTGAGGGGACATTAAATATTCTAAGAGTTGGATCAGTCAAAACACAAACTAATTTTATTGTCAATCATAAATGGGGCGATATGTTTCGACTCATAGACTCATCATCAGGACAATTCTTGAACTATATTTAAGGTACATCGAGTAAAAGAGCACATTTTTGGGATCCCAGAATTCTGGGATCCCAAAAATGTGCTGAAATTTATAAACAAGATTTACTACTTACACAATAATTACTATAAAACCTAAGATAAAATAAACATTTCAATAAAAAATTAAATTACAAAAAATAAAACCAAATAAAATTTTCTCATAATCAAATTGAAAATCACTATAAAATTCACAAAACTAAATTAAAACTAGCAATTATAAAAATAAAATAAGGAGCTAATCCACATCAATCTTAACATCAAATAAAAATAAGCGAAACAACAACGGAAATTAAATAAGATGTATGAATTGAATTACTTTCTTGAAAAACCAGAAACCACTAAAGACGAATAACATTTCGCTACAAATTAACTTATTATTAATAGTAATGAAACGGTAATTAATATGAATTATTAACTCCTTTAAAATACGGAAATAAAAATAAAGAATAAAATGCAATGAACCCTGATACACACGGTACGACAAATAAAACCAATTTTTAAAAAAAACATTAAACTAAACCATCTACCCCTCACGGTACAAATAATCTATCGTATAAAAAATTAAATCACAAAAATACAATAACCGCAATTATTCTTCAATTAAACAAAGAAATAACATAAACATTTTTTAAAAAAACAAGGCATTCGACAAAATCAGATCATGCCGAATTGCACGACATTTTAATTCATCGTAAATGATAACTCAACTAATAGAAGTGATCTGATTAATTTCAATGTAAAAGAGCTTATTTTTGGGATGCCAGAATTCTGTGATCCCAAAAATGTGTTCTTTTTCTCGATGTACCTTCAATATAGTTCAAGAATTGGCCTGATGATGACTCTATGAGTCGAAACATGTCGCCACATTTATGATTGACAATAAAATTAGTAGTGCTTTGACTGAACCAACTCTTAGAATATTCAGTGAAAATATATCGGGATGGCTCCAATTAAAATATGAGGGGGCATTAGCTTTTCAAAGAAATTGCTTACTGCGTGGAATTTGTAAAGCTACGCGTTATGTTTATCTGCAAAGATTTATGAAAAATAATTAATGGAACTTTTAGATTGAAACTACAGCACATGTGTATGAATTAAACTACAGCACATGTGTATGACTGAAACTACAGCACATGTGTATAATTGAAACTACAGCATGTGTATGATTGAAACTACATCACATGTGTATGATTCAAACTACAGCACATATGTACGATTCAAACTACAGCACATGTGTATGATTGAAACTACAACATATGTGTATGATTGAAACTACAGCACATGTGTATAATTGAAACTACAGCATGTGTATGATTGAAACTACAGCACATGTGTATGATTGAAACTACAGCACATGTGTATGATTCAAACTACAGCACATGTGTATGACTGAAACTACAGCATATGTGTATGATTCAAACTAGAGCACATGTTTATAATTGAAACT
>Ga0123354_10020861_pt1 | contig 10312 bp, 4 predicted proteins | sample TergutLab28metaG_2_FD_97872 | JGI IMG/M metagenome (GOLD analysis project Ga0123354, IMG submission 97872) | Labiotermes labralis P4 segment gut microbial communities from Petit-Saut dam, French Guiana - Lab288 P4 | ecosystem: Host-associated > Arthropoda: Insects > Digestive system > Gut ...
ACGTCGGATGAAGGCCGAAAAGAGGAGAATTCTTCTCATCATAGACAATTGCTCCTCTCATAATTGTGTGCCTCACCATTTGGAGCATGTGAAAGTTTTATTCTTGCCTCCAAGTACTACCTCCATTTTGCAGCTGCTGGATCAGGGGATAATTCACGCAGTGAAGCGGCATTACCGAGCTCGTGTGGTCTGGCATATGCTGTGTAATATTGCCTCAGAGAGAGACATTAATGTCAACATATTGGAAGCAATGCAGATGTTCAGTGCTGCATGGAGAGCACTGAAAGACGAAGTAATCTCAGACTGTTTTCGAAAAGCTGGAGTGGTTTATGCAGAAGACAACATCACAGAAAGTGAAGTGTTGGATGACGCAGAAACAGAGGAGAACTGGAAGCATTTGTGTGAAAAGTTGGATGTGCCAACAAGTGTGAATCTTACTGACTACGTCAACGTGGACTGTGATGTGATAGTGCAAAAAAAAACCACTGATGATGAAATTTTGGCAGACATTATGAGTGATGGAAATCCATGTGATGATGAAGTGGAAGAGGAAGATGTGCCTCAAAATGATCGACAGAGTTTGACTCTTGTGCAGGCAACAAACATGGCACGTAAAGATTTTCTTCTGTCACGAAGTAATGTGCCAGAATCTGTCTTAAATTCATGTGCAGTGGTTGGCGACTATCTTGAATGGTCTTTTGTGTCTGGGAGTGTTCAGAAGAAAATCACAGACTTTTTCAAAAAATAAAGTCCAGAACATTGTGTACCGGTACTATGTAAAATTTGATATGCTGAAAAATTACAGAAAACCTCTTGCAATTACTGTATATCATTACTTCATGTATATATATCGTAATTTTCCTCTCATCTAATAAATATTAAGCTTTTTTATCTGTAAATTCATGAATTCATGTTGACGTAATGTAGATCCTGCAACGGATATACCAACAGGTGAGTTCTTGAGAATTGACTTATTTCAATATAACAAAATTTCACTATAACAAATTAATTTCTGAGGTCCCCAAAATTTCGTTATACTGGTATTCTACTGTATTTGTTTTACCTAAATTTAGAACTAAATTATTAGCAGCAAACCATTTAATCATATGAGAGAGAACTAAATTTGACATAGAAGAGAAATCTTCAAAATTTCTGCTTGAAATTGTGACACTAGTATCATCAGCAAATAATATTGGTTCTAATACAGAATTTTTTCTCAGGGGAAGTTCATTTATATATATTATGAACAATAGGGACCCTAGAATTGATCCTTGGTGAACTTCATGTTTCTTTGTACCCTAGTCAGAGAAAAAAATTTTGAGTTGTATTAGGTGATTTTACTTCAACTTTCTGTCATTGTGTTAGTTAAATAGGACTGTACCAATCTTCAGATAGTCCTCAAATTCCATAGAAATGTAATTTAGCTGACAAAATTTCATGATTCACACAATCAGAAGCCTTTGCCAAATCACAGAAAGTTCCTCAGACATGCATTTTTTGGTTACGTGCTAAAATTCCTATAACTGAAGTTATCAAACTAAATTATTACATTGTAGTAGAATAATGGTAAAACTCATCCCTCAAGTGGCACTTCAATATCAACATTAGTTTTGTTAAAATAAACACAACTGAAATTTTATAAAAACTATGCAATTTTTTGTGTCAGAATATCCAGATTGGACTGATCACAGAGGTCATGTGTGTTGACACTTGGTATTATATGTATGTATGTTGTTTAATTCAGTTTGTAGGACAGTACCTCAGATCTTGTCTAAGGTTGGGTCCATGTTCTTTTGATACGTACTCCTAACAGTCTACCTGTTTCAATAATATAGCACATGCCACATGCACTGTAGAATATTAAACACACCCTCTCCAGTACATTTGTCATTAGTAACCCATGAAGAGTACATTTAGTTTTGAAGACAGTTCTAATATTGAACTTGTTGTCAGTCTGTCAGAAGTTTTCAAATATGCCTCTTACATGGGAGATGACAAATGTACCAAGAAGTATTGTGTCTGCAGAAAAAATAACCTGTTGATAGTGGAGTCATTTAAATGTCAGATTTCATTGAGGACAAGAATCTGTGTGTTGTTAATGAAATTGTGTTTATCTTGGTGTATGATCTTGCCTAAGTTGACCAAACAATGTGAAGAGCTCCTCTTTTTTATATATGGGAAGGGGGGGGGGGAGCAGGTTGGAAATGTAGCTGCTGCCCAGTCTGAGCAGGGTTTTTTACACACCTCGATAGACAGTGATTAACCCCTCTTTATGATTAGGACATCTAAGAACGGACAAATACAGTGTTGGTACCTAATCCTGGCACACTGTTGGTACCTAATCCTGGCACACTGTTGGACTAAAACCAAAGTAATACATTCAGTTCAATTTCAGTTCAGTGAATGAAGGACAGTTCAGCTGATCTTTTGGCCAGCTGTCACTTTAAGTGCAAAGGATGTATTGGGAGTATGTTGATAAAAATATCTCAAGCTGCTGCCTCCACAGTAACAAGATTTCATTTAGGTTACTTAAGTGAATATGTGTTGTCACATAAGATATGAAAGAATGGTTATGAAAGACAATGGGAGGGAAGGGTTTGTAGTTAAACAGTAAGTCCCCATTTATGTTTCTCTGGGAAGGCAGACTGTTGGAACAAAACATCGAAACAAGAGGATAAGAAATGGGAGTTCAAATATTTGGTAAAATTTCAGTGGCAAGTACTTCAGAAAAAAAGGTTTTTCTCCTGAAGTGTACTGTGTACTGCTTCAGTCATTGGGAATGATGGCTGTGAAACTGACTAACTGTATGCATTAAATTTCTTATTAGTGCCAATAAATTGAAACCATGGTAACCATGCTGTTAGTCGTAATGATGACTTTCTGTATTGTTTTACTTGATATCATTTAATACACATTTATTTTGGTTTACAGACATAAAAATATTTGTGCATGTAATAAGTGTAGATACATTTGTAATTGCAGTACTATTGTGAACACTGCTGGGCTACCATTCATTCCCGGCCTGGACGTGAGTTTCATAAACCACTGGTGAAGGAAGGGGCAGATCGGCCACGAGCTGTGCCATTCCGTTGGTGTTAACGTTGGAGCGGTTTAGCTCAGTAACGATCGAACGGCCCTGGAGACAGTAATTTGACAGCCTGGGAAGATGGGTGGTGTGGCACTGACATCCATCATTTCACTGCACTTACCATTGATGCAGTAGCAAGTCATCACGGGGCATTCATCAGAACGTGGCAACTAGGAAATTTGATAGCAAGTACATCATTTTATCGCCTCAAACCACCATCACGATAACAACTGTAGGCTAGCTGTTTTCATCGCTGTTTATATATATCTAGTACATAATTATATAGTAATATATATCTATAAATATATGGTATGTAACCACACATTCTTAAAATATCTTTTTTAAAGAATGAAACCTTCAAACTGTAGCGCGATCGAGCAGATTGTCCGTTAGATAACTTACTCTTTTTAATTACTCTCTGGTTCGCATGAGACAAATTAAAATCCCTGTTGCGGCCACCGATGATGGTATCGTATGTACGTAGCAGTTGTAACGATGTGATTTCTTAGCATCTCTGCCAATACTTTAACCAGAATTTTTGTCAATTTTCAGGGTATTTGTAAATATACATTAATAGTTCAATCTACTTTTGTATTGAGCGTACAAAGCATGTCACAAGGCATATAATGAACAAGCTTGCCGTTTTCCAGTCTCCTTCATATTTTCCCTTGATCCTGTAATTTTCGTACGTTCTTGGTGTAAATAGTCGTTGTAAAAATACCGGTAGTTATTCAGTATATTAATTTGTTTCATAATGAGAAGTGTATCTTCCATATTTATTTTTTGGGTCTCGTTTTTGTACATAATGAATTTTTGCCACTGTCAAATATCTGCCACTACAACGTCTTGTATTGCTAATGAACTAACTCATAGTCAGTTGGTTGCAAGGTTGCAGCCTGCAACACACTTTTGATACATTTCCTAGGTAATGAACTACTGAACTTACACATTGATTATAATGTTTGTACTCTCTTAACCAAAAGCATTGGCAGAGAATCTAAAAAAATTAAAAACTTTTGTAGCTTTGTTGTGCACACGCATTTTATAAAAAGTACATATGTCATAAATTGATCTGTATATTTGTCTCAGCTTTTCATCATCCAATCATCCTTTGAGAATGCTAACTTGTTACCCCTATTTTAAAATTTTCTATTGGTCAAGTGATAGTGACGCTTAACTAAGAAACAAAGTCTGCCTTGCAGTAAAATTGTCTCTTGACCATTCTGACAGAATTCAATCCATACTGAGCATTATGTAGTTGTTTGCCTCTTGGCTCACTTTTATCATGAAAATATAAAATAGTCTATATTTTAGATGTCATCCCATAGCTATTGCTCAGGCTGTTCCTTCTCAGTCTGTTGTAGACAATGTACCATATGCATATTATAACTTAACGTAATGTATTGTAGGTTTACTCATGCAACCTGTACCTTCTTGTTGGAGACTGGTATAGTGCAGTAGGGGAGGACCTACTTTGTATCATCAATTTAATTCTGGCATAGATATGCAGTGTACACCCGTGTATGTTTGCTCATAATTTGCTATTTCAGACAGATGTGATATGTCATTTATACATGATGGTCTAGATAGATGTCATGTCTTGTGTCAGACACAGGGTCACCATTTTATTCACTTGACTAGAACCTCATTGTTTCCAATCTGCGTGCGTGTCTTACCACAGCTGGCAGTAAACAGCATATTGTGTCATGTCACTTGACTTAGCCGAGCTAAATGTTGAGTACATGTGCTTTCCCTCCTGCAAAAGAAATAAAGCAAGGACGGAGGGCAGGACTTTCCCAATATTTTACTTGGTCCTCCATTTTCTCGTGTCATTCAACCTGTGCGTGCTTGTTTTATACAGGAGGTGTTAGGTGTAAAGGGCACTTTACATAAAAAAGCCCACCTTCTTGTAATCTGTGTGATAAGAAGTGTAGGTACTTTGCACGACTGTAGTCTTTTTCAATAGATTTGTATTTTTGAGTGTTAAAGTTTTTTATACAGCTGTTGTTATCTTAGTTAAGGGCATGATGTAAACATGTGCAAAGAGAAACTCAGAGAGGCCCGGCAGGTACATATTTAACCCTTTAGTTCTCTGCTTTTCTTTCCCATTTAAAATTTATGGTTCCTTGTGCAGGTGGATGAGATTCAAATGGGCCTGGCCAGTATTAGGGCAAAGCCTCCACAGGAGGCAGTACCCCTCCTGGTGGCTGGCTGGCTAGCCATCCAAGGTCAAACCTTGTAGCTCCCATCCACTGTACATGGTATCATGATTTTGCCCTGTCTGCACAGTTCCAATTGATATGAGCAGATAGTAGCACCTGACAGACATTCTCACTTTGCTCGTCATGTTTATAACATTTGCACGTGATCTCTCCATACCAAAGAAAATGTGAAACATGAATGTAAAGATGCTACTTGGTCTGAAGTGCCCAGTGTACTTTTTCTAGGGCAAATCAGATTTCTAAACAATTTTTCCTTTTTTAAGTTTACATTAGATGCATAAAAAATATAAGTATAAATTGCAATGTTTTCCATAGTTGTTGTCTATTGTAGTGCAAAACAGTGCAAATTTCAAACTGTTAATAATATATTGTAGTCATGTGCCAGAGTTTGGTGCACCTATTTCAACACAGCCTTGAGTTACGGTTGTCATTCAAAGGCCCTTTTTTCGCCTGTCCAAATGAGATTTCCAGTTTGAAATCCAGCATTCAGTTAAGTATAAATTTAAATGGTAGCACTTGTGCACATAGGGTTTGCCTGGGTAGATCTCTAGTCATTGGGATAGTAGTGGGGCTTTGGTCTTGGTGTAGAAACACTCTGGTTCCTACCTTGGGGAAATAGGTAACTCATTGACATAACCAACTACCATTTTGGTACAAATAATTATTCATTTTATATCACATTGTTTGTAAAAGAAATATAACTTTGCCCCATTTTGTACTGTTTATAATGCTTTGAATTCCAAGGGATCACCATGATTTTGCATAAAGGTGTATGTATTGACTTCTAAACTGTGTCTCTTGGAGCTCCGTTAGCTGTTGTAAAATTTGTTGTGGGTGTCAGGGAAAAAACATTTAATTTTTGTCATTTGGTGCCATCAACTGGGGGTTAGGAAGGTGTACAGAGTTTTAGTTTTTTAAACAGAGTTAGTTCCAGCAAGCAGTAGAACTCTTGCTTCTAATTTTAGACATTACAATATGACATTTTTCATACTGAGTTTAAATGTTAAATAGTTACACGTGTTTTTACATATTTATTCAATTTTAATGATTGAATATATCTGATGGTATTTTAACAATTTTTTACTTTCCTTAACTAGTTACATTATAATTTGTTTTAATGAGTTCTTATGTTTTAGTGTTCTGTGTTTGATGTGCATTAAGCCTCATGATATGCATGGCAAAATGTGATCCTAAGAGTTAATTTGTAGTTGCAACCTACATAATGATTGCTGTTTAGCAGCTGGCAACTCCTCGGTGCTTAGCGGCAACTTGCTGGGCTTTCCAAATTGTACTGCAACGTGAGGCAGAGGGTGGGGAAGTAGGAAGTACTGTGGTTAACTCCAAGTTTGACACTTGCAGCACACATTAGCATCTCCTACTTCATCAAAGGCTATATTTGAATAGTATAGCATGGGCTGGAGACCTGTAAGGAATGTTTGATCAATCACCCACCTTCTGAAGGAGGAAATGATGGTCAGATGATAGGCTGGCCTAATATACTGTATCTTTTCTACAAATAGAATACCACAATTTAAATATAAAAAAAAATACAGTTGATGTTATGTGATAGTTGTATTTAATACAAAATCTACACGTGATTATTTTGTAGCCTTGGGTAACTTATTTAACACTTAGCACTATATTTAACTTTTTTAATAAGACTTCGTAAAATTGTATAAATATTCCAGTGTGATGATTCCATGTATTCAAATGTAATCAGTTGACAACTTTCATAGTTTTGCCTCAGCAGCACAAACACCAAAAGAACAGATTTCTACATGCTACAGGGTGCCATGAAAGCAAATATTAGAGGCATTCTGTTGTGCATCCTCAGAGAAGTTACAGTACGTAGAAACAGAAACTGGCAGTATATTTGCAAGTCTGAAAGTTTAACATTGTATTAAACTACTATTTTAATTTTACTTTTGACACTCATTTCAGGAAGCTTTGAGTCAAGTAAAATATCTGTGGTGATTCATTAGTTATTAGTTTGTGCTGTGTTAATGTTTGCATACAAAACTACTCCTGTGTCATATGGTTAAAGAAGCCACCATACTCTTCTGTCTGGTCTTGAAAATTCAGGCAGCAGCATTGACCTATATAGTACATTTGAAAGGTGCACAGGGTATATCACCTTTCATGGCAAAGTCGCGAACGAGAAGTTGCTCACGTGTAAACTAGTTAATGAAATGGTAATGCTTTAATTATTTTATGAATACTAAAATCTTTCTTTGGCCTTATAAAGTGCTACTGTGGAAATGGAATGTTTACAAGAACTGGTGCTGAATGCAACCACAGGGAAGTGGGAGAGGGAAATTTCTTGACAGTAAAAAAAGTTTGCATTGTACTTTCAGTTCAGACCAGTGTGACAGCTTTAGAATACCTTATTTGGCTACTCTGAAACTGATGTATCACAACAACATTTGTCTCATCTTCCTGTGGTTCTGTCAAAGAGGTTTGCATATCCTGTGTACACAATTCCAATAGCATTTTGTAATAATTCTGGATTGTAAATGTGAATATCTATTTTCGTATCCCAGCAAAAATTAACAAAAAAAATTGTTATGAGCAGCTGCAAAATTCAGTTTGAGTAATGGTGATCAGGAAAGGGGCATAGAAGCGTACCCAGTCATGTAAATTAATGTCCATCTGTGTCCTTTACATGTTTTATTAATTACTAGCCAATATGGTGGTTATATTCATCCAAAAACTACATGGTGCTTCATTTTAGATTGTTATATATTTTTATTTTTTTATATATTTCAGATGAAAAATTAGTTACTTTCACACAATAATTCTCAATTTTAAATAGCAAAGCCAGATATGCAGTAACCTGAAGCATACATAAAGACTTGTTTTTTAATTTTCTTATTACAATTATTAATACTAGTTATAAATAATGTGCAGTATTATTGTATACTGGATTATTCTCATGTTTCAAGTGGTCCCTTCTTTGGGTATATGTGGGAAATTTTTGTATGGTTTGCAGTGTTTCAGTCCTGCAGTGTTTTTTGTACTGTTTAACTCCCATCAATGACTCCCTTAGTCCTGATGTGATGGGCACAATCTGACCCTTAGACTTGTTGGCAATTTTGATTCATAGCTGCAGAAAAAGTGATGATATTTATGTGTGGAGTGAATGGTGGGACACCAGGTGTAATGTCGTGCAAGTAAATGTTGGTTACTTTCTATTTAGTCATGCTACCTAGTGCAATATTGTTAACTGGGTCCCTGATACATGTGTATTTGTGTGTGTGTGTGTGTGTAAGAGAGAAAAAGGGCCTTATGCAATATGAATAATGCTTTAATGATTTTAACCGGTGATTGGTTACCATCTTGATACAGTACTGAAGTGTGAATTATGTTGTGAATGTAGGTTGGTTCCTTACTGCAGCCCAACAAGCCAAAGGGAAATACTGCATCAAATGACTGCCCTCAACGTAAGGACAGTATGGCAAGGGGATGGAGAGTACCCCTCAGTCTAGTGTAAATTTTCTGGTTAAGCAGGGTTTTACTCTAAGTTTCCCAGCCCTTGCTGTCTTGGCTGTAGAGTCCCTATTCTTCTGCGTAAGAGGATCACCCGTTGTTCTAGTTCACTCAAGTTAGGAAAGCACTAGTTTGTATTCTAATAGTAATATGGGGTACTTTGTGTGCATTTCAACCACTACCTACTATTTTTATGAATTTTTGTACATTTTTCTAATTTTTGTATGACGTACTATCCTGGGCGGCGGGAAGTGGCTTGGAGGCAAAGCTTGCTCGCCGCTTGGGATTCATGTTGTTACCTACCCTCTCTTGCTCATGGTTTGGATGTACCATCCCCAGCCACTTCCTGAAGCCCAGCATTGCTTATTTGTACCAGGGGAGTTTTTCCTAGTTATATTTGTTGGATATCAAAACTTTTTATGTTTTATAAAATAATTATAAAAAATGTGAACTGTGTTTATTTGATAAATATTGGTGTTAATTATTCTTGGCAAACAGAGTTTTCATACTGCATTCCTGTCATCCAGTTTATCCTTTCTTGTATTTCCTTACTAACATCTGTGTTCTTCTTTTGTACTTTATCTCTGCTCGTTGCTTTATCTTTGGAAAGATTCCTATGTGATAATCAACCTGTTTGATCTACAGTTCTGCCTGAAAACATGGCTCTTGTACTAACTACTTAACAATATTCTTTTCTGATGTAATTTTTGGTAGTTTAATAAAGCAGGTGATATTTAAAACTAACCCACTAATTCTGCCTTACTACAAACCACAGACAGCACTCATTTTCAGCTATATGACATATTAAATGGGATGAACCATATTCGTCAATGTTGAGCTCTTTCAGAGCCCCTGTGTAACCTCTCAGATGTGTCAAGTTTGCTAGACAGTGGTTTGTGGTATTACGTATTCATTTTATTGTTGTTGTATAATTTTTATATCTCAGCAATTTAATGATGTCACCAAGACACTGCAAATACAGTGGCTCTCCCGCACAGCTACAACTGTTAACTGAATCCGTCTCCTTCGATACACTCATCATGCAGTGCAGCAACGGATTAATTTCCTGCAATTCATTGATCATTGCTGATGTCAGTTTTGTGAAAATTTCATTTGGTGTTTTTCATAATTTATGTTAAACATAAGCAAAAAGTAGTGGCAAATGTGGAGTATACTTTAAACTCAAGAAATGTCATTCTTAAGCAGAATGTCATAAATCAATACTTGCCCCTTTTATTTATGGACTCTAATTTGTTGCCTTGGCTCCAGAACTTCATTACTGCTACTTCTATTCCGTGTTTTATTGTGCTACCATATTCCATAATAGGTAGTAACTGTTATTCAACAATGCTTGATATTCAAGTCAACACGTGTAATTAGAAAGCTTCATATAACAAACAAAAAAACAAACTCCGTGGCCTTAGTCCGCACGCGAACTATACCGACAGAGCGGCCGCCGCCGGTCGGCGAAGTTAGTGCCAACTTTTGCGGATAGAGGGGTGTCACGTGGTCAGCG
>Ga0123354_10020864_pt1 | contig 10311 bp, 6 predicted proteins | sample TergutLab28metaG_2_FD_97872 | JGI IMG/M metagenome (GOLD analysis project Ga0123354, IMG submission 97872) | Labiotermes labralis P4 segment gut microbial communities from Petit-Saut dam, French Guiana - Lab288 P4 | ecosystem: Host-associated > Arthropoda: Insects > Digestive system > Gut ...
CTAGACCTGGAGCCGCTACTTTTTTCATTCAAGTAGCTCCTCAATTGACCTCACGAGGCTGAGTGGACCCCGTTCCAGACCCACTATTACTCAGAAAATCTGGTAGCGCCGGGGATCGAACCCTGGACCTCTGTATCTGTAGCCAGAAACTCTGGCCACTAGACCACAGAGGCGGTCGAAATTCATATACCTATTGATAAATATTTATGTTCCAAAAATGCAGAAAAGTTTACAAATTTTGGATACAGAACGTGCTATAATTCATTCCGTAAAGACTCCAAATTAATCTTGTAAATAAAGCCAAATTGGTGCACGATTTTTCTTAGTGTCTTTATTTCTTTTCTCTAAATGTTTCGGGCGACTGTGTGCCAATCATCAGGAGAAACAACTGTATTTATGGGACAGTTGGTACTTGTTATTCCGTGTGGGTGACTGTCTGGTATGCAGGGTGGAATGAACAACGAAACACATATACAAGAACTAGCCCAATATATCAATTCATTCAAATCAATCCGTTTTTGTTATGAAGAACAAATACATTTACATTTACAACGCAAGAGAAGTAACATGGGATAAGTAAGACATAAATAAGTTATAAACCAACGCAAAACGATTTTCTAAATTAATATTTTAATTTTTAATTATTTTATGTCTTCTACGTATTTCCATACTTCATCAAACACGCTCTTATACCTACTAGACTGCTTACACTGGAGAATGTGAAACGTGCAATACCATAACTGTGGACCGCGATAGCACAGTGGTTACGGTGCTGTGCTACAAATCGGAAGGTCGCTGGCTCGATTCCAGATGGTGTCATTGGAATCTTTTATTGACATAAAGTCCTTCCGATCGCAGTGTGTCCCTAGGGTCGACTCAGCCTCTAACAGAAATGAGTACCAGGAGTATTTCCTGGGGGTAAAGGCGGCCGGTGCGTAAGGCTGACAACCTTACCACCATCATGGGTCACTGTCATGAAATCTGGGAACCATAACTTCTTGGAACCCTCTGGACCACTCCAGGCCTTTAATGGGACTGCTTTACTTTAACTATACCATAACTCTATATAAAAACCGTCTTCCTGAAGATAAACCCGCGTGTTCGAAACATGCAGAAGACATAAATTGCAGACATTTGGGATCCCATGCAATGGGAGTGGATATGTTTGGGAAGGGCAAATGTACGTAACGTCATTAACATAAATACAGGTTCACGTACCCTCAGGAAGTGCTTTAGCTAAATAACATTAAGTCAGTTAATGTACATAACCTGTAAACGCAGCACACAACAATTGAATCACGATTTCAAAAAAGAATTATGCATATGACCGATACAATCTTGAACAGCAATATTAATTTCTAAATTTTATAATGAGCATACATCAAAAATGGACTACAAAACACACCCATGGCACTTGATCGTTGTAAAGAGACATGGATAGTCCACAAACTGTATTATAAGGGGCGATGATAAGTTCTTAGCACGACCAGGAAGGAAACAAGCTGCGCCTGTCAAAAGTGTGATGGGCAGAGGAATGCATTGATTTGGCTAGAGTAGGGACAGGTGGTGGACTCTTGTGAATGTGGTAATGAACATCCAAGTTCCATAAAATGCGGGGAATGTACCTTGTTTCCTTTCTGGTCGGGCTAAGGACTTATCAACGTCTCTGTATTAAAATTAATATATTCTAATGCCGTGTAGTTTGGTATACATGTATGACATTTTAGAGGAGCCATTTGTCTGTAGGTGCACGGCGTCAAACACCAGAAGACCCCAAATCTTCCCATTTACAGTCATCATAACTTCAAAAATCATATTATTTACGATACATATTTTTATTAAAACAGTATATCATTCCACTTCCTCAGACTCAAGTGGGCAGAGCACCAAGCTCCATCCACTGATTTTTCCCCGTAACTCGTCCATATTTTCACAGTTTTTTTCCTAAATTTCCGTCTTTTTAGGCCTTATCGTCATGTCTGTCCATCTGTCCGCATGAAACAACTCGGCTCCCTCTTGGCACATTTTCATGAAATTAGATATTTTTCATGAAATTAGATATTTCAATACTTTTCGAAAATCTGTCGAGAAAATTGAAGTTCCACTAAATCCGGCTAGAATAACGGGTACTTTACATGAAGACACATCTATATTTTTTTTATCACATCTCGCTCAGTTCTTCTTTGAATGAGAAATGTTTAAAAAAAGAAAGTGTAGAGAAAATCAAAACACATTTTGTGTTCAATAACATTTTCTTTAAAGAAAATCGTGCCATTTATGAGATATGTGGAAAAATACAGTACAGCCGGGCAGGCCACAGATGACAAAATAACACAGCGCATGCGCAATGCATGATGAATACCCAAGGCTACAAACATACACACTCAAAATATATAATACTTATAGCTGTTCCACTGTAACAATGGTTGCACTAACGGGTCTCAATGTAACCTCTTGTACGCACATTGCTTGCCTTCATTTGTCTTCTTGCACCCGAATATTAGATATCTCAATGCAAGTACCCGCCTCAAAATCCACTCCAGCGCTCTAAATACCAAGAGCTATCTATATTTCAATGCACTGTGGGATACCACAATGCACTGAAATATAGATAGCTCTTTGATCTGTTTTCCCAAAGGACCTGAAGATGACCTAATAAAGGTCAAAACATGTCGTCCTGACAATATAATATTTTTATTGTACATAAAATAAATTGTTGTGTTATTGACTGACAAGTTCTATTTATATGTTATAACAATTCAGGAGGAAAACATCAAATATCCTTATAAATTGTACATTTACTAATAAGACGCAGCACTTTGACCGTATCTCGCTCTTGCACACCGTCAGCTACAACAAACCCTTATTCATGCGGAAAGACGTTAGTCGCTTTTCTTTTCAGCGTTACGCCTATCACACGATAGACTAACAATGGACCCCACTTTCCGTGTCCTCCCACCATTGTCTTCGTTTGATTGAAGAGTTAAAAAAAACAGAACATAATCACACACAGCCATATATCTCCATTATATGATTATAATCCCGCGTTATTTGAGTCTGTATCCAGGCAAAATTGAGCAATTTTTTCGTACAGAATTCATAAGATTAAGACAAGCTAATAGCATTCCCTTGCTCAAACCAAAATTGCATTTCAACTCTGGACTAATACGTAAGTAGCGAAATGTCTCTTAAAATTTTAATAAAACTTCAGAAAATGATAATCCTTACGGGATGTACATTCTATCTACTAAAGTACCCTGTCTCAGCCTCCTGTAAAATGGGTACCGGGTCTTTCCCGGGGGTAAAGTGCGGCCGGGACGTGCTGCTGAACACTCATCCCCTTCTAGTGCCGCGGTCATGGAAGAGTAGAGCTATACCTCTACCCACCCTCTGTGTCATACCGGGCCTGTAACGGGATCACTTTACCTTTAGCTTTACCAAGTACCCTCTCTATATGTCAAATCTTGGGGCACAACTTTTAGCAACACTAATGGAAATACACGATTATTAAAAATTATTAAATTTAGATTAAGCACCTAAAACTGTTTAAAGTGCGGCAGTTTTGTGATTAAGACTTTTGACGCCTAGTGTCAACTATAGCGGTCGTACCGCACCGCTAACCTCTAAAGTTACGTTTTATATATTTATTCAACAAATATAGGTATCGATATTTTAAACACGGTGTATACACTCCGTGTTTTTCTCTTCAAAATGCAGTTTGTTTCATAATTCTAACGTATTTGGTTCCTGTATTATTCACATTTAATATACAGGTTGTGCTAAAATTAAAAAAATAATTCCGGCGCCAAAATGTTAAGGCTTTTTTTACAGCAAACGTATAGGGAATTATCAAAATGTTAACATTTTAAAGCCACGCGATTACTTTACTCACCAGCAGGTTTAACATTAAAAAATTCTACATGCTTCCCACATTGCGTTTATGTGTTTTGTACGGATCTCACAGCAGGCAGCGACTATTGCCTTAAACTACATTAGCAGATTGGTTTTGTATAACCGAGGAAAGTGTTTACAACGCGGTACGGACTGAATCCTTATATAAAGCAGACACGTTTAATCTTTAAAGGGGCCAAGTGAAAGAGAATAAAATAACTCAGTATCCAGGCGGAGAGTGGGGACCGCGGTAGCACAGTGATTAAGGTGCTGTGCTACAAATCGGAAGGTCGCTGGTTCGATCCCAGCTGATCCTTCTGATCGCACTACGGCCCTGGGGTCGACTCAGCCTCTAACAAAATTGAGTACCAGGAGTATTTCCTTGGGGTAAAGGCGGCCGGTGCGTAAGGCTGACAACCTACCACCATCCTGTGCCGTTGTCACGAAATCTGGGAACCTTAACTTCCTGGAACCCTCTGGGCCACTCCAGGCCTGTAATGGAACTCCTTTATCCAGGCGGAAAATTTAAACCTAATACCTTCAAATAAGGAATTGTGGTTGACGTTGGAGTGTGTATTGATATAATACATTACAACACTCACTGATCATCGATACAATAATTAAGAACTCCACTTCAAACAGCGTTATATTATGAATGTCATCCGATTAGACACGAAATGCAACAAAACAACAATGAATCTGACGTTTTAGAACAAACGTCATAATTAAATTCTCATATAAGACGGTCCCTAACTCATCAATTACATAATTTTCAGATGATATGCTTTTACGTAGCGTGCTCAATAGAATAAACCCTCTGCGTACTACAAAATAAGCAACGCCTCATTTATCTTCTCTGTTAATTACTTCTGACGTGTCAATTCGGTGCTGTGTGTCAGCAACATCTGTCCACCTCATACCAGCAGGTTGTCCAGTGAAATTACAATTTATAATGGCACTAGAAACACACAGACAGACAGACAGACAGATAGACATTATAAAGTGGTAACGTGTTATCCCCTTCATCTTGTTCAGCAATTATTTTTATGTTAAACGTCTTAATGTTTGTTCAACTGTCACAAGACGGCGCACAGAACAAGATACTTGGGCAACCGCACCCTCTTACTGGTCTCTTGACAAATACATGGGTTCAGTAAATATGTGATCAAACACGTGATCAAAATGCAAGCCTTGAATCGAAATGCAGCCTGGTACAACAAACACATTAAATGTAATGGCTCCATCATTGTAAAAAGTTGCTAGGGCCAACAATTCACGGTTAACATTTTGGCGCCGGAATAATTTTTTTAAATTTTATCACACCCTGTATATAAAATGTGAATAATACAGGAACCAAATACGTTAGAATTATGAAACAAACTGCATTTTGAAGAGAAAAAAAAAGGGAGAGTATACACCATGTTTAAAATATTCAGTACCTATATTTGTTGAATAAATATATGAAATGCAACGTTTAGAGGTTAGCGATGCGGTACGACCTCTATATGTGTCGTTAGGCGTCAAAGGGAAGACATTTGTCGTATTTTTGGATGTAACACCGCAAATGTACCGACATTTCAGAAGTGCCCTGATGGCAAAGGCAGAAAGTAATTCTAAGACGTCGGCACATATGTACCAGACTACACGGTGTCACATCCAAAAAATACAATAATCTTCGTCACCAATTCCGCGAGTATCTAAGATCTCGGGATAGAAAGATATTACCTTAGCTGTTAACAAGAAGTAGACGTTATTTAAAATTAAAGCCCAGTGGTTTTACCGTGTGGTTTAACACATATCCCACATTCTGACCTCAATGTAGTAGTAGGTTTCACCCTTTTATTGGCCACGAAGTCCCTTAGGGTGAGTAGCGGTATAGCTCTACTCTTTCTAGGACCTCGGCACTAGAAGGAACGAGGGGGTCAGCCCCACGCCCCGGCCTCCTCTACCCCCGGGAAAGACCCGGTACCCATTTTACAGGACGCTGGGTGGGCCCCAGGGCCGGTCTGGACGGGCGGAAAACCCTCAGTGTACATACATGTTTTTATACTGATATCAGAACAAACATCCATTGTAACCCTGTAGAGCATTAACCGGCTGGTTTCTATAATCGAGACGTAGTGTTTACTGTGCGGTACGAGCTGAATGTTTTGGTATAATGAAGTTCAGTTTTCGCCTGTCAAGAGTGAAGTTTTGAAACTGCAGCGCCATACTTTATCGATCGTTGTTTCTATCAGACAGATACAACGTTAGCGTTCGAAGCCAGGCGAGATGTAATGACAGCCGATGGAGGGTTTCAGCAAAAAGAGATCCCATCTATTAAAAAGGTTCGACGGGAGAGCTGACGCTTTTGTGATATTGAAATACATCGTTGTCGTATAGGGATTTGTGTACATACATTCACTGACACATATATTATGGCAGTATGCAATATGTGTAGAATTATCTAGTGTTTTTGTGTCATGTCAGTGGGGAGTTTTTGTATAAACTTACCCTCCGAAATACTCTGTCAATTCAGAGTGGAAATAATGCAGCATTGTGTCGTCATATGTGTTTTGGCTCGAGTCTTGAACAGTTGTTCTCAGCTACTTCGAATGCAACTGTCGGAATTACTCGCACTGTATTCTCAAAGTACTGGCACAACAAATCCTCATTATTTACGCTCTTTCGTCTGGCGAACATTCGCTAAAAGAGCATCGTTTTCGTTTAATTAAACGGCAATGTTTAAATAGAATTTGCCTTGTTAAAAACTCACAAACACACACAAAAAAAGGGCATCTGCTGAGCATCCAATAATGCGGCAACTACATAGACGCAAGACTTCACGGAAATAACATTTTAACCCTTAACCCACTAACGTGGAAAATATGGCGAGCTCCTAATATTGCCAGCAGATGGCAGATGGGATTTAACTCGGTGTTTAAATGGTTAATCATCAGATTTGATTTCAATTTTCGAAAATTTGGCAGAATGAGGCTGTAATCATCCACTGACTATGAGGCTGTAATCATCAACTGTTTATGAGGCTGTAATCATCCACTGTTTATGAGGCTGTAATCACCTACGGACTATGAGCCTGTAATCATGCAATGACTATGAGGCTGTAATCATCCACTGTTTATGAGGCTGTAATTATCCACTCTTTATGAGGCTGTAATCACCTACGGACTATGAGGCTGTAATCATCCAATGACTATGAGGTTGTAATCATCCACTGTTTATGAGGCTGTAATCACCTACGGACTATGAGGCTGTAATCATTCAGTGACTATGAGGCTGTACTCATCCACTGACTAAGAGGCTGTAATCATCCACTGACTATAAGGCTGTAATCATCCACTGTTTATGAGGCTGTAATCACCCAAGGACTATGAGGCTCTAATCATGCACTGACTATGAGGCTGTTAATATCCAATGACTCCTCCCATTACTTTACAGTCGTTAAAATCTATTTTTTTCAATACTCGTATTTCACAAACTATCTTCTTCATTTTCCTAATATCATTAACCTGAACACGAAAACACCACTGAGATTTTAGCAAATTTATAAACTGAGATACGATAATTTTTATTGCTTATCCACATCAGTTACGGCAAAATTCTGGGCTAACACCTACACCAGGTCACGTCACCTTCCTTTCAAATCTTCATAATTCATCTTCCACCAAACATTCTTTCGACGGAGGTATATCAGGAAACTATCCGTGTCATAGAATGAACCACCATCTATTTGGTATACGTTGATCCTTATCCTTATTGCTTGGTTAGATAGATGCATTTCAAATTTTGTTGAAGTTATCAGTATTAATAGTACATACCGAAATTCCTCTCTTCAAATTTTTTAAGGATTTTGTAATTTATTTACAGGTAAATTTACAAATCGCGGCATCGAGATCGGTACGTCTGTAAATAACGGCTTATTATTGGTAAGCTCCATTAACCTTTTGACGCCTAATGTCTACTATAGTTGACGTACCGCACCGCTAACCTCCAAAGTTGCATTTTATATATTTATTCAACAAACAGAGGTACTGAATATTTTAAACATGGTGTATACTCTCCGTCTTTTTTTCTTAAAAATGCATTTTGTTTCATAATTCTAACGTATTTGGTGTCTGTATTATTCACATTTTATATACAGGATGTGCTAAAATTTAAAAAATAATTCCGGCACAAAAAGGTTAATAGTTATTGAATTCACGTCCTGAATTTCTCCTTCAGTCCTTATCGAGGGTTAAGTATACATTTTCTGAAGTAGAAACAGCGCTGTAAAATAAAGTAATAAGTTACGGAATATTTTCAGAGCGTAAAGCTTCCAGGGCTTTCGATCCGTTACTTTATCCATGCCTATGTGTGAAGTTCTTAAACTGAAGGGGCAAAGTAAAGGTAATAACATACTGAGCGTGGGCGGCGTAATTGTGGTATGTGGTTAATACTTGAAACCATAGCAACCATGACAAAAGTGGCGACAGTAGTAAAGGAGAGTCATAAATTTCTTCACGTAAAGTTTCTGTTATTCTTGTCTCATTTTAGCAGAAAATGAATTTTTTAAATATTATTTTTTTTTTTTTACTTTTGTACAATGAATCAACAATTGCACACATAATTGACAAATATTATAAAATTCCTATATGTTTCGACACTATTTTGTCGTCCTCAGGGAGCTTGTAATCGGTACCTGGCTAGGTTACGCAAGAATGTTAATGCAGTTGTTGGTAATACAATTTAAATTTTCAAATATGCTTTTTTTTGCTATTGAAATTTCAATGTCGAAACATCTTTAAATTATTAAACTTGTCGTATTTATAATACAATTTAAAATTTCAAATATGTTTTTTGCTATTGAAATTTCAATGTTGAAACATGTTTAAATTATAAAACTTGTCGTTTCTATAGTACAATTTAAAATTTCAAATATGCTTTTCTTCTATTGAAATTTCAATGTTGAAACATCTTTAAATTATTAAAATTGACGTATCTATAATACAATTTAAAATTTCAAATATGTTTCTTGCTATTGAAATTTCAATGTTGAAACATCTTTGAATTATTAAACTTGTCGTATCTATAATACAATTTAAAATTTCAAATATGTTTCTTGCTATAGAATTTTCAATGTTGAAACATCTTTGAATTATTAAACTTGTCGTGTCTATAATAAAATTTAAAATTTCAAATATGTTTTTTTGCTATTGAAATTTAATGTTTAAACATATTTAAATTATTAAACTTGTCGTATCTATAATAAAATAGCTAATATTATTTTGTTGTTTCAGTTCTTATGAAGCCCTGTATGTTGATGCTGTCGTGCTGGCCCGGTTGTATATTAATTGTGCATTTGTTGGTTCATTTTACAAAACAATAAAAGATGCACGGTGCCTATATTAAAATAGATGAAAATAAAGAGAATGGACCTGATAATAATTTCAGGTAAAATTCTAAAGATATGTAGAATTTCACAAAATTCCCTCTAGTGGGAGTCGATTTGCGCCATTAGGACAGACGGAGGGACAAATATGGCGGGAGTGACTGTCGTTTTTCTCTCTTAATTCCACAAATCCTCCCAGAAATCCGCCAGTAGAAGTGTCAATTTTGAAGGAAAGAAAATCTCTAATATTTGTGAAGAAAAAGAGCTGGATTCCATACAAGATTTCAGATTTTACCTACAGAAGAATCTGATTCATGGAGGTGTGTGGATCCGAGAATACTGAGAGTGGGTTTTGGTGTGAAGAAAACCGGAGGACTGGAAATGCTGTGACAGTTAAGCGACTGTTGTCTGAGTCAGTGCGTGGATTGGTGTGCAGACGGAGGAAGGAGAGCTGTGAGGTGAGACGGAGGACTGAACAGGGGAAAGAGATGTGATGACATGTGCATGTTCCCACATCACCCTCCCCGCGGAGAAGAAGGCTTAGGTGATGAAATGGGAAGTAAACTTACGACCGGTATGCTGGGGTTTTGCGGTGTTGGGCTGTTGTGTTGCCGGTGTCGCGCTGGGTCCGTGCGGCACGGGGCCAAACGATCTGAAGCAATGTGTCGTTGGCGGCCGGCTACTGGCGTTTGGGTGCCTGGGTAGTTGGCCGGCGAAGATGCGCAGAGCGATCCTGTGGTACTGCAGACGAGTGAGTCCGTCCTGGGCAGCCGGTCGTCCGGAGAGGCGTGGAGATCCGATGAGGCTGCAGACGAGTGAGTCCGTCCTGGGCAGCCTCTTGTCCGGAGAGGCGCGGAGAGGTCCGGCGTGGCTGCAAACGAGTGAGTCCGTCCTGGGCAGCCTCTTGTCCGGAGAGGCGCAGAGAGGTCCGGCGTGGCTGCAGCCGAGTGAGTCCGTCCTGGGCAGCCTCTTGTCCGGAGAGGCGCGGAGAGGTCCGGCGTGGCTGCAAACGAGTGAGTCCGTCCTGGGCAGCCTCTTGTCCGGAGAGGCGC
>Ga0123354_10020865_pt1 | contig 10311 bp, 6 predicted proteins | sample TergutLab28metaG_2_FD_97872 | JGI IMG/M metagenome (GOLD analysis project Ga0123354, IMG submission 97872) | Labiotermes labralis P4 segment gut microbial communities from Petit-Saut dam, French Guiana - Lab288 P4 | ecosystem: Host-associated > Arthropoda: Insects > Digestive system > Gut ...
GGGTGTGGGTGGGGTGGGTGGGTGTGTGTGTGTGTTTGTGGTGTGTGGGTGTGTGGGGGGGGTGTGGTGTGTGTGTGTGTGGGGTGTGTGTGGGGTATGTGTGTGTGTGTGTGTGTGTGTGTGGTGTGTGTATGTTGCAATTTATAAACGCCTGTAATTTTTTTAGAAGCTAAGTAACTGTATTTCCCTGCTGGAATGTATATTATGGAGTTATTTATTACGAGTTAGTCAACGATGACCCGCATTGAAGGCACCAACTGTCAGCTGTGTCCCGCATTGTCAAATGGGCCAGTTTTTCACTTCAAGTCTATAAGTAGGCAAAAAATGTGAATTTTTTGTGTCTGTGTTGCGAGTATCACTTGGAAATTTGGTTCATAAAAATATTGGTGATTACTATCAAGGGCGAGTTTTACCTTAATGGTTAAAAGTAGGAATCAGAATTCATTTCGTTGAGCTGGGATTACGTCACACGGACGCCATCTGTTTCAGGAGCTGGAAGTTACCTGTTCTCAGCCATCAATTAACGTAGTTGGAAATCGAATTCTTAATTATTTAAGGATCAATAAAACACTTCTGTGAGACTTCAACTTCAGTATTCGTTGGTTTTAATTTCTTTAATTGTTTCCTTTGTTTCGAAAAACACATTTCCTCTTGTTTCATTCGAAGTACATTTTGTTCATTTGTTTCATTTACTTCTCTGACAGGGTTCGAACCGTCAGCCCTACGTTAGACAGTGACGGAGGCGCACTGCACCGTGTCAGCCAAGGTAAGTACTTATGCATACGGGTTTAGTTGATGGTAAACTTTGTGTAACGAAGCAGCAGAATGGGGCAGGAACGTTATACGGCCTGTTAGTTGCTGCTTCAGTCCTTATTTGCGGCTCCTGCTAAGCAACATTTACTATAATTTTACATTGATAAGTTTGGTTAACGTTAAACCCTACAATTGCTATGCCATTTTGCTTTAAGTCTGATGATGACAGTAACTTCTCATTTATCCCTTTAAGATGGAACATTACATGGAGGAGACTGGTCATGACACGTGCGTAGGATAGGCTGGGGATGGGGGTAATCATTTTAAAATGTACTTTAGAGAAATAAAATGTAAGTTGACCGAATTCATCAGGGGCTTGCATGAACGTAATGACAGTCCAGTAGATTTCATAAACTTCTTGACCAGCTAGGTCGTTATCGATTCTTCTTGAAAGAGGTAACGTACTGAGGTTAATAACGTCAGTATTGAGTTTAATTGCTTCAATATTTTGCGCTAAATAGCTCAGTGGCACTTTTATAGATGATGAGAATTGTTGGTCACTATTTTGTTTAAGTGGGGTTTGTAACTACTCTGTCATTTGCCACGATTATAGTGCATCGGTGGTGTTGGAATGAATGGGTATGCGGCTCTGCTGAAATGGCGATGGAACGGTAAAGCCGAAATACTGGGAGGAAAACCTTTCCCGAATCCACTTTGATAAATGTGATGAACTACACATGTAGGCGTACACGTATATAAGGCTTTGTAGAAGCAGGAGAACTCGGATTATTGCTGTGTGAGATTTGAGGTTTTCACGACGGTAGGCGTGAAGATTGCCCGCTCCGGCGTAGTGATGCCTTGTAGTTAAGCGAATAGGTAGACTACGAAAGTTGCGAGAAAAATGCCGCCGCCATTTTCCATATCTTCCCTGATTACAGAGGAGCACGTTTTTAAGAAATAATGGCATCTGTCCATCTATGAAATCGCACACCTGAAGACCGTAATGTTCAATTGTAAACATTATTAATTTTAATAAGACTGCAGTTCCCATTATATAAACTGGTCATATTTGTAGTTTTAGATGTTTTGTTCCCTCATAAATTTACATAAACAAAAAGTAAAATCTACAGTGTGTTCTTTTTATTTCGATACCAAGCACCACAGTTCGTACAGTAGGTCTACTATTAGTCGCTATATGACTCGGCAAATAATCTCGCGGTATAAAGCAAAGTTCTGGTGTGTATGGGGTAAATTCTTAAGTAAGGCAACGCATTGTCGCAAATTAGGAAGGGATTAGGATTATCCCAGAATTTGCTTAGTTGTTTAACTAAGGCCGCCTCTTAGTGTGCTGTAAATACCCGAATCAAATCCAATTTACAGACCTACCCTCCACACATCCTATCGTAGACAAAAATTTATTTGGTTGTGTATTTGTGTACTGAAGACACTGAAGCTGGTGTGTAGAGAGACCTCGTGGGAAATCTTCCAACCAGTGGGCAGCGAGAGACGTGACATCTAGTGGACACATCCAGATATTAGCTGTCGGACACACTAGGGGAATCACCGTGCAGAGCGTGCTGTTGTAGGGAATAGAAGGCCCAGGAGTACTGAACACTGCGCTTTCAATTCTCTCTTTCGGTAACGGACTTAGGAAGCTGGCTTGATTACTGTGAAATGAATTTCTTCCTAAGTTACAAAATGGCTGACTTTTCTTGTTTCATTTCTGGCAGGGCTATACTTCGAATCGCGGTCTCTACCGACCATATGGCGTACCGTTGTGAGTTCAGCCTAAGTGAGGTTTGAATTCTGTTGACAAAACGGCTGTACCAATTCTTAATTACGTTTAGAAGTAGTTTTTGACGCGATACAGGCGTAGTGTCGTGATATAGGCTGCTGGAGTTTCCAATTCACAGTACAACATTTATTGTCATATATTTCACCTCACTTCAGCTGATGCAGTGTCGTTTAAATGTTCAGGAACCTAATATTAGCTGAAAACTGTCCGTCCTGATTTATTTTGTTCGTTTTTCGATGTTTCTCTCTTCGTTTGCCAGGAAAGTGCGCACAACAGGGAATGCCGGGCAGATTGAGAAGATTAATTTAGTGCTGAATAGTCAAGACATATTTTTATTTTTTATTATTATTTTTTTAAATTTTATTGTTGAGAAGAATTTTTTACTGAAATACTGATTCACTTCTTTCCTGGAAAATGACCAGCTAAATTGAAAAAAAACCGCAAGAATTCACGACGGATGTCTGCAGCTAAGTTAGGCCTGCGTTAAATTTGGCGGACATAACCTCAAAGTTTTGCTTCGTCGCCGTGATTGCAATTGTTAACTCACGTTTAATTTCGTATGTAATTTAGAGATGTATTTGTATTATATTTTCATACAAAATTTCAGATCCATAACACCAATAGTTTATTCGTTACTGGCGTCTGACGAAATTTGAAGGCTATTTTTGCTTGGCAGCCATCTTGTTATTTTACATTCGAAACAAATATTTTATGCAATTTAAGGACCCTAAATGAGCATTTATAATTTTATTGCCGTCTTCAACATCCAGCTTCCGCCATGGAATTGTTACTGATTGTAGTCAACTGAAAATTATGACATGAATTGATGTAGAGTTTCATGAAAATGGGCCATATGTATGAAAACTTGAAATGGGACACACTGACAGCATGGTGACCTTACAGGCCAGTCTTCGGGTTTGTGATGGAAAGCAGATTAAAGGAGAAGCTACTAGCATACTCTACCACAGCCTGTCAAAATAACAGTTCATAAATTGCTGTTTCGCTTTGAATGGTTGAAAAGGAGGCTTTAAATATTAGGGCAATTATAAACATCCGTAAAAGAGATACAAAATATTTTACATATATTTTGGTGGCATTGGCCGACATAAACCGTTTTGAAAGTACACGTTCGTCAAGTTTAGTGGCAGTGTGTGCTGTTAAGCATGTTGTGGTCGACTCGGTGAGTGTGCTTCCCTAAACTCCTGAAATGTTTACAGATTTTGTTACAGTTATACAAAGAAAATGCTTAAAAAAGAAAATAGGTCCTTAATAAAGGTTTCCAGGTTCTGGCCAGGAACTGAAAAGTAAATAAAGATGTACGTAGGTAAGCAGCAAACTTACCAGAAGCTGGTCCACTTTAGCAAAGGAAACAATTCAGAATTGGTGTGGACCCTTTGTGAAAGATCTGTTATTACAAATTGATAGTACTTAATCTGGTTAAAAAATTCCACGCTCCCACGAAATTCAACTGCTTGTTGCCATGTCTACAAAACCCCAACACTGGATCGTTTTCTGAACCAAATGATAACAGTTTCTGCGCCCTGTACCTCTAACGTCCAATGTTAGATAATAATAACGTACATATTTCCAGTTGTCTGTTTCCTCGGAGTTCTCAAACTGAAGTTTGTACAGAATGTAACACGCGTGCTACTTGTACCGCTCTTTCAATTCCTGTTCTTTTAATCACTTTAACGATACTGGAGAGACGTAATTTTTGCAAGTAGGTCTGCCGTACAGTGAAAGCAAGAACATTAAGTTCCATAATTCAGTTATAAAATTATAAACAAGTATACAGTCAACAGCAAGTTTTCCTTACGGACTGTTGGTTTAAGTTTGGGTTTATAACTGACAGGCCTGTGTTGTGGAATATAGTTTACAGTGAAAACATAGATTAAGAGGATCGTATATAACATGCCAAGCTTTCACGGCCTATGCATGCCTTGTAATCCTGTCGGGCGATCAGTCGCGTAAATTTTATTTTTTAAATTTTCGAACTCTATTAGTAACTCAATCCATACGGCGTCGAGTAGTAAGACTTCAGAGGAAGCGTCCAAGGCGTAATCCAGGTAACATTACTGTGTCAGCAGAGGGACGGACGAAAGTCAGTCAAATCGTTCTGTAGCCTAATATTGCTGCTGCAACCACGCATTCGGAAAAGTTTCGTTAGAGACCGCCAGGAATTGGTTGTGATGACTGCAGGAAAGGTAGGTCTCCGGAACGGTGGCTTTAATGAATGACGTTCTGTCAGCCTGAGGGGTTATTAAAGTCGGGAAGGACGAGAGGGTGAATATAGAGCGTACGGTCAGTTGGGAAGGAAATGGTTGTGACTGATTTAAATGTGCGTGTATTCTCCAGATAGGTGTGAGGTAATAAGAGAGGAGGGAGGCAGATTTGGTCTGCTGGCGTTCGAAATCTGTTTATTCAGTCCACGCTCATCCGATTATCTTACTGGTAATGGATATTTCTACGAGTTGTGTTTGGTATTTATGTATAAAACTGCGCAGGGGGGAAAATCTAGCGTGAAATTTTCACATTTTTATACAGCATTTCTTCTTCTTCTTTTTTTTAGTACAGTACTATAATTTAATGATCCCATAGAACCGGGTGGGTCATTAGTGTGGGTGTGTATGTATCCCAGACATTAGGAATGGTCTTTTTGTGCTCTATACCTCGTGTTCCATTATATAAACGCTGCTTGTCATTTGCAGTCTTTTGAGATGGAAAACACACAGTGAGGAGAGGAGTAGGGGGAGAGGGTGTTGGAAGGTAGGGAGAAAAAAATTGGAACTAATCGAGCAGAACTCAATTCATTGTTGGGACGTCTGGAGCAGATTTTAAAATAAAGTGTTCCTGCACGCAGCATGATCCGGGTTTGGTGAAAGGCAGCGGGTAGAAATTATGCCGCGAGCAATGCAAAGAACTATGTTGGCACGATGCTCCCTGCCTTTGGCTTTCTTCACATCTGTAAAGTTCTGTTAAAGGTGATCGCTAAAAGTAGCATCAGTAAGCGTGAGGAACGAATGGGAATGACGTTCCTAAATGTACCTGGAAGAAAGTTAGTGTCTAAACGGCGTTGTAATCAAGAAGGGTGGGGTGGACTGATTACATAGCACGCATGGGAATGTGAGAATGCGGTGTTTTACAATTTTATTTGTTAGATATGGAGGAAGGGCGCCACTTGGCAAGCAGGAATAAATGTAGGGTAATATCCAAATGTATCTTAAAATACACCATTTCAGTCATTTTCGTCCAAAATATGTATTTCTTAGAGGTTCAGCAGAAAGAAAAGTAGCAAAGTAGCGGAATTTCTCTTATAAATCAACCCGTGAAGAAATCCGGATGCTGGTTATCCGTATCGTCAACTATCCTGATTAGCTTGGCCCTTCTTGTATATCTGTCGAGAATTCCACAAAACTAACTTGCTTTGAAATTACCGGTTATCGGATCAAGTACAGTATAGTGTTATGGCTTCTAGAACTGCAAATCAGGCGTGATCGAAAGGTTTAGGCGGAGGTAAACACTGTAAATAGTAACATCCGAACGTCAAACTGCTATCTTCTTCGTTAAATGATTCATACTGCTAATTTAGCTTATTTTCAAAGAAAAATTAAGTTACCCGGATTTCCTGCATTTCCGGATGGCTCACCGTCCCAATTAATCCGGATAGGTGGAGTTCTACTGTACATAGTTCTGCTGTACATAGTTCTCAGGTGATCACATTCCAGGTAATTGCAATATTGGCAAGAGGGTTCTAACGCACAAAACGTAATTATAAAGATCAACAAGCACAAAAAATGTTTAGATGTTTATCCATTTTATTTCAGGGAGGACACTATTGATTTTTTTGTGCCAGTGTGACGTTACTGTCACAGTTTGCAGCTGTGTCCCAATAACACGTATGTTCTGTATTGTGTTTTCAGGGGTAACTTCACGAGTTGCAGAACTGTTTAACCATGTGAAATAGGGAGATGTCTTATTTTGGGCACATTTTAATTTAATATGGCGTTTGCAATGCACTTCCACAGGTTATGTGTTTTTTCTTATACAATACAAATTTACACTCTTGTTTAAGAATTGGTTTTAGAAATGCCGCATTCTCATGTGGCCACATTTTTATTTTTTACCTTATCCATATTATTTGCACTGTTGGAAAGCCACGATTCCTTTCAGCATTTCTGAAACAGTAGGACACGTTTCTTCCACTGATCTAACACCAAAAATATTCATACTACAGGAGCCAGTGCTTCTAACTGCAATATTACTTTCTTAGCACCGAAAGGGTTAAATTTATCGGTGAATTTCAGAGACAGGAGGAATCACTAGGAGATTAAGAGCACTTACATGCCGTAAGAAATATGTGATGTCACTGAAGGCCGTCATTACTTACGTTTCTAACTGTATAATACGGCATTAAAATGGTCCATGCAAGCGTGAAGTATCAGGCGTGACGCAGCATTAAATATCTCTCGTTCCAACCGTTCTGAATCGCCCATTGCAACACAGGAACAAGGGGTAAATGGGCTGTGAATAAAAGGAATAGGCCTACTGCTGGTCTTCAGTCAGCTAGACCTGTAGGCAGGAAAGGAAGCTGTACGTGTTGTTTGTAAGTTTTCAGGCTTTCACAGAGGACGTTAGAACACCGTCTAAGATAATACGTTTGTTCCGACGTTTCGGAGGAGTGGTAAGATGATGGGTGAACGATGATGAATCGATGTGAATTTTGGAAAAAGATCTGTTCTCCGAAATAAGGCTGCGAAAACTTCATATCTCGCAAGCAGCTGTGCCCTAACCAAGGCAATAGCCCTCCAGTTGCCTAGATGGACTGAAAACAACCATGATAAACCTCAGTCAGGGTGGTCTGTGTCCAGGTGGAGATTCAAAGCGCGAACCTCCCACAAATGGGGAACATGGCCACTACACCCAGCTGCTTGATCCGTCTACGTAAATAATCTGGGCCTTTTAGCACTGAATTTCAGGAAATTTAATGTTCGTATTGAAGGTAATGGAACGAAGTAAACGGTTGGCCAGATTTGACGGCACAAAGTTGTGCGACATTGCGACATCGCGACAGTAGTATTCTGTCAGTCAAGTGTCACATTCCTCATCGTTTACCACTACCAAAGACAGTAGGAGACTGAAGGATGAAGACTGGTTAGTCAACTATTTTCAGTCAATGCACACAGATTAAGTCGCGATGTCACTTTCTGCTGTATGAAATGTGGCTGTATCTGCAGTAGAACAATAGAAGAATTGAGATTTGACGAAATAATTAAATAATCAATTTACTGCCTATGTAACGTCAACAATCATCAAGCCACGTAGAAGTGGTACCAGTGACGTTCTACGTATTATTGAAGTTGGATTTGGTTGAGGGTGGTCATCTTTTCTCCCCAAAAAGCACACATCCACCCTAGTCTTCATTTTGTGGCAGGTAGGGTGGCCAGCCCTCAGAACCGACCTGGACATGGTGAAGCATTTAAAATTTTTCCTTACCGGGAATCGAAAACCAACCGCCAATTTCGAGCTATTCCTTCCTACGGGATTTAATGAATGCTGCTGGTGGGACGTTCATAGTGTATATCCTTCGTGTAATATTGTTAGGGTGATTAAAGGAAGAAACGGAAGATGGTCCAGGCATGTAGCACGCTTGGGTGAGCTGAGAAGTACGTACAGAATTTTGCCCGAGAAATCTTAAAAGATGTAACCGATGTGCACAAGTAGGTATAAATCGGAGACTAGTGGCAAAACATGTCTTAGAAATCTAGAAGTTTAAAGCTGGGATCTCAGTTAAAGTGGCTCCTGATAGCGTTCAGTTATGATATTCTGTAAGCACTGTGGTGCTTCTGCTGGCTCCATCAAAACGGGGTTCGCTTACGACAAATTTACGCAGTAAGGTAATACTGGGATCTATACGGCATTGTTCGGATGGTTACATCAAGGGGGATGGGATGGGCAGAGCACAAAGCTATAGCTTACGTGTAGATGTATCTCGGGTCGAGGGTTGTCACGGGGAGAAAGCACTCGGTAGATCTAGGAGTGGATGGGAGGAAAATATTAAAAGTTTTTTTTTTCAGAGAAATAGTGTGTGAAGATGTGTACTGATTTATGTATTTCAGAATAGGAGGCGGTGGCTGACTGTTGTGAACATGTTAATGAACATTCAGATACCATGTACTCCAGACGATGAGAAGCCTACCGACCTTTGTAGACAGGATGTGTTTGTACAGTGCACCCCTGCTGTATTGCGCTCGGAACAAGACTTCTCGCCTCCCTTCGTGTAATGCAGGGCAGGGGTCTGCAATTGCAAGGGAAGTAGGAAGCAAGTTTCGTGTTGAGGGTTCTTTAGACATGAGTCTGACATCTTGTTAACTTTATGAACGCATCACGAACCAGACCACCGAAACACGGAATAACCGTCTGTGGGGAGCGTGTATAGAAAAAGGTGTTGCAAGATTCCGGGTATTCACAGAGGACTACAGGCAATGCTGTGCAGCCGATTCATTGGAGTAGTGATGCCGTGCGACAGGTTTAAGCAGTTGTTGTTGTTAGAATATTTAAAGTCAATGCACTAAATTTACAGTCACTATATCCATATCAGTAAAAACTTGTTCCGGTATTTGACTTTAAAATGACCTATGATGCCGGAACACGCAGTCATCAAATTTATGGAGTCGTGTGTAGAAGGTTTTATATAAAACAGTTGTGTTGCGAAGGATGCAGAATTTTCAGTGATATCTTATTGGGCAGATAGCCGCTGAATTTTATTTACTGTATATTAGAGATCTGTGCTAAAACTCGTGAGGCGAATTTAATCAAAGTGTTTCGTAACGTCTGCGCGGTACGAAATGTATTGTACTTTTATTTTAAGGATGATCCAATAGGTAAAAATTGAATGAAACGGAATTACGTTTACTGTATCTGCAGATTACCAATCCTACGTTTTACCTTGCCTCCACTTTCAGAGATTCTTTTAACAGCATAATAAAAACAACTATACTGTGAGGTGGGGGCGGATGTTGCAAACACCTTCAACCAATAGGTTTGCAAAACTTTCATTTCTTTTTGTGGAATGCAAAGCAACAAAACTTCGACCTCTTCAATTTTATATTTACGTTCGACATTATTTTAAATTGTCTACAGACACAGAACATTGAATTGTGTACTTGTTAATGCTATTATGAATCGTTTTGAACATGTGTGTAATTACTCTTTGGTGCCTGGGAAAATGTGATTATGTAGGTCTAATCGTTATCACACATAACTATCATGAGTGTTATATTTTCTGGCTTCCTTCTGTATGTGCGTTTTGAAGTATGTATGTAATATATGATTTTATACACATATCTAATTCTTCAGGCGTATTTTATTTGTTAGTAATAACATTCTTGTAGCAGTCATTATTATTATTTTCATCATCATCATCTCCTTTATGCAGGGTATTTGTACTCATATTCCTGAGACAAACTATGTCCCTAGGGACTACAGTGTTGCGGCTATTCTGTTGTTGCTATTCATGTTGCTTATATCGTTAGTTTCAGTGTTGACTCTATTGTACTTTTACATTAGTACTTTCCGAAGTATGTGTGCAGTGCCCAATATGGCTGTTTTCTGTAGTACCTTGACTTCAAGATTTCCTGGTATGTTGCTCACGTATTTTCTGAATGACTTTGAAATAGTCCCAGTCGCCCCTGTTATTACTGGTATCACATTTGTTTTTACATTCCACATGCGCTGTATTTCTATTGTAAGGTCTTTATATTTTA
>Ga0123354_10020866_pt1 | contig 10311 bp, 2 predicted proteins | sample TergutLab28metaG_2_FD_97872 | JGI IMG/M metagenome (GOLD analysis project Ga0123354, IMG submission 97872) | Labiotermes labralis P4 segment gut microbial communities from Petit-Saut dam, French Guiana - Lab288 P4 | ecosystem: Host-associated > Arthropoda: Insects > Digestive system > Gut ...
AAAAATGGATGGATGGATGCACAGTTTACTCTACTATGCAGTTAAAACCTATTTCCATATACGACTTGAACTTCTTGAAAATATCATTAACATTCCGTTATATGTCGATTATGTTCTTCACTGTTTATTATTCGTAATGACACTTTCTAACTTCTTGAAAGTTTCTTCGTAAGTTTAACCAGTTATTCTAATATCTTTGCATGTCTTTCGTGGGTAGATGGTTAGAAAGGTAGTTGAATGGGTGGACAGATGTATGGATTAATTGCTGATGTGCTAGACGTATACACTGACAGATGAATATTTACGTGGACACATTGAGTACCGTAAGAAGACAGGCAGTATACGTATAATGTAACATTAAGTTGCGTTCGCGTAACTATTTCTGCCGTGGAAAAGCAGTAAGTATTCCATATTGTGGATGTGTCTGTAGCCGTAAATATCCAGCATGTAAAGCTCATGCTTCTTATTATATTGGCATGTGTGGCCTGTCTGGTTCGACCATCTTTTTTCACATTACATTTTCAACGGCACGACATTCGGTAAAAATATATTGAACATAATCTGTGCATTTTGATTTTATCTACATGTTTAGTCTGAACCCTTTCTCATTCTAAGAAGAATAGAGTGAGATATTATTATAAATGCTCATAGGCCTTCGTTTGCAGTACCCGTTATTGTGGTCATATTTTAATGAACCTTGAATTTTCTCGACAGATATTCGGTTATTCCTCTTATACAAAATTTAATTAAAATCCTTCTAGTGGTAGCTGAGTTGTTGCTTGCGGACAGACAAGTATGACGGAGCTAATAGTCACTTTTCTTAATTTTGCGAACGCGTCTAATTCTAACTTGGCATCCTTTCCTCACAGGGGAAGTCCGTGTAATTTGTCTCGTGCACGCATTTATATAAGTCTAATAACGTACGTAATTACTGCTAAGGAAAGCAATATTCAGTTTGCCACACGTAGCTTAGATGTGTAACTCTGATGACGAAACTGCCAAAGAATACTGGCAGATGGGTCCTAAATTAGAGAAAGGTCGATTATTGAATCTAATCCTTGGCCTGATCTTTTGATGAAACACTAGTGTAGATATGTATTTTACACTGTGTCGATTTTGTTTACAGAGTACTGTTACAGTAAAACATCTAACCGACCTTCATCACACGGATATCTACGTAAATACGTAACGGACTCTGCCTAGCGTTAGACTTCGGAAATTTAATTTTTTTGACAGGTTAAATGAAATATTGTACGCATTTTCTGATAAACCGAAGAACTGCACGAATATGTTAGAGGATAAGAAGCAGATGGGATAAACAGACTGTATCTTTTATCCATTCTCGCATCTTGGATAGATGAATCTGAGTCGACCGCGAGTGTATAATTTTATCCGTGCTGGAACTTGAGACCCTCGCTCAGTTGTGTGTTGTGTTTCTTCTAGAGCAGCTCACTGCTTGTGACAGTGGTTTATTTTGATCAAGAGTGTTCATTTGCGGCGCTTTTTCAGTGTTCCTTTGTGTCATGAAGGAAATATCCCATAAATTTTTAAAGAACAATAAAGTAAAGTACAGGAAAGTAAAGTAAAGTAAAGTAAAGTAAAGTAAAGTAAAGGTGAAGTTCACGCTACAACAGGCCACGAAAGCCCAGAGGGGAGTAGAGGTGTAGCTCTACTCTTTCCTTAACCCCGGCACTAGATGGGGGTGGGTGGTCAACGCCATACCCCGGCCGCTTTACCTCCGGCAAAGACCCGGTACCCATTGTATAGGAGGCTGGGTGGGCCCCACTGGAAACATTGGGAATGGGTGCTGTACATTTGAATGTATTTTGACAGCTAAGTTCACAGCTTCAATTCCTGTAACCCGATTGCGCAAGGCTTCAGGTGTCTCGTATCGAACGCGCGCACCCCCACTCACGCATTCACGCGCACACAGTCCACACGCACACACGAATCGTGAAATCAGTCTCATTCCTGGCTTGAATATTTCTCTGAGCATTTATTATTGCGAAGGCTTTACTAATGGACTGATCTGCTATTTAAGGAATACTGTCACGTGTCTGAATGAAACTACAAGTTATCTATAATTAGACGGGACCAAGGGTTAGTGTGATTTGTAACGTTAGAGGAGGAGGCGGAAAAACAGTTCTTCTGTAACGATTATGCATTTTTATGCATTACTTGTGCCTGTTAGTGGTAACCTGAATTTCATGTAGATGTACTTATTAAATCATTGATATAAATAAATACTTCGAAATTGTAATTCTGTTTTATTCAACTATCACTCTTGATATGAACTGCTTTTGTTAAGGAAACTGCGTAAATTTTTAAAATATAATGGGACACAATTTTTATTCTCCGCGACCCTGGCTTTATCATGAACCCCGGAAGAAACACGTTCTTTCAGGAGATGTCACTGTTGGCCCACCGGAAATTAAAGACGGTGTAAAATATGTCGTGAGTGGTTATAATATGAAAATTATCCGGAATGCGTCTAGTTAATTAAAAGTGAAAGAAATAGTGTGGGCCTTCAATTAATTCTAGCCTTATAGCAGTCAGTTAAATGGAAAGCAGAGTATTCTTTATAAATCCATACTTTGATCACCTTTGAAACGGCTGCAGTAAGTATCTACTGAATTACAGCCCATCTTGAGAAGCTACTATTTGCTCAACCAGTAAACGAAGATCCGCCTTTTTAGGAATGCTGAATGTTTTTCAGTGTTCATGGAAGTCCGCCACTGGACCATACCCTAGCCACACGAATCCAACCCACATCTTTAGATATTATAACTTTAATATGAGTTTTGTTGTAATATACCATCTACACTTAGGTTTCTTTAGTCGTATCTTCTTTCCAGGTCTTACGAATAAAATTTCTTACGAATTTTGCATTCTTTCTGTAAGTAATATAAGCCCCACAAAGTGCGGCGACAGTGAGAGAAATTCTAATGAAAGAAGAATAAAAAAAAAAATAGAATGAGAAATAAGATCGAAGGAAAGAAACAAACAGTCGTGGCAAAGAAAAGAAAAGAAAGGGGAAATGACGGGAAAATGGTAGTGAATTCTTCAGCATCAGTTTAAAATATGCTGCAAATTCTGTAGCTACCCTGCAGCTTTTTACACTGGTTTGATATCGAAATTGTTGCTTCATTCCTCACACAGCTTCACACATCAACGCTTTTACGCTTCCCATTCATCATATACGTATACAGGATTCGGAGAAGCTCTCAGGATAATTTTGAAACTGAAGAGTAAAAGCTATCAAAAGCTATCGGCTGGAAGTTTGATCTCCAGCTCAGTGTACTGCGTTTGAGTTAAAACATGGTACACCGACCGATATCTGAAGGTAGCAACATCCGTCACTTCATGATACAACGCACAAAGATTTAAATTCACGTGGCGCGCCATGCATATTCTATAATATTTATTCCTCAGTCGTTTTCTTTATGTGTGATCCTCATAAAAGGCACAATATCCAGAGTTTGAGTCTCATGTAGCCGAAAGTGTAAGAAATCTTTTCTTTCGTGAGGGACATAATCTAAAGATAAATCAACGAAGGTTGCTATTAAATTAATGTGTATTCCACTGGAATACACACGAAGATAGACGTCTACACATATCTGTGACAACACCAGTATGCCAAAACACGATTTCATTTTAATCTTAAACTAGCTGTCCAAGTTTTTAATCATAAATTAATTTGACAATTAAACAGATAAACAACTACATTAAACCATCGTCTTAACAAATGTAAGTACAGACATATGTAATAAGAAACAACAAAATTCACACTTTTTCATTAATGATTTAATTGATGTCAGGATGTTCAGACACATCCTGGCACCAACCAGACTGCTGATACGGATGCATGAAAAAATACCATAAAACTGTATGTACAAGTCTTCCTGAGGATGAACACTTGGTTGTTCGAAATATGTCGAAGACACTATAATTGATTTAAACTATTAATAAAAAAAGCGTGAATCTTGTTGGTTCTTATTGCATATATATTTCACAATGCACGGTTCAAAAAACGTAAAATAGGTCTAGACATATTAATGCACCACGAATATGGAGTTGTAACAGACGGACATCACATTTGATTGTACCGTACGATAAATTGATACATGTTTTATACTACCTCTTAATTAGCCGTACAGCCTGATGATGGGTCGGATATAGCCGAAACGTGCAACTGTGTGTTTTTTAATAAATAATGACAGAATGTTAGTTTCGCTAGACTGAATTATTTTGTCGTTCAATTGCAAAGACGCAAATGGTTGAGTATAGACAAAATTAAATTATGTTAGCAGCCCTCCCCACATAACAAATGTAACGGAAATCTATTCAGAGTTTTGGAGATAAAACACTTTAGAAGACAGAAAGAAACGAAATGCCTGTTTGACTTACGATCATTTCTTGCACTTAAAAAAAAACCGAAATATAGAGAGAACGTAAATCTGGGCTGTATATTCTAAGCAATATTCGTAGTTGCACCGTGCCTGTTGATAGTATTAAGACTTTTATTTTTCCAACTAATGAACACAATTCTTATGAAATCATTAAACTATGAAAATCATTTAAAATTTTAATAGTTGCTCCGACATATTTCCGTTTACATAAACCATCATCAGGCAGCTCTCAGCCTGTGCTTTGCCAAAGTTACAATGTTGATATCGGTTACATATTTCGTTTTTTGAAGTTATCGGTACTGTGGGTGCATATTTTGTTCAGTCCTGTTATGCGTGTGGAGTGGAACACAGTTCAACTCCACACAGTGCACTATCCACACGCATAACAGGACTGAAAAAATATGCAGCCACAGTACCGATAACTTCAAAAAACGAAATATGTAACCGATATCAACATTGTAACTTTAGCGAAGCAAAGGCTGAGAGCTGCCTGATGATGGTTTATGTAAACGGAAACATGTTGGAGCAACTATTATAATTTTAAATAATTTTAACTCTTTAACAATTTTATAATAATTTGTGTGCATTAGTTGGACAAATAAAGGACTTAATTCTAAGCAATATCCTTATTATGAACGTTATGTTCCTACTCTTCTATGTTAATTTCTCGCGTTGAAGCACTAAATACTGGATTTAGATTTTAAACCGTGCGCATTTGTGAAATCTCTCCACGATTCACAGAACGTGGCCGGTTTTTAAAAATTAAACGTGATGTTGCGGCTTTACACAGTGACAAGTTCTGCCACATAATCCTTCCATATCACTCTTCTAGAGCACAAATTTTGTATCATTCTCTTATAAACGCCTATTTATGACTGAGGCTTCTAAAATTACATGATAGGAGGTACGATGTGTGCGTTTTTTCGTACTCATTCGTAGTGAGACTACAAGATCGGCTAATAATTTAAATCAAATTTAATATTGGTAGTCTACAGTAAATTATCTTAACGCAGGTTTGACCTCGTTTCACATCAGTAAGCCTACACTGAATCTACTACGTGGACCTCATGCGAAATTTACGGAACTTTATGAAGGAGAGTTCATTTTGCAGATTATTATTTCATAAAATTAGACTTTCTTGTGTTTGTATTTTGTATTGGACATTTATATATCTGTATATGGTGAGGATGTTTTGAAATAAGAGGATATATACTTTTCTCCACACATTGTGTCTATGTACTGTACATTTCGCGCGATAAATACCTATTGTCCTCCTTTACAGTATTTAGTGGTTCCATTTCCACTCTGTGCTTTCCGTTAGGTACGAGTTGCACCTATATATTACGCAGATTTGTTTTAGACCTCAAATATTAAAACGCTATTAGGCTAAAAACTGGTGAATCTAATACTCGTAAACAGATGCAACTATAAAATAGTCATCACCCGAAGTTGAGTTGTGGGTGATTTCGAGTCCAGCGACCTTAGTCAAGTCGACGTAAGTCGAGACACATTTTCCCATACATGCAATATAAAATTGGTGAGGGTGCTTCTATAAAACCTGTTATTACCAACAAAGAAAGATACATTTACAGAGAAAATGATATGACAAACGAATTAAATTTAAGGAGAAGGCACTCTCACTTGAACTGTAGGCGGTTAGTCTGGATCACCTTCTCCATTGTCCAAAAATACAGGTGTCGATGCACGAGTCCCTGAAGACCTCTTCTTTTGCTAAACGATGTCATAGCCAATTTAGCATCCTCATAACCACCTGTCTAGTTGTTGCTGCTCGCTGCTATTGACAGTTTCCTCAAACACCTTGATGCCAGCTTCAAAGATTCCAAGCTCCTCAGTGAATTTTAAAAAGTCATGCCCCTCTTCTCAGACTCAGTCAGAGGCTCAGGCGTCTCGGGTCCTTCAATGGCCCTTTGCTTTCGAATTTAAAAAATATCGTCAATCGCATGCTTCTGATTATGAGATTTCAGCAGGTCGAAGAAGTCTTCAGCATCCCACGTAAGATTTTGCGCGTTTGTCTGAATGTATTGGGTCTAGGACAAACGACATGAGAGCGGAATTATCTAAGTTGGGGGTTGCTACATGTTACCTGTCACATTTTTCCCCTGACACTTTTCATTCTTACTAACAAAGCGCCCCCAACCATGCGCTTATTCTGACTCTCGGGCTTAATTTAATTTTCTGATTTAGTGCAAGTAATTTGAGACTCACTGTCTGTAACTCGGTATGTCGTGTTTTTGTAGAAAAGAGCAAACTGTTCGTTACTATCTAAATAATTCCATGGAGCAGAATTTTTCTTGAGAAGCTAACAGTTTCAAAGCAGGTCAAGAAATTTTCTGCATTTTATACAATCCAAGTGGTCATTACCATGTTTTCACAATCCCGCCACTTGTCTTTATCCTGAGTTCCAATCCACGCCCTCCCATCCTATTTATTTACGATTAATTTTAATATTATCTTCCTTTCTCAACCTAATCTTCCAAGTGATCCATATCCGTCAGGATTCCCATCCAAAACGCTGATTGCATTTCTCTTTTCCCCCATACATAGCACATACGTCACCCATCGCATTTTTCTTGATTTTTTCGCCAGTGTAATATTTGGTAGGGATCGTAAATAATGAAACTTCTAGTGAGTTTCCAGACTCTGTTTCTGTTCCTCCTCAGGCCTGAATATTTTCCTCAACCCCATATTCTGGAAAAACCTCAATCTGTATTCTTCTCTAGTTGTGAAATACCAAGTTTCACACCCATATAACACAACGGGCAAAAGTACGTCTCTGTGCATATTGGTTGTCTTATTTTGGAGAGAAAAGGGGAAGACAGAAGATTCCGGGCCGAATGGTAGCAGGCATTTCCTTTGTTTAATCTTCCCCTACTTCCCTCATGACTGCAATTCTTGATTTGTTAGGTCGTTCCCAAGGATTCGAACTTCGCCACATTATCATGTGATTTATTAGCCATCTGCATGTCGTGATTTAGCCTTGCATTCTGCTCACGAGACGCTATCATTACATTTCTCACCATTTTTTCAAGCCTGATTTCTTTAGTAGCGGCTAATTAAACGCCTGTATTTTTTTATAATGTGTACGTTTCTAATCTCGGTGGCCGCGAGGGCTAAGGCGTAGGTCTGCGGCCTCTTGCCTGCTGTGATTGCGGGTTCGAGTCCTTCCGGGGGCATCCATATGCGTGTTTCGTGTTTGGTGTGTGTTGTCACGTACAGGTCTCTGAGATGGCCCGAGCCCTCCCCCAGATGAGTCCTACCGAGTGTGTGTGTGGCCGGGCGCGTCATAGAGTGTCAGGCGCAGCAATAACCCTCTGCCCCTACAATTTATAGGTACAAGAGGTCAGATAAAGAAAGAGGATAGAAAGTATGAACATTTTCGCCCATTATATTCACATTATCAGCTTAGGCCAGAAGCTAACGTATCCCGTTCAACTTCAACCCTTCCTAGTTTGTATGAAGCTTCAGAATGGCATATTCTAAAACAAAGTTGAAAAGCAGTGGCGATAGAGCATCTCCTTGTTTCAGATCATTTTAATAGGACATGTGTCAGACAAATATAAGCCTATCTGGGCCTTATTTTAGGTTACACTTAAACCCATTTTTTATTAACCGAACTACTTTCATGGGGATTCCAAACCCAATGCAGATGTTATACAAAACTCCCATGTGATTGAATTATAGACTTTACTGAGGTCTGTAAAAGCTCAAGTACTGCCCTGTTAGAGGCCATTTCCATTTCCCTGAAGTATTCTTTGAATGACGAACAGTTGATCTGTAGTTGATCTATTACGTTGCAATCAACGCCGGTGACACTTAATAATTTATATTACATGTGGAGTTAACCTTGAGAAAAAAACGGTGGACAAAATTGTGTCTGTAGTTGATAATAGTTATATGCTTCGTTAAATACTATATTTTGTTTTATCGCCCTTTTTATAAACAAGTGCAGTGCTTGACTCCTTCCACTTCCGGAACAGTTCTTCTTTTCATACAGAGTTAATTATTTATCTTAGTAATTAACCAACTTAATGCACAAAATTTTTGTTTTACAGTAAGTTTATTTCATGTCTCTACATGTTTCGAGCACCACGTGCTCATCATCAGGAGGTCAAATGATGAGCACATGGTGCTCGAAACATGTAGAGACACGAAAAAAACTTTATTTTAAAACAAACACTTTGTGCATCAAGTTGGTTAATTACTAAGATAAATATCCTGAGATGCACGATCAGCAAAACCAAAAAATCAAGAGTTAATTAGTTCATGTAGCTCAGCTTGTCAGAACACACTATTATATCTCCTACTTGAAATCAGTAATGCTGGAATTTTATCACTACTTGACGACATCCTGCAAATCTCTCCAACTTTTCAATAACTAATTTAATAATTGTTTTCCAACAAGATGCGACTTATTCAGTTTACTATTTTTCTGTAGGCAGCACTACATGTTTCGGGTGTTGACACCCATTATCAGGAACTCGTACAGCTGTAGTTACAGCTTCTGGTATTGATTAACTGCAATGAGTAAAATACGCTGCTGTTAATATTAATATATTATTTAAAATTCTAGATTGGTCATATTAAATGTTACTAGCCCTGACGAATGTGATATATAAAACAATAGTGGATGGTTAAAAGCAGTATTTTTAAATTATGTACAACAAAATATAAAATATACAACAATATATATATATATATATATACAGAAAAATAAGAACTGAATAAGTCACATATTGTTGGATAGTTATTAAATTCGATTCACGATGCACGGAACCATGTATATAAATTTTTTCAATAACTGTCTCAACCCTAAATGCAGTAAGCTTGATTGTCTATGGTGCAGCTATATGTACTTCACTGTGCCTCACACAGTGAACACAATGTCTTATAGTTGTTGCAAATTTCCGAACGAAAGGCACTGAATGACAGAATATTTTAGCAGTTTTAAATATGTTAAAAAAATGTTAAGCCAGTGAATGTATTGTCGTTAAGCCACAACAGAAATTAAAGTTGTTGTTTCGTTTTTGTTATTTTTAATACTGCTGGTCTTGTTGCTGATTTTATTTCCCATATTCTTAGATATACTTTTCGATGGTACATTCAGCTTCTTTATGTGTTATGAAATAACCAGAAGAACCTTTATCCAAATCGAACATTTTTTCAACGGTAGGTGTGAGCAATACTCCCCTCGATTAATTACTGATTGGGCGTTCAAAATTGCATTAATTGTGTTGCAACAGACGGATCATTGTAAAATATATTTTCCACTTGTTGGATCTGACATCTCTCCACATACCTTATATCCCCTTCATAAACATCGTTAACGAACTACAACCCTTGTGTCTGGGGATATGATCCTTGCAGAACTGGTGGAATATTTGACGCTAAAGGAAAGGAGAGGCAATGTGTTGCCAAATTTGATTGTGAGATCTTAAGACAAGATGCGCAGAAACTATTCCTGTAGACTTGTACTCGAACTATAACAACTTCCTGAAGTAATGCGTGCGTTTCATTAACCTTTTGAGAGTGGCGTAGACATTCTTCGTAACGCGCTGCTGTGTTAGGTACGTAACTGGAGTCGCTAGGGTCCTCAAAAACGCGTCTCTTCTGGAACAGTACCATCACCCATTAACGAGAAGACTTAAGTATTATTCTAATTTATAAGCAGTTCTACAATTTCGTTATTTGCGTTTGAATCTACGAGGTGTGGCAATAAAGAAACCGGATTCATGCTCTAACCCTTTATTGAAAAAAAATCAGACAATCGAAACGTTATCCCCTTCAATGTAGTCCCCTCCCCGATCCCTACACCGCTCCATGCGAATTTTCCACTGTTGGAAGCAGTGCTGCAGGTCATCTTGTGTTAAGCTGTTCAAGAGTT
>Ga0123354_10020868_pt1 | contig 10310 bp, 2 predicted proteins | sample TergutLab28metaG_2_FD_97872 | JGI IMG/M metagenome (GOLD analysis project Ga0123354, IMG submission 97872) | Labiotermes labralis P4 segment gut microbial communities from Petit-Saut dam, French Guiana - Lab288 P4 | ecosystem: Host-associated > Arthropoda: Insects > Digestive system > Gut ...
ATTTTGAAATTGTGGAAGATTGTACTTATCTTGGTACAATTCTGACAAATAAGAATGAATTAAGACCGGATATTGAAAAAGAATTACGAATGTGAATAGAACATACATATTATGCACTTCTACCTGTACTAAGGAACCAATCTGTATACTCAGAGCATAAACATTAAAAATCTTTAAGACGTTGATAAGACCAGTGGCAACATACGGAGCAGAAACTTGGACAGTGAACAAAGATATTACTAAATGGCTGGCTGCTTTTGAAAGAAAAGTTTTAAGAAGAATGTTTTGGGGAATTACAGTAAATGAAAATTGGAGAAAGCGCTATATTAAAGAATTAATGTAGCTGGCTTGAGATTTAGATACACTGTCATTTGTCAGAATAAGTCGGTTGAATTGGATTGGTCGTATTAATAGAATGGAGAGTAAAAGAAATCAAGTCAAGTATTTAACAATAGTCCAAAGGGAAGTCGACTAAGAGGACGAACCTAAAGCAAACGGTAGAATTGTGTACTAACAGATGCTAAAAAAGTAAAATTACCAATTGGAAATAGAGGTAAAAAAACAGAGGTGACTGGGAGAAATCCATAGAGGAGGCGAAGGTCCGCACTGGACTGTAGTGCCATCGAAGGAGAAGAAGGAGAAGAAGGAGAAGAAGGAGAAGAAGAAGAAGGAGAAGAAGAAGGAGAAGAAGAAGGAGAAGAAGGAGAAGAAGGAGAAGAAGAAGAAGGAGAAGAAGAAGGAGAAGAAGAAGGAGAAGAAGGAGAAGAAGGAGAAGAAGGAGAAGAAGGAGAAGAAGGAGAAGAAGGAGAAGAAGGAGAAGAAGAAGAAGAAGGAGAAGAAGAAAATTAATATCCAGTACACATATTTTCTAAGTCCTACAGTTTGAAACTAATCGAGTATAAGGAAGCGCAAACGCAAGAATTTTTGAGTTAGGCATACATTTCCTAACCTGTTAATTTTCAACGACCTGGAGGTCTTTTAAGGCAACAGTGGCCGTCCGTTGACTTCTGAGACACTTCAGCTAAACGAATGAAACTTCGTACATAAGTCCGAAAAACAGTGAACGTTTTTAAGTTCATTCGTATTTTAGTAAATGAAAAATGGGCTTTTATCTCTCGTACGGAGCAGTCAGATTAACCATCAATAAGCTATGGAGATTGCTGCTTTTCATAAAAATATGGCGACTGCATTTATTCTTTTATGGTTTATTTGACGATTTTTTCCTTATCTCAGATTACGTGAATGATAAATTGTAAAAGAATTGTTTCAATTGAGTTTCATAGTGCATTTAGTGTAGGTCATCATTCATGGTGGTTGCGTGGAATAAGACAAGCTGTAAATTCAAGATGGCAGTTCGAATTAATTTGTGGGGCGTGGGTGCAATTTTATTTTTTGTGCTTACTTTCGTGTCAAAAATAGATATTTGAATCACTCGGCTGTGTGCGTGTCTCAATTTAAACTTTTGAATTACTGCATCGATTTTTATAAACCTTGGTCTGAATGTTATGCAACTGGAGGGAAATTTATCTCCTTAATTCTAATTTCCTGCAAATAATAATAAAACATGGAACATGCAAACTACTGAGGAGTGAGCGAGAAGAGTGACACATACTTTTGGGCTCTAAAGAACTTAAGGACGAAAGAGGCAGGGAAAATACACAACTAAGTGAAGAAAATATTTCGGTAGAAAGTAACGTGACGTCATAGAGGAGAAGGGAACATTACTTTGGGGCTTGTTCGTGTGGAAGTGAGGGTTACAAGTTGCAAAATTCGATGGGAATGTGATTGTGAACATATTCCACATTGAGTGCTAAATACTGCTTGTGAGTCGCGTCTGTACGGAATTTTGAGTTTATGACCAAAAAATTTAAAGTAACAGTGAAGGTAAAATTTCCATTGCCTACATCACGAAAGCATCTGGATGAGAGAAGGTATAAAACCACGTATTTTTAATTTCAACGCTAAGTTCAGCTCAGTGATTAGCTTTACGTTCTGGCCGTTTTAAAACGGGGGAAAGAACTCTTGATACCCATGGTGCAGGGTGCTGGGTGTACCTCAGAAACGGTCTGGAAGCTTTCAAGGAGAAAACAATCCCAGGCATCTGCTGGGAGAGTAATCACTATTTCTCAGTCGTTCGTTTGGCAGCCTGTCGCTGTATAGACTGCATTATCCGGGCACTTACAATTTACAAAGCCTACCTGCACGGGACAATACGCTGTATAGATTCTAACAAATATAGCAGACGAGAAATATAAGTGATAAGAAAGTAGACTTTGAATTGTACTCGAAGCTGCTTGTTTGTGCTGTGTTGTCTTCTATGGTAAGGTGATACACACCTCACGGCATCTAAGCAGATCTGCCAGAACTGTTAAAATCAAGATCACAGAGGATTCATTTTTCCAGAAGTAACTTTTCAGCAGGCACAGGCCCAAGGGCCTAAACCGTGAAACAAAGGGAAGGACCTAGTCTTTATGGTTTCAAGAATGATATAACTTCTTTACTTTTTGCGGCTTGCAAAATATCCTTATACTATTAAAAAAAAGCGAGTGATTTCATTAAAACTTCGAACATTTAGTAGAAAATTTTTATGGCTCGGATATTAAGACGTGGAAAGTAAAGAAAGATATTTCACCGAAACGATTCTGTTTCTGTCCCTTATTTTACGAAAGGAAATACTGGATAGAAGCGGATATTTTAAAACTAAATATAACGTTTCCTGACGCGATAAAAAATTTTATCCGACCTTGGAAAGTTATCAAATTTAAAATTTAAATACAGCAAGTTTAATTCTGTTACTGTGGCATTAAATAAAATGCGCCTCCTTCGGGGAAAGGAACTTGAAATTTAATTCTGAAAATGTGTATAAACAGAAGGTAGAAATCCAATTACGTTTATAACATGCTTAAACACGTCTACTGTCAGTGGTACACACCACCTGGGTGTGTCAGATTGTCTTTTTCTGCTGATGAAGTTAACAGCTTTGCGATAAGAAAGGCGGATGTGCAGAGACCTGACAGCAGGTTATTGACAGTCCATAGGGATGACAACCACAGACATGGGGTTGCTGGGGTGACCAGTGTGTGCTCGGTAGGGTGAGTTCCTGACGAACGTAACAAACACAAAGAGAACGAAATAACTGATTCCATGGAGCAGAATTATTAAGAAGCTGATAGTCGTTCAGCTACTAAATATACCACTTAACACCACCTACTGCTGAGTTTAAAAATCTGTGGAGCTAAAACTTCACTCCCTTTGTTTTTTTTTTAAATTTTGTATTGCTTTAGTAAGTTTTTATGCAGACGGAATAGCACCCTTGCTCTGTGTTCGATTGTCTCTGAGATATTTTGATTCTGCGATATTTTCAGACTATTTTATATGTATTCTTTTGTACACGATCTTTTTCTGTATTCTGCTCACGTACCATGAACTTGGTAACATTTTGTGTGTCTTGCATTCCGTGAACTGTATTAGGAAGAAAATTAGTGCATTTTAGTGCTGTTTAAAGAACTAATTTATTCTCATGTATGCACACCTAATATATTCCCTTTCAAATAAACTGCTAAACGCTTTTACAATCAAGAAGATTTAATAACTACAGACATAAAAATATTCAGGTATGCGCTCTACAGACAGAATTACTTCTTGGTATTGTATTGTATTTTATTCAGTTATTTCTAAAAACAGTGCTTATTACTTTCGTACTTCAAGAGGAACGTCAAAAAAATTATGTGAAACTGATTATGTAGAACACGGAGATGAAATAAACCAATTATGAGCACATCTGAAATGGAACTATTTAGAAAGCAATGTTGTTATATTTCATGTTTCATCTGTCTTGACAATAAAGACTCTGCATTTTACGCAATACAGGGAATGACTGTCGAATATTATGTGTATATATTTACTGTTCAAAGATCTTGAAACGAGTGCAGTACGTCACTTCAATTTATCAACCAACGAATGCACATATAACTTCACATAAAACACTTTTAAAACATTTTAAAACACTCCGACATGTTTCGATCTTGTCAGATCATCATCAGGGAGCTTTGTTCCTTGCTAAAGTTATGTTTCAGTATTCACAATTCAATCCGTATTTGCAAACGAGGTGTTGTGGCAGCATATACAAGAATACATAATAGTATAATTATTCACAGATATGCTGCCACAACACCTCGTTTGCAAATACGGATTGAATTGTGAATACTGTAACATAACTTTAGCAAGGAACAAAGCTCCCTAATGATGACCTGACAAAATCGAAATATGTCGGAGTGTTTTAAAATGTTTTAAAAGTGTTTTATGTGAAATTATATGTGTATTCGTTGGTTGATAAATTGAAGTGATTCTACAAAAATGCACGGTGCTACAATAAGATTTAGAGTGCAGCGTGTATTTAAAATATACTTAAATCAATGCAGCAATAACAGTGCTCTTTACTCAACCACACGTTAGAAACCCTGCCGATATATTATTCAATTCGTCCCGTCCTTTTCTTTGTCCTTCAGTCTCTCGAAACTAAGAAACAGCTCGAAAATCACTGGAAGCTTTTGCACTACATTTGATATTGGAGAGATATTAATTTACTGAAATCTGTAAACATGTATCAATTTCAGATAAAGTCGGAGGGAGGAAATAATCGCCTTACGCCAAGGTCTACAAACGCTTCTGTGCACATCTTGAGCGCAAGTCCTTAAATATTTGCCGATGTGGAAGATGTTTCTAACGATAGTCGGCGTAAATGATATCCCCTACATTCTTCGTAATTTAAAGAGAACTGCTACTCGTTGCCTGTACGGCCTTAATTATACGGATGTATTTTGCAATCCATAAGAGTCTTCAAAATTCATAAGAATATTACTAAAAAGGAACAATGGTTTTCCGAACCCATGCGAAGATTACCGAAATTTCTTATTTTCGAGAATAACAAACATTTAAACTATTTTAACCTATCGCAATAAATATTTAAGTACAAATATTATCACGTAGCTTCTCCTGATCGCAATTGTTAAATTGTAGGCTTACACTATATTTGTTCAAATTCCTTTCTCGCTCTTTAGACCACTGTTCCGCAAAGATCTCCCACTTTAGGCACATATGTGTGATAATCCCAAAGGCGTATTACGCATGCGTCATGTTCTCTTAAACCTGAAATTAATGTAAAGTCTAACAACACGTACTGATTTAAACACAAAGTAAAGAATCACCTGAATATCAAATGGTTGATTAGTTCTGCCGCTGGAGTTTGAAAGTAGATATCAGTTTTTCAAGCAGATGGACAAGCGACTATCACCAGGTCACAGTATCTGCAATGATCAGCGCAGTACAGTCAACCTGCACTGCTGGAAGATCCGTTGACTTAACCGACTGTAGGGTGCCCGAGTCCAGAAAACCCTGCTGCTCATATGGCAGAGGTCACGATGAAATGCACTCTATCGATCCTGATTACTTTGTCTAGGCAAAGCCAATGGCTGTTACACAGCTTCTTCAGCCAGTACTTAGTTAAACATGTTCATTTGAAGGATATTTAAGTAATTTACTATTTTTAAAATCAGATAAGAAATGCGTACAAAATTTTAGTTAGGAAATCTGAAGAGAAGAGACTATTTGGAGCACTTAGGCATAGACTCACGTACATTATGAAATGGACATTCAAGAAACCGGATATGAGTGTGGCTTCAATTCGTCTTGCTCAGGGGCGCAGTCCTGAGAACACGGCTGTATAACTTCAGATTTTGTAAGAGGCGGGGAATTCTCCACAAGCTGGTCGACACTTTGCTTCTCTAGGTGAGCTCTGCTCAATGCGCTTTGAACTAAACATTGTTGCCAACACAAAAATAAGCACTGTGCAGTCTCTTTCTCTCTCCAAACTATGTTCTTATTTTTGAGTCAACTCGGTGTAGGCACACTGATCCAAAAAATCGTATATACATTATAAACGCACTGTTTATAATGTATACTCTTCATAGCATTTTCACCTCTTATTCTGTGTTTTAAAAGAGTAAACATAAGCTGACCGTCAATTACAAACATTTTCTTCAGAAACGTGTTATTTTTCTCGTGCGCAGTAATCGTGCACTGTTACGTAATTTCTCCTGTTTGATGCATGTCGATGTCTGTTAAATAATATCCCAGTAAATGTTGCCAGAGTCAAGAAAGGATCCCTGCGTATTGCGAGTTCTTCTTCTTCAGATCTCGCATGACAGAGGGTGTATTGTGTGCGACTATTTACAGTCGACAGACTAAAGTTTGGAATTGAGTCCGACGGTTTCTAAACAGACATCCACACTGGCACATCTGTAATATGGGATGCCTACATGCCAGGTGACCCCATAGAAGTCACAGCTACAGAACGCAGACAAAATGAAGATCAAAATAAAATTTGTGTGTGTGTTTGTGTTCGTAAGATTCGCTAAATTTAGTCCACACTCATGGAAGTACTTTTGTGGTATAAATATAATAATCTGAATAAGAATTAGGTACACATAATTGAAAAATCGGGCGATAGTATTTGGGGGAAAATATATCGAACACAAATTTTTCTTGAAGACAGAATTCTAGAACAAAACTATTTTTTTTTTATTTGCTGTAAGGCAGATCGCTGTAGTATTGCTAAATCTTTAACGACACAATACACAGATCCCAATCAAAATGTGGGACTGTTAATATCATTTAAGTCCAATTCGAGTAAATAGGCACACTATTTAAGTAACACACCAACAAATGCACATATATAGTCTTCAATAATCTAAAACTTACATTAAAACACTTAAAACGCTCCTACATGTTTCGATCATACGATCATCCTCAGGGAGCGTACTTTGTTCCTTGCTAAAGTTACAGTTTAAAACACTCAGTAATTTACTTCGTTATATTAATTTGGTGCTGTGGCAGCATGTCGTGTGTTTGTTGGTGTGTTACTTAAATAAACTACAAAATGCACGGTGCAACGATAAAGATAAAGAGGACACGTTCAAATTTCATAAACGGGAGAAGATTTATAATCTAATTTAAGTTTATTTTAAGTAATAGGGACAAAAATTGTTAAATTTGAAAATTTGGGAATTGTCAAGGGATGTAATTGCTGTCATGAATGGGCTAATAGGAAGAAGACACTTGGAAAAGCCCCAAATATGTTCACGTAAAAATACATATTCAAGTTTATGAAGTCAGCACGTCAACTGAAGGGAAGGCTACACAAAAGATTATTGTAAATCATGTTGAACTTAAATAGACGAGAAAAAGGAGAAGTTGTCTGACCTTACAAACGCTGGCCTAAAGCTATAGAAATGATACTGCTCAAGAATAAGGACGGGAATGAACATTAAACCTGGTTTGGTAGGTTATGTAATCAGATTCTGTAGGACCTAAAGTCAACACTTTACAGATAATCAGTAAGGGTACTGAGGGTATCCCAACACATATCACATTATTAAGGTTCAGTCCACATACGTAAGCTGCAGTAAGTCTCAGCCAAGTTGTGGGCAACAGCTGGCGGAATGCAAACAGCGACATTTTTGTGTCCTCAAGAGGAGCCCATGGTGCAGAGTGAGGGGAAAGAGGTGTCGAGTGTTGGTGTTGCCTATGTCAACTTCCGTGAAAAGTTTCGATCCGTATTGTAACGCGAAAATGTGGAAGCGCCCCGTCTTATTGATTTACCATGACGTTCAGACCCCCATTTTCCAAAATCAGCACGAGCAATTCCTCCAAAAAGCCTGGACGCAGTGCTTTCGGAAAAAGAAAAATAAGAAAAAGAAAGGCCCCAACATTTTTATGCAGCACAAAATACGTTGAAATTTGGGCTGTTTTTTTTAACTTCATCCACTTCATGCGGATTTCTGCTGCCCAAATTCTGGCCTTAAGTCCATTAACATTTCCAGAGAGATGGCTAGTGGTTTCGTGCCTGAACACATTGTTGACTGTAAGAATTCCGTCATCGTCTTCAGGTTTTGTAGGAACGTCGCACTAAAATGTACAGGGAACTTATATATATGGAACTGTTACATACAGCTACAGCGTGTACTTGTAACTTATAAATTCCAAGGGTATTCGCCGTAATGTTTGCACTGCCGATTATGGCAGGTTTAATTGTCGGGCTGATTTTCTTTTTTATTTTCTTGGACTGCGAATAAAAGCGGCTGAAAATTTATGACGTTTAGTTTCAGCGACTTGTAATTTAGCGGGGATTTTCCTTTTATTAATGAAACCACGTGGGCCAGGTAGCTCAGGGACTGGAAGGTCCAGGATCGAATCCCGGTGGAGACGAGATTTTCCGCCGGTCCAGACCGGCCCACTCAGCCTCCCGTAAAATGGGTACCGGGTCTTTCCCGGGGGTAAAGTGCGGCCGGGGCGTGCTGCTGACTACTCACCCCCTTCTAGTGCCGCGGTCATGGAAGAGTAGAGCTATACCTCTACCCACCCTCTGGACCACTCCCCCTTCTAGTGCCGCGGTCATGGAAGAGTAGAGCTACACCTCTACCCACCCTCTGGGCCACACCGGGCTTGTAACGGGAACGCTTTACTTTTAATGAAACCACGTTTATTGGACAGCCTAAGACGTAATTTTTTGGTAGGTAACTACAAATCTCTGCAGTAAATCTACTTTGAAACCCCAGACTTGGTTTCGTGATTTCAGAGCACACAATTAGCTTTCTGCACTTGAGACGCCATTTTCCACATTTTCAAAATCCCAAGTAACGGGTCTTCAAAACTTCAATAAACGTATCGCATATCTCGACGTACTTCAGTTTCATTCCCTTGCCTTACATTTCACCAACGATATGACAATAAAAATGACTACAATTTAATCTTACGCCTGCATTTCACTAGGTTAGGACCGCTGAAGCTCCTCACTAAGAAAGAGTCGCAATCCTCTTATTGCTGGCTCCATCTTACGTCTAAATAATGTTTGTTGTGCACATTCCGTTGTTTCACATAAATTACAGAATAGTTATTAATTAGAAAACACAATTAATTCTAATTTAATTTTGTTACAGAGATATGTTGCTACATGTTGCTCTATGTTGCTACATGTTGCAACCAGCCACACTGTCATCCTCGGGCTGTTTAAAACACGTAAATCGTATAAAGAAAATTATGGTTGGTAACATCAGTGGTGAGGTTAGGCTGAGAACTCAGTGTCTGGTGATATAAAACGTATGACAATAAAAATTTAAAGACAATAAAATATTTGTAGCATTTTGCGAAGATAACGAGCAGCAATGCTGACAAATTCATTACTAAAGTGCTGTACATATTTTATAGATTTAAAACAATGAATCCAGGTTTAATGGAAATAGGCGTTTGGAATATCAGAGGTTTATATGGCAAAGAGAAACTGCTTCAGGAACAATTAAAAAAGCAAATATAGACATAGCAGTGATACCAGAAACAAAAAAGAAATTAAAGGGTTCGCAGGAGTTGGATGGCTATATTTTATTGTACAGTGGTGTGCCAAAGAATAAAAGGGCAGCCGCACATATAGTAATAATGATTAAAGCCAAATTTAAAAAGAGAATACATAGTTATGTGTTTGTAAATGAAAGAATTCTTCAATTAAGATTTAAATTGAAAAGAGGATATTTAACATTACTAGCTGTCTATGCCCCCGAAGAAGGGAAAACAGAACAAACAGAAGAATTCTATGAAACCCTCCAAGATCAGATAGACAAAATAAGTAAAAACGATTACATTGTCGTTTCCGGAGATTATAATGCAAGAGTTGGAAATATTCCTATTGACGGAATTTTGGGTAGAAATGGTGGAATTACTACTAACAGTAATGGACACAAACTAAAGGAATTTGCATCAGTAAATGAATTAAAAATAAAGAACACATTTTTCAGACATAAAGAGGTTCATAAAATGAGGTGGAGTTTCCGAAGTTACAGATCCATTATAGATTGCATTCTAGCAAACAAGAAACTGTTACTTTTAGTAAATGACACCAAAGTGTTTAGGGGATACGATGTCACTACAGACCATTACTTATTAATTTCCAAAATTCTTTTACCCCAAAAATGGTATACATTTACTAAAAGATCTCTACGGCAAGAAGAAATTTTTGGAGTACATTTGGTAGAGGACCCAAGTAAAAAATTACTTTATCAGAGGAGAATAGAGCAAAATCTGATGCACTCACCATGCAGCCTTAATATTGATGTAGAATGGTAAACTTTGAAGAACACACTACAACAAGCAGCGAGTGAAGCTCTAGGCAAAAGGAAAAAGATAAGACACAAAAGGCGTTAAATTTTATGTATAGAGGATATTAAAAACTTGACTGAAAACAAGAAGAAGGCTTATTTACG
>Ga0123354_10020870_pt1 | contig 10309 bp, 7 predicted proteins | sample TergutLab28metaG_2_FD_97872 | JGI IMG/M metagenome (GOLD analysis project Ga0123354, IMG submission 97872) | Labiotermes labralis P4 segment gut microbial communities from Petit-Saut dam, French Guiana - Lab288 P4 | ecosystem: Host-associated > Arthropoda: Insects > Digestive system > Gut ...
TTATGTTTTCGTTTGTGGCGCATGGCCCGACGGCGAGGTTTTGTATTTGTTTGTAGGGTGGGGGGGGGGGGGGTGGGCGGGGGAAGGGGCAAAAATTCTCCAAAAATCTACAAATACCTTCAACATTCTGGCCCCATAAAGGTGAAATAAAGCAAATTCATATTGAGAACCCATAACAGGTGCCAAAAAACAAAAATGTAGTCGCCCAAGCTAACCGACGCCTGGGATTAGTGAACCCCTGGAAAACGTGGTTTCCACTACAGACGTTACATAGTTTCGAACGAGATGATCATAAACGATGTGACGGTAAGGACACGGAGAAAGACGGTGGCGGCCTATTCCGAGACAACGCCTTTGCATTTTCCTGGAGGAAACACGGTTAACTGACACCTGGTACTCCAGATGCGAAACTGACGGGGAATCTCGTTGCTGTTGGTGCAGCAGTACTGAATGGTACAGCGGTCAAGGGTCTCCCAACTGATATCTTAAATTCGATGTTTACGACAGTAGGCCTACCTTGTATATACTTCTCCTACGCATGCTACATGTCTCCCAATATCATTAATTATACACATATAACATTTTGTGAACAATAGGTGCAGATTGTTGAACTTATCGGTGTCCAATTTTCTCCCTCACGTCAAAACAGCTTCCTCCACAAGATGAGGTTCTCAAAACGGCGATGTTACGATTCAAGCCTCCTCCTGTGTTTCGCCGCGCCGGCTGGTAGTTACCAACGATTCCAAGTACAGTACCGCGTTCATCTTCAGAGTCAAGCACTCGTCTTGGACCGCCTAATCATGAACTGGCTGATCCTGAAGATGAAGGCCCCATGGTCCTTCGAAACGTCGGTGTTTATTGGTCGACACAGTGTAACATCCCAGACTGGAATGTTTATCTTCCGCAGCACTTTCTTCTCAACGTTCATCAGTCTATTATACTTCCCACAGTCTTCATCGTTACGAAATAAAGAAAGCTAAAAACTGCTAATCGGTGTAAGGTGTGGGTCTGCAGCCGCTCGCTTGCTGGGGCTGTGGGTTCGAATTTCGCCGGGGGCACGGACGTCTGTCTCTTGTGAGTGTTGTGTGTTGTCAGGTAGAGCTCTCTGCGTCGGGCTGATCACTCGTCCAGAGGAGTCCTACCGAGAGTGGTATGTCTGAGTGTGATCATGAAACCTCGACAATGAGGAGGCCTTGGCCCACTAGGGGCTGTTACGCCATGGTAAAAAAAATGCTAATTGTAATCAATTAATTGGTTCGAACAGAACAGCGTTACTGGATTTGCATGCCAGCCTGCTGGAATTGTTTCCAAGTTAGCGCGGACCGCAGTACGTTACTGGAGGAAAAGGGCATACTAACGAAAATCATCATGTCATGGGAAGGTCCATCTGTTACTTGTGGGAGAAAAAAATAAAGCAAGAGTGCTTAACAAGTAATCTTACGCGATGTGACACGGTCATCTGACTTGCTGGTGAGCATAAATGCCAACCTACGGTTCCAGACATTTCTAGCTTTCCAGCCAAAGGATAAAAGAAAAAAAATGCAAACCACAGGCGTTAAGAGAGGCAAGGATATTTAAAATAATTCGTATAAACCGAAACCTCCATAAAAAAAAACTTCCTGTACCCCAAATTACATCTTACATACACAGGAAATTGTATAATTTACGTTCCATTAACTTTTAGCTATAATACTGTAGTTTAGGATTCTACAGACCGACATATTCAACTGAACTAGCTTACGTTATAACGGCATTAAGTCGGACACCGTCTGTTGCCTGAGATTATAATATTTCACATAGCCTACACAACGTTTCAGAACTTTTCCGTATTCCACCCTTCAAGTGATAGAATTGTCCTATTGAGATATATGGGTATAAATACATACAATGTTTTTATGTTATAAGATTAATAGCAACGACTGAGATAAACCTTGCAGCATCTGAATACCACTAATTCACTAATTTTGTACGTAACAACTTGAGCACGCGGAGTCCTGACTATGAAAATACGCGATATGACTTGTCTACATTTCCAAATAAATCTGTTCATTCTGAACGGTCTGCTGTGGGATACCCCGAACACTGTCTGCCAGCGGATGGCACACATTAACTTTAATGGGATATTTCTGGCGACGGAGAAAATGCGCAACGCTATCAGGAAAGTCACCGGAAATCTTGGATACACAAAACAAAGCGTCCTCTAGCGACAGGTAGGCCATCCAATGCTACTGCGGAAGGGTGTCAAGTTCAAGTCTCAAACAATCTATGATCTGTCAAGAGAAAGTATGTATTTAATATCAACATTCATATCTGCAGTACATCGACTTGGATCAACGTATACTAAATCGCTTCCCCTCCCGATGCTGTACAACCATTCCTCTACAATAACAGGCACAATGCAAGGACTCCGATAAAATGCGTTCTACAAAAAATTTCTTGCTATTTCAATTTTGAATCGTATAAAACACAGTTTCTGCTTTATGTAAGTTAAATCAAATTTTGGAGATTAAATAAGGCTCACTTCAAATACGATGCGTAACAAAAAGGAGCTTACCGACAGATGTTGTTGATCAACGACCATCTTTGAATAACATTTCGATGTGATGAAAGTTTAACAAAGAAAAGCACTCTAGGCCCCATGCAATTGAGAATTGTGTAGGACACATTTGGATAAGACGGGTACTTCACTGAAGCACAACTTTACACTCGTTTCGACACTATTCCGTGTGGTGCTAAATGATGAGTTACGCCCAGGGCACACTACGGGAATGCTGCGAAAAGATCACCAAAATCCTGTTCCCTGAATGTCTTGGTAATAACAGGTTCGGCTCAGGTCGGCGAGGTACTGTTTGGTAAAGATGTTTACAAGACAGACAGAGAGCCAAACAAGAACTGTAAACCTGTAAAGACATTACTCGAACTTTCAAAAGACACGCGATATTTTGTCGACCCAAGGCACAACTGGACGCGTAAAAAGTTCAATGGCGCAGTACTATAGACGTCTCACTACAGGACGGCACGGCAGGCTGCACATGCGCGGTGTGCAGCACAGCCGTGTCACAAAGTTTTTGGATCACAAATATCCGAACGAAGGGTATGAACTGCAAGGCCCGCACTGGATTTCCATTTACCGCACCATCTCAAAAGTACTGCGTATGTTATGGCAGTTAATTAGGAATACGAACTACAGCAGACAACAGAAGACGAACGACGCTTAATACGTTAACACGCACGGAAATTCTGAGCATACCCGACAAGGCGTCATGAGACATGCAGCTCGCTGTGTGGAAGCTCAACGGACACACTACACTTTTTATATGTTCCTGTTATACACTCAGTAACCTCTAATATTAGAATCAGCGTTTTGTAAATAAGCACTTGCTCGTGGACGGGGTCACAATTTATTATTTCTTCCACACTAAAATGGGCCGTAACTCAAACGGCGTCTTACAACCCATGTTTACACACCTTCCTAGTTCGTGCGCACAAAAACGCCGTAAAGTTGCGTCAAGCATGTGAGAAACTCTCGTATAAGATACATGAAAACGTAAGCATATTTAACACTTCCACACCAACATATTATGCCACACATCAAGGAACGGAGATATACTTCGTTAAATATCTACCACACCCATCGAGGGGGGAGGGGGGGCACAAAGTTTCGAACAAAAGTTTGCGAGTTTTAGCTCTGTTATAGGGGCTACGCAAATTTATTCAACGATGATCCGTTTTTCAGAAGATTTATGAAGTCTACCTGATACTCACGTAAAACAAGGATTACAAAGAAGAGAGAGGAACCTAAATTAATTCGTCCAGCAAACTCTCTATGTACATACCCCAGTAATAGGTGTACTGATTTCATTCAGCAGTGTCAGAGATGAATATGGACTCATATCAGAAAAAAAAAACACCTTTCGTCGTCTCAAGACTTCCCTCGCTCCACCACATTTAAATGAAAAAACGAATGCTCAGGGAAGCACAATGACATCCTGCAATTCGTAACTGCGCCAACAGCTCAGCTTTTACATGACGGCACAAGAAATGCGACAGTGACTGTCGGTATATGTCCCCTAAATTTCCTTATTTATCTCAATGGAGGTGGACTGAGCCGAGTGACGAACACGATTACGTTTGGATACCAGATTTTTACTTTCCTCACAGTCACCAACTTGTTTAGGCACCTGTCACAGCGTACGAGATTTTCCCATACGATAGGCGACCACATCACGTTCTCGAAGCCAATTCCGGACCTCGGCTACGACGGTGTCGTCACATCAACATCGCTGACTACCAGTGCCCTCCCCACCCCACCCCAAGCCACAGTCCTTCCGTGGGCGCCAAGCCGGGGCTGTATGGTGGTGGGGAACCACGTTCCCAGCGCCGTGTGTCCAGCTGGGTAGTGCTGGTGTAAGCAATATACAGCCTAGTATTGTCATGCAGTAGCTACTACACCTCGCGTAAGCAGGCCAGGCCTCCGACGTCGAACCTTATCTCCAGGCGTCTTAATGTCGCCCGATATGCTACTGCAGTCACTAACACACCACGCGGCATGACATCGACGAAATGACGCCTGTATGTCGCAATTGCCACCACCTTCCCCGCACTCACAGCTGTCTGAACATCTTTACTGACGACGTGGAATGCCTCCATACCATTGATTCCACCCACGTCTCTCCGTCAGTGGTAATGCGCCGCAGTCATTACCTTCAGCTTCGCAACGTTTGGAAGTTGGTCAGTGGGGTGGCCATTTGTCGATCTTCTGTTGCTCGGACAATAGTTTCGACACCCATCTACCGCACACTTAACAACAGCCGAAACGTTCACGGACATGTCCTGAACACTGTCGTGCGAGAGGCGTATGCCAGCCGGCTCGAAAGCGACATGTCCGCCCGCACCATTTCATTGACGTACCTGCCTGTCATATATGTTGACGGATGGCTATTTTGTCCTCGTCCACGCTGCGGTACCCTTACAATGTGTATAATGCATACTTAAAACAGGTACACTACATCAATTTTTGTACAATAAACCGTTCGGTTCAACATCGAAACTAGCGATGGTCCATGTGATTGACGCAACTATCGTAAATTGTTAGAAATGGAAATATGTGTTGCCGTGATGGGCTTGGCATGTACCAAGGATAGGGAGACAATGAACCTACACACGATTCTGGCGTGGAACCCTATTGGGAAACGACCACTTGGAAGGTCTAGGGAGGAGATGAAAGAATAATATTTACATGGATTGCAGTAAAGTTTTTGTAGGCGTTCTAACATCAGTGTTACTGGTTACCAGAGGATAAAGCGGCAATACAAATTCGTGAGGTTCACAGTTGTGTAATTTTTTCATCCGTCCTCAGTCCAAACATCCCTCCTCAGCGACGGTATAGCCAATTCACAAGACACTGGCCTACAAGCAATCGGCACAATTTCGTATATTCATTATTGGTACTTTTACCTAAAAGTTCTGGCTTCAAGACCCACTGTAAGGCTAAGAATTTGTCTCTGTCAGCAAATTACTTGCAGTGCCAGTCGACCTTTTGTAAACCGCGGTACCGAAGCTATTTTTACAGAATTAACTTTATATAATTTAAGATATTTAGGATATACTGTACAATACAAAATACAGAAACTCATAATATTTTAATTGAGTATTTAACGACGCTGTCAATTCGTAAAATTACACGAAGTCGGTGATCGATGAATGCGTGAAGTATGGAGCACTGGACGAATGATACAGTTCGGGTAAAACCGAAGTACTCAAACAAAAAAACCTGTCCCAGTGTCACTTTGTCCGCCACAAACCCCACATGGACTGGCTTGCATCTGAACCTAAGCCTTCAGGGCGCGAGGTCCGCGAATAACCGTCTGAGCCATAACGGCTCCTAATAGCATTCGATTCCTCTTCCATATACTATCTGCTGCATTCATTAACGTACACACTCCGTACGCTATTTCACTGCTATTTTAATACCGTGAATGAAACTGTATTACACTTGTCAATTTCTAAAGGCCTTGATGTTAAGTATCTTGTACCGTTCCATCATCGGTGACAGATAATAGACATAAGATCGTTCCGTATGGAATCAAAGTTTATATGTTATTTTATCAATTCTACGGTTTAAAATTTTAAATACATTATTACATAAATTTGTTCTGTAAAAATTTGGGATCCCTGGTTTTCAGCAGGATGATTAGCACTGTGCTTAGCGTGCTGATGGCTCTTGAAGCCGAAACACGTAACTAAAAATACCAACAATACACATACAATGATGTAAGCATAAATTTATTGCTTGTGTATTGCGCAATCATTTAAATACAGCATGAACGATTAATCTTAAAAGATTCATTCCTCCCTCTACGCCCTCAGCATCACGAAGCCGTGCATTCCAGGAACAGTCATCATTTTTGAGAGTTAATTGCGTATAATCATTAATATGAAGGGACGGGAAAGCGACGTGGAGGGGATACTGAGAACAACAATATGTTAATAACATGGTCACTGAACTGGCCACAACCACATGTAAACAACTCTTAATGCTCCACCAGCTAGACTAGGGGAGGTTAAACATGGAAAGAAGGCATCCGACAAAGTACAGAGACGACAGTCTGGGCACATTCCACACAGATGTTTCCTAAACTATCATAACCACAGAAGCTGGAGATCATAATGCCTGAACCTGCACTAAAGACGCAGCAAATATATGCAGCACAGCCCTTCCTTTAAGGCAGTGTTTCTCAACCTGGGAGTCGCAAAGCACATTTGGGTCGCGAAGGTATTCTAAGTGGGCATGGAACCATGATTTTCGTGACGATCTTACAAAACATATCTTCTTTTCACTTCATTAAATCATTAAAATATCAATTCGTTATACGGATTCATGTTTATTTCACACCCATGTTTATATCCGTCTCTTGGTGTTGTAGGACAAAGCCAGTGGCCTAATTCAAGCCGCAGCTCAGAAAGATTGAGAAACGCTGCTTTATGGTATGCATTTCACACAAAATGATGGTATTTATTTATCTTAGGTATTATTCTTAAAACAGTGTGTGCCAAATCAATGTTCTGGAAAATATTTTGCCAGAACACAGAGTGCAGAGCTATCGACGGTCTTCTTGTTTCATTACACTTTCTACGCGAACTCATATAATTGCCGCCACTAATAACTGCACCACCCTCAAACTGCGGCAGCCCCTCATCTACACCAACAGTATCATCCTCTCCCATTCCACCTGCACACAACACTCCTACATAAAAATATACAAAGTAAACTCCTGTGCACACAGGTTCGCACTAAACACGGGCGTTTCGGCATTGAAATCGAGTCACAGTGGTCTCTGCCCCATTCCTACATTTACAGTTATAACATTACACAGTTTTCCCGATTTTACACTTCTTTTTCAATATCTCTTTTTAAAGCGGTTCGCTCGACAGGATCCTTACTCTATTTAACTACATTTTTTCCACTAATAAAATTGTTCCGTACTTCAAATAATGACATAAAATAAAATTCTTCGCGCACTTGCGCAAGGTTTGCAATATCACGTGCTTCGCGAATTAAGAAAAATTTGGGAACTTAATTACAGAGTTCAGGAGAAACTGGGATGGCAAAGTAACGTTTCTTCAAAAGCTGGTGACTAGTAACAGAACGACAAGTCAATGACATATTCCGGCTACGGTAAATATATGGAGCTCAGGCCGCAAGTTTTGTTTGGTACCGTGACGCGTGCCAACGGACTTCGATTGGTGATTATCGCGAAAGCAGTTTGTTTACAGAGGGAACTTCTCCACAACGAAGCACTTAAATCGGTTCTGGACAAATTCGACATAAATGTCAAGCAAATGACCGTCATCCGTCAGAAAGGGACACATCCTGTGCAACCCCCTCTGTTCCTTTCCACCCTGCCTATGACGCAGAAACCCCAGGATATAATTTTTAGGTAGGGCATCCCAGTTGTGTTTAAATACACTAGTAAATAAAACGAACGTAAATTAAGTCTAAACACAACTTTATCTGTAAGTTATTACCAGCAACATGTTTGGACTATATAAACTATCTTCAGGCTGAGCTCATATTCATAGTAAGAAATATATATTACAATAGGGGACCGCGGTGGCACAGTGGTTAAGGCGCTGTGCTACAAATCGGAAGGTCGCTTGTTCGATCCCAGCTGGTGTCATTGGAATTTTTCATTGACATAAAATCCTTCCGACGCACTATGGCCCTGGGGCCGACTCAGCCTCTAACATAACCTTAACTTTCTGGAACCCTTGGGCCACTCCAGGCCTGTAACGGGACTGTTTTGCCTTATATATTACAATACAATGAATGTTATAGACGAGATCTCGTCTTACATCAAGACGGGGGTATTGTAAGATGTAATAAACATTAAAAATGGGGTTTGAATGTTTCATCAAATTTGTAATTACAAATTCAAAAACTTTAAATAACACTATAAAACGAAGGTGATATTCTACAAACTATGCAACAAGCACACGACTGGGAAGTTATAATACTCTTCTCCAGCAAATACACCACCACCACCATGCGGGGCTCTCCGCAACCACACCAGCAACAGGCTCGCCAACGCCTAGCACGCGGCTGAGGGTAAAGGCTCCTCTACAGCAACAGCAGCATTCAGACAACGGAACATGTTAAGTTCAGGCTTCCAGTCGGTCCACGAATGCGTTGTCACTACCAGTAGTAGTGCAGAATATGACACAGTTCAAGGATGCCGTGTCGGAAGATAACGTTACAAATATTTTAGGTGAAAATTACAAACATGGCGAAAGAACGCAAGTTCCGAGATGAATGTACGACAGCTTCCAGGTACGAGAACATTGGTATGAAGGACTAACAGAGGACAATTTGTGCAGCAAATATTATTATTATTATTATGCAAATTAAATTAGTCTTTCATACACAGGCATTTCAAAGAAAGCGGAACGTCCTTAAATTCTTCCCAGATTTTCATGTTCTCATGTCTGGATCATTCATTCAGTTTTGGCCTGCATTAAAAACAATAACATAAAACACGAAGAATTTAAGAAAGGGAAACTGTCATCCATGGCTCTCCCACTGCACAAGCACTTTAATGATGTATTCGTAAGCACATTATTTTGCTTCAAACTAGATTGTAAAATTGGAGGAAAAAACACGAAACCCCACTCAAAATACTCTTAATTTATAAGGCTTTCAGGTGTTTCTTTGGCACGCGATGAACATGAAGCGACGATACACTATTATATTTACAAAAATGTCATTCATGGGGAGCGCATGCAAATTCGTCGCCGTTCACATACGCCCCGAGAACGCGACGGTGCAAATGAATGGAACAACACAATATGTTTGGTGGTATGGGTCTGCTGAAAAGCGGGGATCCAACAAGGAGACTCTGGAATACAGGGTGTGCTGTAATCAAACTGTCAAATTCACCCTAAATGGACACGTAAACCAAAAACACCAGAGTACAAATCCACCATATACATAAATCTAAATCACAATGGAATGTACCCCGGCATGTAGTGAGGCGTTACTGCATGAGATTCGTAAATCTGTTCATTTTATTTGGCATCTTACGGAAGAATACCTTCAGCTGTGGAATTAAGAGCTGATTACTGTACTGGTTGATGGTAAGGTCGCAGTAGTTACCACTACTGTCGAAACAAACAAAAGTGTATCCAGCATTCTTCTCTCAAGTTTAACTCCATATTCAGACGGCGATGCTGTGGATCATCAGTGTGGACTGCGAAGCAACAGATCACCACTGGTCAGATTTTCTGCTTCGTCACACACAGACGTCAACATGGGAGTATAACGGGACAGAACATCACCATCAGGAACACCCTATTCCGTTAGTTGGAAGCACTGTACAATATTCTCACTGAGTTCGGCGTATTCATGAAACTGTTGTGGCTAATGTTGATGTTTTGCTGACTGCGCATCTCAGTATAATCTTAGCAACTGACCACCTTAATGCACATATTCTTTGTTTATAATAACTTCAATATATTCCTCTACATGTTTCGAGCACTACTGTGCTCATCATCAGGGGGTCAAATTGTATTATACAGCATCTGGTATCGTCACACTCTGTAGGTGGCCGTCCGGTGCGCACCAGACGGCCACCTACAGAGTGTGACGATACCAGTTGCTGTATAATACAATTTGACCTCCTGATGATGAGCACAATAGTGCTCGAAACATGTAGAGGAATATAATAAACTTATTATAAAACAAGAATTTGTGCATTAAGTTGGTCAATTGCTAAGACTGTTGTGGCTAATTCATTTACGCCTTCAGAAGAAA
>Ga0123354_10020871_pt1 | contig 10309 bp, 10 predicted proteins | sample TergutLab28metaG_2_FD_97872 | JGI IMG/M metagenome (GOLD analysis project Ga0123354, IMG submission 97872) | Labiotermes labralis P4 segment gut microbial communities from Petit-Saut dam, French Guiana - Lab288 P4 | ecosystem: Host-associated > Arthropoda: Insects > Digestive system > Gut ...
ATTTGAGGACGCCGATGCCGACTCCGTGATCGACACAATCCTGGCGGACGAGGATTACGCACTAGCGGCAACCGGATATGTCCCAGGCCCTGGCGACCTGCAGAGCATGTTCTACGCGCTACCTGTTGGCTTCGGCCAGAACGCGAAGGTTATCTTGTCCATCATCCTCAACGGGCAAGTGGTCGGAGTGATAGACGCCGTCGTCGGCTACCCCACCCGTGGCGATGTAACCATCGGCACCGGACTCGTACACCCCTGTGTTCGACGAAAACACATCATGTCACACGCACTGCAGGCGGGGCGTGAGTTTGCCGCAGAGCGAGGAATCGACACCATTCGCGTTGTCTGCCCTAGAGGCTGGCCGCCTGGCGAAGGATTTCTCAGCGCATCTGGCTTCATCCGCTCGCCGGGCGTCCAAGCCATGATGAACCGCGTAATCCACGAGCATGAGACTGAACACCCATGCGACGTCTGGTCGATCCGGGCGTAAGCAGACACCAGGGGAATTATGGCTGGATGTCGAAGCGCTTCGCCAAGGCCTTCGTCAGCAATGGGAGTGTGAAGTAGATCACACAGAACGAGATGACCATCGAGATCCCCGCCGAGCGGGCGAACACCGGCAGAAAATGCGGCCCAAAACCGACGTTGAGGGACGTCTGGACGAACGACATGAGCAATGACATGACCACCGACATGATCAAGTTGATGATCAACCTATTGGCGTGCTGGCTGATCTGCCGCTTGGGTTTTACGACGTCTGGTTGGTCTGCCATGGTCCTTCTTCTCGCTAAGCCAGTCAATTCGCCGGCGTCACCAAATCCTGATCCAACTCTTGGACGCCCGGTTCGGCAGGCAGCGCGGTGCAGGCACGGGTTCTCGACGTCCCCCTGCCGGTGACGTACAGCACCACCATAACGCAGGCCGCGATGAACACCTCGATCATGGCAACCGGGCCGCGGGTAATGATCGTCGCTATCATCACCACAACACATACCGCATATCCAGCGGTCAGCGCCACACCACCGCGACCACCGGTGGCAACGTATCGCACCACAATGCCTGTAACCGCCAGCATGACAATGGTCGAACCGGCGTCATCCAATATGTTGTGCATCACGTACGACGGTCCCGAGGGCGGGTCCGGGAACAGCATCCCTGCTACCATGATGGCCATGCCGCCCAGCAACGGCCTGATGAGTAGCTTCTCGTCGCGCCGGTTGTAGCGAGCGTAAAAAGTCGTCTGGAAGAACACGAACGGCATCGTCAGCACCCCGAACCAGACGAACCACCGCAGCCCGCCATACTGCCACCCGATGCTAGACAATGATGTGTGCCAGACGTTCTGACCGCTCTTGGCCAAGGCCACCATGAACGGTGCGTACACGCAAATCACGTAGAAAACCATGAAGTTCAGTTGGCGTGAGACTGCCTGCGGCAGTGGTGCGGCATCTTGTTGCGTGGTCTGGGTTAGCGACATCCGCGTCCTCCAGGTTGTAAGGCTTCTGGGCTATACATCGACCGCCTGCGCAGATCAGGGCACAGCTGACATACGCGACTATCGTAGCGCGCAACGAACTGACCGCACCCTTACTAAACATACAAAGTGCCGTGCTCGCCGTTGTCGATGATGTCGTCACATGCCATGTGATCGAGACAAGCCCTGACCTGGCTATACTGACGAACATCCATCGATATCAAGGAGCGATCATGGATCAACAGAAGATCTGCTGCCTGTGCCGCAGGCCCATTTCCGGGTTTGGCAACAAGACACTCCAGGATGGGGCCAAAGTCTGTAAGGCGTGCCTGAGTAACATCGCAGCACTACCAAACGGAGACATCTACTCCGTTTCTTGCGAGTACGACACCGCGCAGCAAGTCAAGGCCCGAGTAGCGCAGATGGAGCAGACCCGCGACCAGCGCAACCAACTGGAGCAAACGATGGCCGATCGTGCGGCCCAGTTCACAAAGACCCGGTCATTCGATGTGCCAGGCGGCATGTTGATCGCCGTTGACGACGCCCATCACTTAGTGCGCTTCAACATCAAGAGCAATGACTCATGGCCTGGCCTGACTTCTGTCACCTTGGCAATATCAGAATTGATCGACGCCACCGCTACAGCCGCCCCAGCTGTCGATGTTGAGTCCAAAGTTGCTTGTCTGCCCCCCTTGACCATCCCAGTGCCAATGTCAGACGAAGGCATAGGCACTGTCGGGGGCTTCCTGCTTGGTGGCATTGCAGGTGCCATGATCGCGAGCTCCCGCGAGGAATCACGCGAGCAATTCGGGTATCAAACGGCATCCCAGGCCGCTCAGTTCATCAAGACACTGATCCACCCGCCGTCCAGCTCACAAGTCGCGCCCCCGACCGTCTCGCCAGTCGATGAGCTGATCAAATGGAAGTCACTGCTGGACTCGGGTGGCATCACACAGGACGAGTACGACGCCAAGAAGAAGCAACTACTGGGCGCTGGCTAATCCGCCCCAGCTGCCGCCATTTCCATCAGCAGGAACCCCGCTTGGGCCTCCGCCGAGATGCCTGGCTTATCGAAGTCCGGCGCGCCTGGACCGCCGTCCAGGAACCCATATTTGCCGACGCGCCCACGCATTGCTTCACGAATTGAAGACGCCATCGCCGCGTACTCGTCCGGCAGCCAGCCCGACGCCACACCCATGAAGATGGCATACGCCACCAAACAACCACCGGCGGTCTCGACGAACGAATCCGGGTCGTCCACCGTGTTGCAAAACAAGCCATCGGGCCGCTGGAAGGGTGCAAGACCATCGAGCAGCGTCTCGATCATCCCCACCAACTCGGCCCGCTGCACCTCGTCGGTCATGCGCTCCATGACCTGGGCCATGCCTGCGACGGCCCAGCCAACCCCCGTCGCCCACAGTGACGGGTCGGTCAGGCACCCCGTATCGGCGTCCCAAATGTGTGCCACTAGTCCGGTAACCGGGTCGTGCAATACCTGCCAGTAACCGCGTATCTGGGCCAATGCTTCATCTGGGCGTCCACAATCAGCCAGGAATGGCGGCAGCATGAAGAAGGAGTCAGACCAGATGGTTGGCTTGCTCATTTCGTGGTAGACGACGCCATCGGCGCCCCTTGGCGCCCCTGCCATTGCCCACCGCTCAAGCCGTGACACCGCATCCGCGAACGCGCCCGTCAGCTCATGGGCCCGCGCCAGCGGAATGCCGCAGGCACACGAATCGACCACACCATCCTCGTCGGCCCCGGGCATGACACCGATGCGTCCGTCATCCACGGCGGTGTTTTCCACCGCCGCGTAGGCCAGAGCAACCAAGGCCTCGCGCTGGCCCGCGGCATCAAGCGCCTGCATCACAACGCCTTGCTCCCAGGAGTGGCGCTGCGTGGCAAGCATGGCGATCATTGCGCAGCGGTGTAGTGGATCCGGCAATGGATCAGAGTTCAGCTTCACAGAAGTATTACAGCACACTAGGCCGCTTCGACGCTGAACCCCATCTGGTGGTACCCCACCCGGCGCCTGGCGTATTGAGCTCGCAGGACGCCAACATCGGAATCCACGTAATCATGCACCACAACCTCTGTCTTGCCTTCGTGGCGACGAAGCGCCCGCCCCACCGCCTGCCGCAGGAGGCCTGGGTACGAGATCGGGCCAACAAGAAAAACCGTGTCGATGACCGGGGCGTCGAAACCCTCACCACCGTACGGAACAGTGGTCATCACCAGCAGCGGATCCCTGGGCCCGGCGTCAGCCAGCTTGGCGCGGATCGCCGCCAAGGCCTTGCGGCCAGTGCCGCCGCGCATAATCATGGCACCGCAGTCAGGCAGCAAATCGGCCAATGCTACCAACTGGTCGCGGCGGCGAGACAGCACAAGACACTTGCGGCCATGGCCTAATGCCTGCTGGATATCGCCGGCAATCTGCCGGTTGCGCTCACCATCGGCGGCGATCATGCCACCGAGTTGCGCCATGGCGCCAGGCGCAGTTGGGTCGAAATCGGAGGCAACGGCGAAGCCCGTCTCGTGGACTCGCAGTATCCGCGCCGGCCCGTCATACGGCGCGACCAGGCTGGCCTCCGACGGTAATACATCGTGCATGACATGCCGGATCGGGCCTAACTGCCAGTTGGTCAGCTGCTCCAGGCCGTCCTTGCGATCCGGTGTGGCGGTCAGGCCCAACCACCATGCCGCACCGATTTGCGCGACGACCTCTTCGTACGACGCGGCGGCGACGTGATGGCACTCATCAACGATCACCTGACCGTAACCGCTAGTCATCTCGCGTATCTCGTCTGGTGTATGGCGGGCAAGAGTCTGCAATAACATGATGTCGATCTGGCCTCTGGCCTTGGCGCGTCCACCACCAAGTTGCCCGGCTTTGACGCCGAGCAGCGATTCGATCTGGTCGCGCCACTGGGAAGCGATCGCAGTCTTATTGATCAGCACCAGGGTGCTGACGCCGCGCTCAGCGATGATCGCACACGCCATCACCGTCTTGCCTGAACCGGTGGGAGCATGCAAGATGCCATCTTCGAATGCCAGCATCGCATCGACTGCGTCCACCTGGCGATCATCTAGCTGGCCCAAGAACTGCGCATCCAACTCGTTGCCATGGGTACGGTCGTCCTCAATTACCAATTCGCTGCCAGCCTGCGAAATCAGGCTGGCCGCTTGACCGCGCAGGCCACGCGGCAGAATCAGATCACCGTTGATGGCAACGTCGAAGCCCTGGATGAATCGTGGGATGCCCCGTGTCGACCGGCGCGCCCGCTGCGTCTCATAAAACAGTGGATTGTGCATTGTCGCCGCATGCCGCAGAGCCGCCGCCAACTCCGCCGTCAGGTCCTCATCCCTGATGGTCAGCCTGGCATCAAGCACGCCGTGCACTCGTGCTGGAGGCTTGGGGTGGACGCCCGTTGCCGGTGACTTCTCCAGCCGCGTCACTTCAGGGCCAACCACTACCTTGTCTTGCCGGGCCACCGCGGCAACCTGGTGCGGCGTCATTTTCTTGATCTGCGACAAGTACTGCCACTGATCATCGAACGGCTCCCACTTGGTCATATCGACGAACACCGTTGTGTTACGCTCCCGCCGGCGCCTACCCTCCAAAGGGGCAGCGATTAGATTGCCGACGCCCGACGCGCCTGCCGGGACGGTGTCTTGGTTTGGAAACAGCCGATCATAGCTGGCCAACGGCATCGACCCGCGAAGCGCCATCGCCCGATGGATGCATGCCGTGCCCATCGCCCGCGCGTCAGCCGCTGGAACAGGGGCGTCGAAAAATGTCCAAACGTGCGCACCCCGCCCGGACTGCGATATCTCCAGCGCGGTGGGCACGTCGAGTGACGCCGCAGCCTTGACGTATGCATGGGCGTCCAACATTGCCTGCGAGCCATCGAAATCGGCGGCCAACCACCAACACGTGGCGTCCGGCAATAACGGATAGAAGCCGATGAACAAATCGTCACGCCAGCTCAGATGCGCCGCCAGGACTTCGGTAGTAAGAGGTAGCGGATCGCGCTCCCATATCGGCCGCTTGCTGTACTGGTCCCGCGTTCTCGGCGCCCATCCGTGCGTCCCCTTGCGCGGGTTCTCCCAGAAGTATGCGTACACGTCCTGGCGCGCGGTGAACAGCCTGGCGTACAGCGCCAGTTTCGCCTCGGGGGGTGAGGCATTGGTCACCAGGCCCGGGTCTGCCAGCGCCATCATGGGCTGCTCCGGTGGTGGTTCCACGCCATCGCTGACCTTGAGCAGGTTGCGCAATCTCTGGTTTTCGGCTCGCAGAGACTCCAGTTGATGGCTCAATTCGGACAGGCGCTGTTGGTCATGACCATCGGCGTCAGCCATTATCACAGCCCTCCAAATAATCCGTCTGGGATAAACCCGCCCATATGATGGGTGTTTATTCATGTTATCCGATTCACCGCCACGAAAAGAACCTGATCAATACTGCTTGGCGTAGAGTGCCGTGGATGGATGACATTCATGTGTGCCCCTTCCACCATCGCTGGGTGCTCACCGTTGCCGGACGCAAGTTGTTGAACAACCCAACCCGGATCCTCCGCCCGCTGCTTCAACCGGGCATGACGGTACTAGATGTCGGCTGCGGCGTTGGCTACTTCACCATCCCTATGGCGCACTTGGTTGGGGACGCCGGGAGGGTTATCGCCGTCGACGTCCAGCCAGAAATGCTGGCGGTCATGGCGGCCAATGCCACCAAGGCCGACTGTGGCAACATCACCGCGCAACAGTGTGACACCAGCACGCTTGGTGTTGGCGAGTGGGCGGGTGCCCTCGATTTCGCGATGCTCTTCTACATGTTGCACGAGGCGGGCGACCCTGCCGCGCTGATCGCCGAGGTTTTTCACGCCCTGAAACCCGGCGGGAAGTTGCTGTTCGCCGAGCCGATCATGCACGTCGACGGTCCGGGGTTCGCCCGCAGCGCCGATCTGTTCACTCAGGCGGGATTCACCAGAATTGGGACGCCCCGGATTCCGATCAGTCGCGCCGCCATCTTCCAGAAGTAGGCCTCACGCCAGGTTCAATCGGCGGCCGATGAAGCGGCGGGTTAGCAGGAAGCTGACGACGCCGACCACAAGGGACTCGACCACGAAGATGCTAAAGAAGGCGAACCATGCCTGGTTTACCAGCGGCGCGGGGAACGTTGATGGGTCAATATTCATCTCAGCCCCGCCGGGTATCGCGGTTACCGTTGAAACGATCGCGCTCAGCAAGCCCTTCGACATCAGCGCCCAGATACCCATAGCTATTAGGCCGAGCACCTGCGTGGCAACGTACAGGATCACGAAGGCCAGCACGCTGCCACCCAACCGGCTGCTCTTGACCAGGTTCGGCCCGATCGCAATAGCCGCGTAGACCATCAAGACTTCCATCAGCAAGGCGACCAAGATCAGCACCACGAATGTGCTCAACAAGGCGCTGGCGTTGTAGCCAAAGGAGGCCACCTGCGCCCACGCGCTGCCCGCTTGGCTGTACCAACCGCTGGGCAGCGTGACCAACCCGATGCTGACAGTGGCCACGATGGAAGACGCCACCGTCCACACTGCCGCCGGTATCAGCTTGGCCAGCACGTGCTGTGTCGGGGTCGCGGGCAGCGTGAACCACAGATAGCCCTCATCTCCTAGCATGCGGTAGAAGCGCACGACGATCACGGCGAGAGTCATTATGAACATGGCGATGGCGGCGATCACATAGATCACCATCATCAGGGACGACACGATGTTAGCGACAACCGACATGTTTGAGCCGAACGGCGGGTTGATCGCGATGATCGCCGAGTTCACCCCGGCCAGCACGATCACCACGGCGTACGCCAGCAGGAATATCCGCGCGGTCGCCTTGAATTCGTACTTCATCAACTTGCTCAGCATTTGAATGCCTCCCTAAATACCTTGTCGACGCTCTGGCCGGATTGTTCGCGCATGTGATCGGCGTTGTCGATTTGAAGGACGCGCCCAGCGCTTAAGAAGATGACGTCATCTAGAACCTTTTCGATGTCAGCGATCAGATGTGTGCTGATCAGCACAGTGCCATCCTCGTTGTAGTTCTTGATGATCGTGTTCAGGATGAAATCGCGGGCGGCAGGATCGACACCGCCGATTGGTTCGTCCAGCAAGTAAAGCTGCGCCCGCCGGCTCATGACGAGCGCCAGCTGCACCTTTTCCTGCGTGCCCCGCGACAGCGTGCGGAATGTCTTGCCGGTTTCGATGCCAAGGGCGCCGAACATGTCAGCCGCCTTGGCACTGTCGAAGTCAGCGTAGAAGTCGGTGAACAAGCTCAAGCAATCCTTCACCTTCATCCAGCTGTCGAAGTACGGGTGATCGGGCAGGTAGCTGACCAGCGCTTTCGTCTGCGGGCAGGGCGCCATACCACCCACCAGCACTTGACCGCTGGTGGGCGTCAGCAATCCGTTGACGATCTTTATCAGCGTGGTCTTCCCGCTGCCGTTTGGCCCGAGCAGCCCGACGATGCGCCCAGCATCGCATGAGAAGCTCACGTTTACCAGCGCGGGCGTTTGCCCAAACCACTTGGTCAGCTGCTGCACCTCAAGTAAGGCGCTCATCTAGTTCACCTCCATATTTGAAGACGCCGGGGTTGCCGTCGCCTTGCTTGTCGAAGTCTTCTTGGCGGTCGTTGGATGGACCCTGGCCGCGATCATCGCCGCTGCGTCGTCACGCTCAATGCCCAGGTCATGCATCTGACAGAAATAAGTCTCGATGCAGTTCGATGCGGCCTGTTCTTTCAGCCTCATTATCAGTCTTTCGTCCTCAGTCACTGTCCTGCCGCTGTTTCTCTGCGTCCGCAGCAGTCCCCCAGATTCCAGCTCCGCCAGCGCCTTCTGCATGGTATTTGGGTTGACGCCGGCCTCAATGGCCAGAGCTCGCACGCTGGGCATGTTCGAGCCGGGTGGATAGGCGCCTGACAGGACACCCTTCTGTATGATCTCGACGATTTGGGTTGAGATGGCCCGGTCATCGGTGAATTGCCAGCGCACGAAGCACCTCTTCACTGTATTGCTGTATTCGGTGCTCAATACAGTCGCACCGCTGGTTCAAGCGTGTCAAATCACAACGCCTGGACCACCACCGAACTTGCCGTCGCCTTGGCCGTCGTGATCAGCGCGATCAAGCTGCGCACGGTGGTGGGCGCGAAAGCGGAGTGACGGGCGTCGCTCCCGCCGGCGATCCAGGGCGTCTAGCGGACTACTCCTGTCAATAGGACTCCTACAGGAGTTGTTTTGTGTCGTAACGCATTGGCTACCACCCACCGGGTGTGTTGCATATATGCACTGCTAGCGTCTATGCTTGTGACATGGTCGAGGCATCCGGAGTCATTGCTCAGGTGAGATCTGCCCGTCAACTTACAATGAACGCTTTGGCCGACGTGTCGGGTGTACCTGTATCGACGATCTCTCGCATTGAATCTGGCAAGGTTGAGCCCACATGGTCGATGATGGCTCGAATTGCCACCGCTGCTGGGTTCAGCCTCAAGCCAGTGCTGTCTGAAATGGAGACGGACGAACCATTGGCAGGTATCCTATATCGGCTAGCTGACTCTGAGCCTGCGATGCGGGAACGCGTCCTACGTCGTTTTCCTGTTGCAGCTCGTCTCGCACAGGTGGCCAGACGCCCCGGCGTCCGGCGAGTCACGTTATCGCTCCCCCTTGGCGACGCGATGGACAATCTCACCAAACAAGGTCAGTCGCCAATAGTCTCGTCTCTCGAAGCCTTTCTTCGCGACGCTAGCCAGACACGATCGTTCACGCCAGTAGTCTATGTTGACGATCCAGTTGGTGCTCACGGTTTCATGGATGCCACGTCATCCTCGCCGAAGATCATGTTTCTCCTGCCGACGACCGCGAATGTCCGAACCTGGTCCGCTGAAGTGGGCAGCGTGAGCATGATGTCACGTGAATGGGCGCTACTCGACTCCCTTGGCTCACCGGGCAGACAACCGGACGCCACCATCTACCTTCTGGACGAACTGATTATGGAGCTCGGACATTGACCACTTTCTCGGAACCACCTCAACGTCGGCCTGTAAGTCTGCGCGACGCCACCTATGGCGTCCAATCGTCACGGAAACTACTCATCGACACGATTCGAGCCTTGGCTGACTTCTGCGATGCAATAACAGTCATCGGTGCGCACGCAGTACATTTTTGGGTTGTGGATGCACTCGGTCCAGTTGACATGCAAACCACCCGCGACGCTGATGTTGCCATCAACCCGGTCTTCGTCACGCCGGACCCAAAGCTACTCGACATCATGGAAGGCATCGGCGTAACACCGGCATTGCCAGATCGGCCCGGCGTCTACGGCTACAGCGACGAATCATCCCTGCCTCTTGGCGAGCGCACTACCATCGATTTGATTGTGCCCGAGACATACGCCGGACCGGGAAGGCGAGCCGCCCGAATCGCTGGTCAGCAGCATGCCGCAAGTCGAGCGGTCGGGCTGGAGCTGGCCATCTGGGATCGGTATCGCAGGACGCTTACTGCAATCGACGATCTGACTGACCAAGTAGAGGCCTGGATCGCTGGTCCTGCAGCGCTCCTGGTCGCAAAATCGCACAAAGTCCATGAACGACTCGAACAGGTTGCGACACGTCCTGACCGACTACGCCCGAAGGACTCCGGTGATATAGCTCTGCTCATGATGGTCTCCAACCCTGCCGATCTAGCCTCCGTGATGATTTCGCAGTCGGCCGATCACCCTGAAATCGCACCCGTTGTGTCGGATGCGGCAAGATGGCTAATCGAGATGTACACCGATGCAACATCCGTCACACGTCATCATGCAA
>Ga0123354_10020872_pt1 | contig 10309 bp, 5 predicted proteins | sample TergutLab28metaG_2_FD_97872 | JGI IMG/M metagenome (GOLD analysis project Ga0123354, IMG submission 97872) | Labiotermes labralis P4 segment gut microbial communities from Petit-Saut dam, French Guiana - Lab288 P4 | ecosystem: Host-associated > Arthropoda: Insects > Digestive system > Gut ...
ATTTTTCAATCCGCATGGTGGTAAACTATATTCTGGTTTTCTCCGTAATGATTGTAGTAGAAACAACCAGGAAAACCAAAGACCGGCAAATAGAAATTCAAAACCATCGGCTGCAGGAACTCAAACAGGAAGCGGAAACAGCAAACCGCACCAAGAGCAATTTTCTTGCCAGCATGAGTCACGAAATCCGCACCCCCATGAACGCCATTATCGGCATGGCGGAATTGCTCATGCGAAAGGAACTTCCCGAAGAAGCCCGTTGTCATGCACAGGACATCAAACAGGCTGGAAACAACCTTGTCTCCATTATCAACGATATTCTGGACTTTTCAAAAATTGAAGCCGGCAAACTGGAAATAGTTCCGGTAAAATATATGTTGGCTTCTCTGGTCAACGACACGGTCAACATTATTCGTATGCGGCTTATGGAAAAACCAATCCGTTTTTATACCAATATCGATGGTAATATCCCGAATGGCCTTATTGGAGACGAGGCCCGGATCCGCCAGATTATACTTAACATCCTTTCGAATGCGGCAAAGTTCACAAAGCATGGACAGATTAGCATGACCATTACCGTGGACAAGAAGGAAAACGATAATATCTGGCTCAAGATAGTCATAACTGATACAGGGCAAGGCATAAAACCGGAAGATAAAGAAAAACTCTTTGGATACTTTGTCCAGGTAGATACAAAAAGAAACAGAAGCATTGAAGGGACAGGACTGGGTCTCGCTATTTCCAGACGGCTTTGCCTCGCCATGGGTGGGGATATCACAGTAGAGAGCGAGTACGGCAAGGGCAGCGCGTTCACTGTCATAATTCCACAGCGCTTTGATTCAACAGCGGCCTTTGCCACTGTTGAGGAACCGGAGAAAAAGAAAGTGCTGGTCTACGAAGGAAGGATCATCTATGCCGAATCTGTATGCTGGTCGCTGAAAAACATGGGAGTCCCCCACACCATGGTAACGAATCTGGATGACTTTGCCAAAGCACTGCTGCAGGAAGACTGGTTCTTTGTATTTTCCGGTTACGGTCTCTACGAAAAAATCAAAACTGTAATGAATCAACCCTTTGAGGTCTTCCACAACAGAAAAAAACCGCCGTTAGCCCTCATGATAGAATGGGAAAATGAAGCATATATTCCAAATGTACGTTTTGTATCCCTGCCAGTACAATCTCTGTCGATTGCCAATGTCCTCAACGGCAGGGTTGACAGCCAGAATTTCTTTGACAACTCTGGATCTGCCAGTATGGTCAGATTTACCTTCCCCAGTGCAAGGCTGTTGGTCGTGGACGACATAGCCACAAACCTCAAAGTGGCTGAAGGACTCCTCGCTCCCTACAAGGCTGTAGTGGACACATGTCTCAGCGGAACAGAGGCTATAGAACTGGTTAAGCACCGGAACTATGATATGGTGTTTATGGATCATATGATGCCCGAAATGGACGGTGTCGAGACAACCGGATTTATCAGGGAATGGGAAGCTATACAAGAAAACAGCGTTAATACACAGGCAACGGAGGGGAACCCTGGTTTTAAGCCTCGCCGGCAAGTAACCATAGTCGCTTTAACTGCTAACGCTATTTCCGGAATGCGCGAAATGTTTATTGAAAAAGGCTTCAATGACTTTCTCGCCAAACCCATAGACATTTCAAAACTGGAAGAAATGCTTGAGCGATGGATACCCAAAGAAAAACGAAAACGAAAAAAAGCAGAAGTTGCGGCTCGGGAAAGAACAGAGGCATCAGAAAAAAAACTCTCCGCATTCCCAGAAATTCCAGGTGTGGACATACACCACGGAATTACCATGACCGGCGGCAAAATTACAAATTATCATCAAGTCCTGACTATCTTTGGTAAAGATGCACAGCAGCGACTCTCCATGTTAAAAGCCACACCAGGCAAGGAGGACCTGCCTGTTTTTATTACCCAGGTTCATGCTCTTAAAAGCGCATCTGCCTCTATAGGAGCTGCGGAAACATCGGCCAGGGCAGGAGCAATTGAAGCAGCTGGTAAAAATGGGGATTTAGCGCTTATCGAAAAACTATTGCCCTCTTTTGCAAAAAATCTGGCGGAACTTGTGGATGGAATTAGCTCATGGGAAATTGCTGCTGAAAAAAAAGGGCTATTAGGATCAGACTCAGAAGGAAAAAAACAAAACACAGACGATAATACAGCAATAATGTCTTTATTAAACGAACTTGCAGCAGCTCTGGAATCACAAAATGTCGGAAAAATTGACCTTATCCTGGAAAACCTTAACCAAACATCTCTGGCTGTTGATTCAACAACCAGAGAAATTCTGAAACAAATTTCCGATGAAGTGTTAATGGCCGAATACGGCAAAGCCAAAGATATCCTTGCCAGTCTGCGCGACAAAGGGTCAAACTAATGGACCCAGGGGAAATCAGAAAAAAATTATTGCTTTTACCTGGCGACATATTTACCTCAATCTCATTGAGGAATTGGTTGCCACAAATAAATAAGGAGTTATTAACTATGCCGGAATACAAATTGGTTTTCAACAAAATAAGAAAAATCGCCATAACGACCTGTTTCCTGCTCTTGCTCTATGGCATATCTGGCTGTACTCAAAAGCAAGAACAAGAATACATAACCATAGGCGCGCTTCTTCCTCTTACCGGCGAAGATTCGGACGAGGGTATTCGCGCGCTCAACGGTTTACAGCTTGCCAAGGAAGAGGTAAATGAAGCAGGCGGTATTTTTGGAAAAAAGCTGGACATCATTGTATTAAACGACAAGGGAGACGAGGAGTATGTCGTACAGCAATATAATGCCTTAAAAGAAAAAGGTGTTGTCGCAATCATTGGCTCAAGCTACTCGGACGTGACTATGGCGCTTGCGAAAATAGCCGCAAAAGACGGTATACCTGTTATTTCACCTACAGCCTCAAATCCTGACATAACAAAAGGCCGCAGGAATATCTTTCGGGCAATTTTTATTGACGATTACCAAACCAAAGTAATGGCGCATTTCGCGTACAATTCGTTAAACGCACGAAATGTGGTTGTTTTGAGTAACGAAAACTCCGACAGCTTCAAGCAGATGGCTGAAGTTTTCGCCGAATCATTCAGGAAGCTTGGAGGTCTGGTCAAAGCAATAGAACATTATTCAAACGAGAACAATTTTTCAGATATTTTGAGAAAATACACCTCTAATCCCCCGGATGTTATTTTCTGCCCGGAGAATTACAATCCTGCTGCAAAACTGATTAATACAGCTTATGAAAAAGGGTTTAGCAATACATATATACTGGGGACAGATGCATGGGATGGGCTTTTGTCTTATATACCTAATCCCGAGGCAATGAAAAATGCCTACTATTCTGCCCCTTTTTCTTTCGATGACCAGGATGAGGATGTAATGCAATTTGTAAGAAACTATTTTAGTTCTTTTTCTCAAATGCCTCTCTCCGGATCCGCAACTGCTTATACATGCGTATACATATTGGCAGAGGCCATCAGAAAAGCCGGAAATACAAAACAGGATGATATTATTTCCGCCATGAAGTCAAATGAACTGGATATGATAATAGGTCACATAAAATTTGACGAAAACAATAATCCACACACCAATGTATATGTCATTCAGGTAGAAGGCGGTGTGTACGCAACATATGAAAAGCTGAGTCTTTAGCGGAGGCAATAATGTTACGAAAATTCCGAATTAAAACAAGGTTATTAATATCGTTTTTTATTGTGGTGTTTTTTACTCTGATCGTAGGAATGACAGGATTTGTACGCATTACCTCGTTAAGCGGTTCTGCGGTTAAAACAATAAAGAACGTAAGTATTCTGAACGATGTGTACGATTACAACATGGCCGTTGACGTTGGTATATTCAACTTGCTGTATATCAGCGATATTAATCTTACCAACTATGTTTTGCAAACAATAAAGGAGCACGCAGAAAAATTTCAGGAACATCTTAACGAATATCTCAATTTTCAGGATCAGTTCAGCGATGTTTTTACGCCAGGGGAAAGGCAGGACATAGCAAATTTGCTGGAAATGTACACTGAAACCTATATTCCTGTATTAGATGAGATTTTTGATTTAGTGGAACAGGGACGAAAGGATGAAGCGCTTTCCATTTATATAAACCGTTTTACTCCAATTTTTGATACATTTATTTATTACATTAATGTAGGGTTCACCAAAAACCTTTATTACTCTTTATCAGAAACAGATAAAAACAACAAAAGTGCGTTACTAAGCGCATATTTAATGATGGGAGTAAGTTTATTGTCGCTGATCGTATCTGTTATGCTGGCGCTTGCTGTTACAAAATCTATATCTGTCCCTCTTTCCGGATTGGAGATAGCAGCGGAGAAAGTGGCAAACGGAGAACTTGATGTTCAATTTGAAATATCAGATAGCAATGATGAAATCGCGCGCCTGTCGCAAAGACTTGACGGGACAATTCAACAACTGAATCAGACTCAGCAATTAAAACTTGAAACCATAGAAGCCAGACATGAAAAAGAAAAAGCAGAAGAGGCAAACCGCACCAAAAGCAATTTCCTTGCCAATATGAGCCATGAAATACGCACGCCTATGAATGCCATTACAGGAATGACAGAACTGTTGCTGCGCGGGGAACTTTCAGACGAAGCAAGGAGCTATGTGAAAGACATAAAACAGGCAGGGACAAATCTCATTTACATCATTAATGATATTCTGGATTTCTCCAAAATCGAAGCCGGAAAACTGGAAATAATTTCTGTCAGATATATGCTCTCATCTTTGCTCAATGATACAGTCAATATTATCCGCACACGTCTTGTGGAAAAACCACTCCGCTTTTTTACAAATATTGACGCTAATATCCCCAATGTCCTTACAGGAGATGAAATAAGGCTCAGGCAAATACTCCTTAACATACTTTCCAATGCTGTAAAGTACACGGAAAAGGGGCATATAGGTTTATCAATTACACTGGAGAAGCGGGAAGGACAACAGGTTTGGCTCAGGATGACTGTTACAGATACAGGCTATGGAATTAAACCAGAGGATAGGGAAAAGCTCTTCGGAGACTTTGTCCAGTTAGATACAAAAAAGAACAGAAGCGTTGAAGGGACAGGGCTTGGTCTTGCAATCTCCAAACGGCTCTGCGCCGCTATGGGCGGAGACATTAGCGTAGAAAGCGAATATGGTAAAGGGAGCACTTTTACGCTAATCATTCCCCAAAAAATTGAGTCGGAAGAGCCCTTTGCTGTTGTGGAGGAACCGGAGAAAAAGAAAGTGCTTATCTACGAAATCCGTTCTGTTTATGCAAAATCAATATGCTGGTCACTGGAAAACATGAAAGTTCCTCATGCATTGGTAACGAATAACGATGACTTGGCTAAAGCCCTCTCTACGGAAGAGTGGTTATATGTGTTTTCAGGCTATGGCCTTTACGATAAGGTTAAAAAAATAATAGAAAAAGAGAATTACACCAACAAAAAGAAACCATCCCTTGCCCTTATGATTGAATGGGGAACAGAGGCATATATTCCCAATGCACGTTTTGTTTCCCTGCCGGTACAATCCCTTTCCATAGCCAATATTCTTAATGGCGTAGCTGATGATAAAGTCTACGCTGAAAATTCCCTGCTCTCCGGTATAAGCAGGTTTACATTAAAACAGGCGAGACTTCTTGTAGTGGATGACATTGCCACAAACCTAAAAGTAGTCGAGGGTCTCCTTGCTCCATACAAACCTGTAGTGGATACATGTTTAAGCGGCAAGGAGGCGCTGGAATTAATAAAGCAGCGTAACTACGATATTGTGTTTATGGATCACATGATGCCTGAAATGGATGGCATTGAAACTACTGCAGCCATTCGGGCTCTGGAAGGCGAGCGTTTCAAAAACATGATAATAATTGCATTGACAGCCAACGCTGTTTCCGGAATGAGGGAAATGTTTATCAAAAATGATTTTAACGATTTCCTTGCAAAACCCATAGATATTTCCAAACTGGATAAAATTCTCGACCATTGGATACCAAAAGAAAAAAAGGAAAGCAGAGGGGTTATTGGAAAAATTGATGAAGCTGAAAACAATTCTAAAACACCAAACAATCCCAAGGAACCTATTCCTGTTATTCCAGGCATTGATGTAAAACGCGGTATTGCCATGACAGGCGGCAAAATAACAAGTTATTTTCAAGTGTTGGAAATTTTCAGCAAAGACGCGCAACAGCGGCTACCCATGCTAAAAAATATACCAAACAAGGATACCCTACCTGTCTTTGTTACACAGACTCATGCACTTAAAAGCGCATCATCCTCTATCGGAGCTGCAGAAGTATCTGGCCTGGCTTTAGAACTTGAAACCGCAGGCAAGAGAGAAGATTTTGCTTTTATTCAGGAGAACCTGAACAAATTTACCGAACAACTTACGGAACTTGTTAAAGAAATAGAAAGCGTACTAAAGGATAGCAATATTGCGACACATAACGAAACTTCGGAAATGGAATCTCTTATTCCCCTTCTGCATGAACTTATGGGGGCGCTGCAGTCCGGCAATGCAGAGGAGATAGACCGTATCATGGACAACCTTATGCAAAAAATACCGGCTGTTGACGCAAAAACCAAAGAAATTCTGGAAAAAATATCTGAACATATATTGATGACGGAATTCGACAGCGCAATGAAAGTAATTCGTTCAACACTTGAGTCAGGCAAAACGAAGTAATAAAAGGAGAAAACCATGGCAATTAAAGTCGCTTCACAAGACGAAAAAAAGGGACTGGAACTTGGAGCAGCAGGCTATCTTGCCAAACCTTTTGATCCTTCTGTACTCCTTGCCAGTATTGAAAAAAAAATATAGTATAGAAATCAGGAAGCGAAATTATGGAAAATGAAAAAGCTTTGATCATTCTTGTGGACGATAATCCGGCAAATCTTCGAATTGGGAAGAATGTACTGTCAGAAAAGTACTATGTTGCAACAGCGCCATCAGCGGAAAAACTTTTCGTTCTTTTGGAAAGTAATTATCCTGCCATGATTCTTCTGGATATAGATATGCCGGAAATGAATGGCTATGAGGTCATCAAAATTCTCAAATCAAAACAGGAAACCAAAGATATTCCGGTTATTTTCGTTACAGCAAAAACAGAATTAGACGATGAGATTGAGGGGCTTTCCCTTGGCGCAATTGATTACATAACCAAGCCCTTCCAGCCAACCCTGCTCTTAAAGCGCATTGAGGTACATCTGCTGGTAGAAGCCCAGCGAAAAACCGTAGAAAAGCAAGCTGCGGAACTAAAATACTTTAACGACAATCTGCAAAAAATGGTAGAAGAAAAAACCCAGAATGTTTTGGATTTACAGAGTGCTTTGCTTAAAACTATTGCAGAATTGGTAGAGTGCCGCGACGACATTACAGGCAGCCACATAGAGCGTACCCAGAAAGGGTTGGAAATTATGGTGAAGGAGATTGAAAGAAGCGGCATTTATTATGAAGAAACAAAGGACTTGAATCTTAACCTGCTGCTCCAGTCCTGCCAGCTCCATGATGTGGGAAAAATATCCATTAGCGACAATATCCTGAGAAAACCAGGCAAGCTCACTTCCGAAGAATTTGATGAGATGAAAAAACATACCTCTTTTGGTGAGCAAATAATTGAAAAAATTGAATCATTGTCAAAAGAAAGCGCGTTTCTCAAATACGCTAAAATTTTTGCTACTTACCATCATGAAAAATGGGATGGTTCCGGATATCCATATGGGCTTAAGGAAAACAAAATACCTCTATTTGGGCGCATAATGGCAATCGCAGATGTCTACGACGCGCTTGTTTCTGTCCGCCCATATAAAAATGCATTTCCCCACGAACAGGCAGTACAAATCATCAAAGAAGGCAGCGGAACCCAATTTGATCCGGAACTGGTTAAACTATTCATTCAGACAGCAGAACAATTCAGGAATCAGATTACATCATAAAAAATAGCAGCGGATGCCACGCTTAAAGAGTCTATTCCCTATTCGTATGATATAACTTTTAGTTTATCACTGGCTTTTTTGTAAACCCTTTTTCTATCCATTGCTTATTGCTTTAATATCGTCAATGTAGTTCAAAAATGGGGCTGACAGACCTTATTTTTGCCTGATAAGGGGCTTTTACATTTTCTTCCTGCTTTTTTCAGCTCCGCGAGGAGACGGGAAAATGTTTTTGTTTGTCAAAAAAATAGCTATAAATTATTGACAAACATGGCAAATACTGGTAAATTGCCAAAGTCCAAATAAATTGGGCCGCTAGCTCAGGTGGTAGAGCAACGCTCTTTTAAGGCGTGGGTCGATGGTTCGAATCCATCGCGGCTCAAACAATATTTAAATCTTAAGTATTGTTTTCGAGAGTCTCCTTCGTCTAGTGGTTAGGACAGCGGGTTTTCATCCCGCCAACAGGGGTTCGACTCCCCTAGGAGATAATATTTAAACTGTTTTTTCCAAAAAATACTTTTTGCTGCTCCCCAAATTCACATAAATGAAATAAATTCCGCATCAAAGCAATTTCCAATATCTGCCTTATGTTTTTTTACCATACACTTAACAATTGAGCCTTTAAGATTGCTCCCCGCAGAATCAGGAACCCCGCTAACAACAAGTTTTAAATAATTGCCAGAAAGAGCGCTCCACTCTTTTCCTGTTTTATCATAAATTCCTTCAACCAGCGCCTCAACTTTCTGATTTTCCCAAAGCAGCGCATAATTGGAAAAAAGCTTATCTGAAAGCGTTCTGAGTATTTCAGCCCTTTCTCTGGAAACTCTTTCGGGGATAATATTTTTCATTTTGCTGGCTGCTGTTCCCGGCCGCTTTGAAAAAGGAAAAACATGTAAATATGATAAAGCTGCCTGCTCTGCAAGATCACAGGTATCTTTAAAATCTCTTTCTGTTTCACCTGGAAAACCTGTAATAATATCAGCAGAAATCAATGGATTAACACAAGCAGATCTTAATATCTCTACTGCCTCAATTACCTTATCTCTGGAATAGCTGCGTCCCATTGAAGCAAGAATAGAATCTGAACCTGATTGCACAGGAAGATGAAAATGGCTGCATATTCTATCTTTTCCAATAATATCAAGATATCTTTTATCTATACTTTCCGGCTCAATAGAAGAAAATCTTATCCTGATTTTTTCAGTATTATTAAGAATATTTTCTATTAGAAAAACAAGATCAATATTATCTGATTTATATGACGAGATATTGACTCCTGTGAGCACAACTTCTCTATATCCTGTTTTTTCAAGGTTTTTGACATTTGATACTATGGCAGAATATTCCATACTCCTGGATTTCCCTCTTGCAAGAGGAACTCTGCAATATTTACAAAAATTATTGCACCCATCCTGTATTTTTAAAAAAGCCCTTGAATGAAATGTATATTTACTCTTTATTGTATAAAAACTATTTTCTGGAAAATCTGAATTATCAACAACTTCCTTTAAAAGATTTACAAAATCTATTCTGTTAAATCCATTGTTAAATATAAAATCAGGTAATTTAAGAAGCAGCTCTTTCTTATCCTGAGGGACAACAACCAGATTATTGGCGATATTGTTTATAGCATCCCTTTCAAGTTGTGCATAACAGCCTGTTACAATAACAGCAGAATTGGGAAAATCTTTTGCAATTTTTCTTATTATTCTTCTGGCTTTTTGCTCGCTTTTTGATGTAACTGTACAGGTGTTTATTATATATATATCTGCGTTATCTTCTGCAGAAACAACATCTGCGCCCATCAAAGAAAATGAATCTGCTATAGCTTCGCTTTCAAACTGATTAAGCTTACATCCAAGAGTAAAAAATGCAGCTTTTACCTTTTTAATACCCATTGTGATTTTTTTTATTAAATTTCCGGATAAATTGCATTTGGAATATTATTGCAGAAATTATGCAGCAAGTTTTGATTGTACTCTGCTTTTTCCTCTTATTGCTTCGGAATATGATGGATTAAGCCTTAAAGCCCTGTCATACGCATCAAGCGCCCATTTATAATCTTCTGCCATCTCTCTTGCATACCCAAGCCTTGACCACCACCTGGCAACATTTGGAGAGTGATAAAGAGCTGTTGTGAGCGCAATATCCGCATGATTAAATTCGCCTAATCTTATAAATATTTCGCCCATGTAATAATAGGCAACATCTACCCTTCCACCTGATTCAACAAGAGAAACATATTCTTCAAAGTATTTAAGAGCTTCAAGATTATTTCCAATATAATAATGAGCTTCTCCAATATTTTCTATGATTCTTGTGTCATATCTCGAGATCTTAAGCGCAGCAAGACC
>Ga0123354_10020873_pt1 | contig 10309 bp, 7 predicted proteins | sample TergutLab28metaG_2_FD_97872 | JGI IMG/M metagenome (GOLD analysis project Ga0123354, IMG submission 97872) | Labiotermes labralis P4 segment gut microbial communities from Petit-Saut dam, French Guiana - Lab288 P4 | ecosystem: Host-associated > Arthropoda: Insects > Digestive system > Gut ...
CCCGCCCGGTAGCCCGCCATGTTCGACCGCTTGGACGCCGAGAACACGCCCACCAGGTTATCGAGATTGCCGTCGTTGACCGCCGCGTCCAGCACGGAAACCGGCTGGGCGTCCCAGCCAAACCCGCCGTAGCATTCGTCTGACGCCAGCACCGCGCCCACTTCGCGGGCGAACGCCACCCAGGCGCGCAGCTCGTCGACGCCGGCGATGGCGCCGTGCGGGTTGGCCGGCGAGTTGATCCAGATCAGCGCCGGTTGCCCCACGACCTCGTCCGGGCTGTCGCAGCGCTGCAGTGTTGCCCCCGCCATGATCACGCCGACCTCGTACGTCGGGTAGGCCAGCTTCGGGATGACGACGGAATCGCCGCCGCGCAGCCCGAGCAGGGTTGGCAGCCATCCCACAACCTCTTTGGTGCCGACGGCCGTCGCCACGCAGCGCTCTGTCATCTCCGGGGCGCCCCAGCGGTGCTGCAGGTAGTTGATGGTGGCCTGGTGCAATGCCGTCGTACCCCACACCGTCGGGTAGCCGGGGGCATTGGCGGCCGCACCCAGGGCGTCCTGCGCAATCGACGGTGTCTCGTCGACCGGGGTGCCCACCGACAGGTCGACGATGCCGCCCGGGTGCGCGTGCGCCAGCGCGGTCTCTTTGCTCAGTGTGTCCCATGGGAAGTCGGGCAGCGGGGGCAGGCTGTTCACGCGCAACATGATGGCCAGCTATTCCTGCGGCCAGGCCGCGACGGTTGGCTCGTCGACGCCAAGCACACCGGTGCGCGTCGCACCGCCGGAGGCGCCGGTAGCCGCAAAGAACCGCTCCTGCACGCCGATGAATTGCTGTTCAGGCTCCGGCAGGTCGTCCTCGTACCAGATCGCCGCGCTGGGGCACACCGGCTCGCAGGCGCCGCAGTCGACGCACTCGTCCGGGTTGATGTACAAGGTGCGCTCGCCCTCGTAGATCGCGTCGACCGGGCACTCGAGCACGCAGTCGCGATACTTCTTATCGATACACCCGCTGCCGATGACGTAGGTCATAGGTTTCTCCTTAGATCGGGTTACAGTTTACCTGCCATGCGCCGCAGCAGGTCGGTTCCGTCAGCCAGCTCGCGGCGCAAGCGGTCGTCTGTCACCCCGGCCAGCGCGTCTTGCGCCTGCCGCACTGATTGGACAGACGCCCAAAGCAGCGGGAACGACGCCCGCGCCACCCGCGCCAGCGACCAGCCGGCCCGGAACGCCGCGGTGCCGCCGATGCCGGCGAACCACTGGCTGACGAAGCTGGCGCACAGTTGCTCTTGGCCCACCTGCCAGATCTGCTCGGCGATCGCGTACAGCTCGTAAGCCGGCTTGTCCGACGGCAACAGCAGGGCGTCAAGCGCGGTTTGCTTCGCCGCTGCCTCCGGCGCAGCCGCCCGGGCCCCGGCCGCCCTGTCGGCGCCCAGCGGATCGGCCTGAAGTTGGGCGTCCACCAAATCGGTGCTGCCGCCCAGCGCGACCAGCCGGGTGACCAGCAACCAGCGCAGATCGGGGTCTGGTTCGAGGCCCTTCCACGCTCCCCCGGGCCGCAACCATTTCGCCAGCGCCTTGGTGTCGGCGGCGCAGCGCGCCCAGGCTTTGGCCAGTATCATCTGGCGGTCGTCGCCGGGCTGGCATTTGCCCGCCAGATCGTGGATCATCGAGGCCACGCTGGCCAGCCGGTCCGCGCGGGCGGCGACCGGCGACCACGGGCCGGCCAGCTCAATGGCGAAAGCTGTCATCGACGCCACGATGTCGTCGCTGATCTCGCCGGGCAGGCCGGCCGCCAGCAACTCAAGCGCGCGGGGCACGGGCAGCTCACCGTCGCGCACGGCGTCGCGCAGCGCGTTGTACAGCACCACCCTGGTGGGGGCGTTTTGCACCCGGCCGATGGGCGGCAGCGCCCACGAGCTGGGGCGCAGCTTGGCCCAGCAGAGGTCGTCGGCGTCTGGCACGACGACACTGGTGCCGCCGGGCGGCGGGGTTAGCTGCTGTAATCCGGGCAGGGCGTCTCGCACCTCCAGGCGGGCCAGCTCCGCGCCCTTGGGATCAAGAGCCGTCACCTCAAACGAGACGCCGGCGGTGGGGTTGGCGACGGGGCGTCCACAATCAATTGCCAGCGTGTCACCGCCGGGCGCGACCGCGATTCTGTCCATGCCAGGCGTCAGCAACCACTGGTCGCAGTAGGCGTCGATGTCGCGGGCGCCGGCGTCTTCCCAGGCCGCCAGCAGGTCGGCGAACGTGGCGTTGCCGTATTGGTGGGTGCGGAAATAGGCGTTCAGGCCGCGCAGGAACACCTCGTCACCCATGGCGGCGGCCATCTGCCGCAGCAGCGAGGCACCCTTGGCGTACGAGATGCCGTCGAAGTTGGCCAGCGCGCCCTGCGCATCGGCGGCGCCGTTGCCCGCGACGGGATGGGTCGACGGCCCCTGATCGGCCACGGAGCCCCAGTCCTTGCGCACGATGCCGAACTGGGTCCACAGGTCGTATTGGGTGCGCTCGTCGATCACGCGGTGGCCCATGTACTCGGCGAAGCTCTCGTTGAGCCAGAGATCGTCCCACCAGCGCATGGTCACCAGGTCGCCGAACCACTGATGGGCCATCTCGTGGGCGATGGTGCCGGCCCGCTGGGCGCGCTCGCGACGGGTGGGACGCCCGCGCAACAGGTACTGGTCGCGCAGGGTTATGCAGCCGGGGTTTTCCATGGCGCCGGCGTTGAAGTCGGGCACGAACGCCTGCGTGTACGAGCCGTAGGGGTAGCGCAGGGCGAACATCGAGTGATAGGCGTCGAACGATGTCTTCGTCACGTCGAAGATGTTGTCGGCCTCGCGCTCCAGCTCGCTGGCCAGCGATTGGCGAGCCAGCAGGGTCAGCGGAATGCCGTCGTGATTGGTCTGCTGGGTGGCCCACGGGCCCGCCGCGATGGTGACGAAGTAGGTGGCCAGCGGGCAGGGCTGCTCGATGAGCCAATGCCCGTCGCGGTTTTGGCTGGGGCCGTTGCCCCACACCGTCCAGTCGGGCGGGGCCACGATGTCGAAGCTGTACGGCGCCTTGAGGTCCGGCTGGTCGAAGCAGGCGAACACGCGAGGCGCGGCGTCGAGGAAACTCATGCCGTACAGGTAAGTGCGCCCATCGACGTCGATGTGGCGGTGCAGGCCCTCGCCGTCCGACGAGTACGCCATGGTGCCGCGCACCACCAGGCGGTTGCGCGGCAGCAGGCCGGTGAGCGGCAAACGATCATCTTGCCTTGTGGTGACGTCGATGTTCACGTCGTTTAGGTGGGCGCTTTCCAGCTGGCTGCCCTTGAAATCGACGAATGTTTCTGCCGCCCTTGCCTCGAAGTCGATGGTGGCGATCGACTCGAACGAGTCGGTGCCCCTGAGATCGAGGGCGACGTGCATCTGGGTGACGGTGATGGCGGCGGCCCGCTGGGCCGCCTCGGTGCGCAGCAGTGATGGCATGGTGGTAAGGGTAACACGAAGACATGCGACCCACGACCAGTCCCGGGGCCGAAAAGTGGTCGTAGGTGGCAGGTCAACGCAGACTTTGGGCTTGTGTTTCGCAGAATCGCACCTAAACCTCCACCTGATTGTCGTCGTCAACAAGCAATTCGCGCTATCGTGATTACATGATGTCAACCCGAACTGAAACCGATTCCATGGGCCCCATTGAGGTGCCCGCGCAACACTACTGGGGAGCTCAGACCCAGCGTTCTATCAGCAACTTCGACATTGGGCGCCCCACATTTATTTGGGGACGCCCCATGATCAAGGCCCTCGGTGTGCTCAAGAAGTGCGCCGCCCAGGCCAACGCCGAACTGGGCCAGCTGGCCCCGGAGAAAGCCCAACTGATCACCGCTGCCGCCGACGAAGTGATCGCCGGCGACCTCGATGACGAGTTCCCCCTGGTGGTGTTCCAGACCGGCTCTGGCACCCAGTCGAACATGAACGCCAACGAGGTGATATCAAACCGCGCCATCGAGATGGCCGGCGGCGAGATGGGCAGCAAAAAGCCCATTCACCCTAATGACGACGTCAATCGTGGGCAGTCGAGCAACGACACGTTCCCCACGGCGATGCACCTGGCGATCGTCGACCAGCTGAACAACTACCTGTACCCGCCGGTCGAGGCGCTGCGCGACACACTGGCCACCAAGGCCGCCGAGTTCGCCGACATCGTGATGGTCGGGCGCACCCACCTGCAGGACGCCACCCCCGTGCTGCTGGGCCAGGTGTTCAGCGGCTACGTCGCCCAGCTCGACTTCGCGCTGGAGAGCATCCGCCACGCCGACCTGGCCGCCCGCGATCTGGCGATCGGCGGCACGGCGGTTGGCACAGGACTTAACGCCCACCCCGATTTCGGACGCCTCACCGCCAAGTACATCTCAGAGGAGCTCGGCCTCGAGTTCCGGCAGGCCGACAACCTGTTTGCCGCGCTCAGCGCCCACGACCCACTGGTGCAGGTGTCGTCGAGCCTGCGCGTGCTGGCCGTTGCCTGCATGAAGATCGCCAACGACATCCGGTGGTACGCCTCCGGGCCGCGCAACGGCATCGGCGAGCTGCACATCCCCGAGAACGAGCCCGGCAGCTCGATCATGCCCGGCAAGGTGAACCCCACGCAGGCCGAGGCCATGACCATGGTGGCCACCAAGGTGTTCGGCAACGACGCCACGGTGGGCTTCGCCGGCAGCCAGGGCAACTTCCAGCTCAACGTGTTCAAGACTGTGATGACATGGTGCTGCCTAGAATCGATCCAACTGCTGGCCGATTCCTGCCGCATGTTCGACGCGAACTGCGCCCAGGGCATCACCGCCAATCTCGACGTGATCCAGGCGAACCTCGACAAGAACCTGATGCAGGTGACGGCGCTGAACCGCCACATCGGCTACGACAAGGCCGCGGCGATTGCCAAGCACGCCGACAAGGCGGGTTTGAGCCTCAAGCAGGCGGCGCTGGAGTCCGGCGACGTGACGGAGGAACAGTTCGCCCTGTGGGTCAACCCGGTGGACATGACGCACCCGACGGCCTGAGATTACGTCGCGACCTGGTGCTGCACTGACCAGACCGTGACGTGCGGCGGCCAGACCTCGAACGATGCCCGCAGCCCCCGGCCGCGCCATAGGTAGATCAGCGCGCCCACCCCGGTGACGCCGGCGACGATGGCGCCGATGAGTATCGCCCACTCCGGGCTGAGCACCGTGCCGATCCAGCCGATGAGCGACGCCCCGATGGGCGCCCCGCCGTTGAGCACTGCCATGTAAACCGCCATCACGCGACCCCGCAGCACCGCCGGGGTCGATAGTTGCACCGTCGAATTGGCTGTGTTTGTGATGGCCAGCATGCAGTAGCCAACGGGCATCAGCAGGATGCCGTAGGCCACATAGTGCGGCGACATGGCCAGCGCCATGGAAAAAGCGGCCAGGCCGAACAGGCCGATCATGATGGTGCGCAGACGGGGGCGTTGGCTGCGGGCCGCCATCAGGGCGCCCGCCAGCGTGCCGATCGCCAGCAGCGTGCCCAGCAGCCCGAATTGCGACGCGCCCCGATGGAAGACGCTGGCGGCCATCGCCGCGTTGATCACCTGGAAGTTCATGCTGAACGTCGCCACCATGAACACAATGATCATCACCAGCAAGATGTCTTTCCGGTTCTTGATGAAGCGCAGGCCGTCGGCCACCGAATTGCCCTCGCGCTTGATGGGTGCCGTGTGCAGCTGGTCGCGGTTCATCGTCGCCAGCGCCCACAGCATTCCGGCCGCGCCGATGGCGTTCAGGTACAGCACCGGGGTGAAGCCGAAGGCCCCCATGACCAACCCGGCCAAACCGGGGCCAATCAGGCGGGCGGTGTTGAAGCTGGTGCCGTTGAGCCCAACAGCGTTCGGGATCATGGCGTCACTGACCATCTCCGACGCCATGGCCTGCCGGGCCGGCATGTCGAACCCAGACACGATGCCCTGGATCAGCGCCAGCCAGTAGACGATAGCCAACGACACGTGCTGCGTGTCGACCAGGATGGCCAGCGCCAACGCGTTCAAACCGGTCAATGTGACCGTCACCATCAGGATGCGCCGCTTCGGCAGGCGATCAGCCAGAGTACCCGCCCACGGCGCCAGTATCGGAATGAACAAATTCTGTAGCGCTGTGACAAGCCCGAGATCGAACAGCGACTCCTTGGTTAACACGGTGAGCACCAACCAGCTCTGGGCGGTCAACTGCATCCACGAACCGACGTTGGTCACCAGCGCGCCGAAGAAATACTTGCGATAGTTTGGCACCGCCAAAGAGGCGAACATACGAGAGTTGGCGCGACGGGACGCCCTAGCATCAGCCTGGCTCATCCGTCCCTCCTTGCAACACTTCAGCTTACAGGAGGCACCCTGTCAAGCGGCTGGGAGAACGCATTGTGGACGCCCCCAGTCGGTTGCAAAACGGTAAAGTTACCGCAGGTCCTTGACCACCTGGGCCACATGCTCCGGTGTGAAGCCGTACTGCTGGAACAGCAGGGGGCCAGACGCCGACTCGCCGAAGTGCTCGATCGACACGCAGGCGCCGGCATTGCCGACGTACTTGTGCCAGCCCATCGCGATGCCGGCCTCGACGCTGACACGCGCCCCCACGGCGGGCGGCAGCACTTCGTCGCGGTACGACTGGGGCTGGGCGTCGAACCACTCCTGGCACGGCATGGAGACGACGCGCGTCGGCACACCAGAGGCGTCAAGCAGATCGGCAGCGCCCAGCGCCACGGACACCTCGGAGCCGGTGGCGATGATGATGGCGGCGGGCTCGCCCGCGGCGTCCTTCAGCACATAGCCACCGCGGGCCAGGCCGTCAGCGCTGGCGTAGCCGCCATCGCCGCGCGGCACGGTGGGCACGTTCTGGCGGGTCAGTATCAGCGCGGTTGGCCCATCGGTGCGCAGCAGCGCCTGGCGCCAGGCTTCAGCTACCTCGTTGGCGTCCATCGGGCGCACCACCGCCAGATTCGGGATGGCACGGCAGGCGGCCAGCTGCTCGATCGGCTGGTGCGTGGGGCCGTCCTCACCAACGCCGATCGAGTCGTGCGTCCACACGAAAATGGTGGGCAGGCCCATCAGCGCCGCCAGGCGCACCGGCGGGCGCATGTAGTCGCTGAAGACGAAGAACGTGCCACCGTAGGCCCTTGTCAGGCCCTCAAGATTGATGCCGTTGAGCACCCCGCCCATCGCGTGCTCGCGCACCCCGAAGTGCAGTGTGCGGCCATCCGGCCCACCAGGCCACTCCGGCGTCACACGGTCATCCGGCAGGAAGCTGGGCTGGCCCTTCATCGTGGTGTCATTGCTGCCGGCCAGGTCGGCCGACCCGCCCCACAGTTCAGGCAGCTGATCCGCGATGGCCGCCAGCACCGCGCCCGATGCTGCCCGGGTGCTGGTGGCGCCGGGCTCGAACGCCGGCCATGTCAGGTCGTCCGGCAACCGGTGGGCCTGCACCCTGTCGAGCATCCCGGCCTGCTGCGGGTTGGCGGCGCGCCAGTCGCGATACCTGGCGTCCCACGCCTGGCGGGCGGCGGCTCCCCTGGCTGCAAGGTTGGCGCGCACGCGACCGACCAGCGCCTCGTCGATCGCGAAGGGCACGTCTTCGAAGCCGAGCAGTGCTTTCAGACGGGTGATCTCGGCCTCGCCGAGGGCGTTGCCGTGCGTCTTCTCGCTGCCGGCCATGGTTGGCGACGGCCAGGCGATGATGGTGTCAAGCTTGATCAGCGACGGCTTGTCTGTGACGGCCAGAGCCGCCTCAATGGCGTCGTACAGCGCGGGGATATCCTCACTGTAAGACGTGCCGTGGCGCCAGGCCACATGCTGGGTATGCCAGCCGCAGGCAGCGAAGCGTGCCTCGACGTCGTCGGTGAATGCGATGCGCGTGTCACCCTCAATGGTGATCTGGTTGTCGTCGTAAATCAGCACCAGATTGCTCAGCCGCTGCGTGCCGGCCAGCGAGACCGCCTCGGCGGCCACGCCCTCTTGCAGGCAGCCGTCGCCGGTGATCACGAACACGTTGTGGTCGAAAACCGATGGCCTAGTGGCGTCCGGGTCGTACAGCCCGCGCTGCCGGCGCGCCGCCATCGCCATGCCGACGGCGTTGCTCACGCCTGCCCCCAGCGGGCCGGTGGTGCATTCGATGAACCGCGTGTGGCCGTACTCGGGGTGACCGGGCGTCTTCGAGCCGGCGGTGCGCAGCGCCTGCAAGTCGGCCATTTCCAGCCCCAGGCCGCCCAGGTACAGCTGGCAGTACTGCAGCACCGACGCGTGCCCCGACGACAGTACGAACCGGTCGCGCCCCAGCCAATGCTCGTCGGCCGGGTCGATGTTCATCACCTTTTGATACAGCAGGTAGGCCACCGCCGCCAGGCTGATGGCGCTGCCGGGGTGCCCGTTGCCCACCTTTTGCACGGCGTCGGCGCTGAGAATACGCGCGGTGTCGACGGCTCGCTTGTCATCATCAGTCCACTGGAAACTGGACACTATGGCTCCTTGATCGTTATCACGCTCCAGTCTACGAGGCTAGTGTTGTGACCATGATTGTGCGCCCCGCAACCCTTGAGGACGTGCCCGCGCTGATGTCGCTGTACAACGATCTCGGTGTGGCCACCACCGCCAGCTACGACCTTGAGCCTGTGCCCGCCGCCGAGCGGCTGGCCTGGCTATGGCAGCACCAGAAGGCCGGTTGGCCGGTGCTTGTGGCCGTCGAAGATGAGGTGATCGGCTACGCCGCCTACGGCGCCTTCCGCCCGAAAGCCGGGTACGCCCACACCGCCGAGACCAGCGTCTATGTGCGCGAAGACCACCAGCGGGCTGGCGTCGGGCGCGCGCTGATGGGCGCGCTGATCGACATCGCCCGCGAGCACGACATACACGCGCTGATCAGCTTGGTCGACGCCGAAAACGATGCCAGCATCAGGTTCCACGAGAGCTTGGGCTTTACTACCGTCGGCACATTGCCGCAAGTGGGCCGCAAATTCGACCGCTGGCTGAGCCTGACCATGCAGGTGCTGCTACTTGAACCGGCCGCCGCTGAGGCAACGCCCCCAGGCACGCCGCTCCACTAGGATTGCAGGTATGAGCAACACTCCGCAGCCCCGAATCGGCCAAGCACTGACCACTTTGGCGCGTACCCTAACCGCCAACCGGCAGGCTGCCCAGCCGGCGAACACCAAGCGCCTGGCCGCTCCTTGGCTCGTGGTGATCGACCCGCAGGTGGTGTTTGCCGACGTGGCGTCGCCGTGGGCGGCCCATGGGTTCGGCACCGCGATGGACGTGATAGCCGACATGGCGCCCCGTTTCGGCGACCGCGTGATAGTCACCCGCTGGCTGCCCGGCAAACTGCGGGTCGGTTCGTGGCGCGCGTATTTCAAGCGTTGGGAGTTCGCCGACCGCCCGCCGACCGACCCCATGTTCAACCTGGTGCCAGACGCCCAGCGCCTGAGCGCCCTGACCACCATCGACCTACCGACGTTCGGCAAGTGGGGCCCGACGATGCGCATGCTGATTGGCCCGACGCCCAACCTCGTGCTCACCGGTTTTTCGACTGACTGCTGCGTCGTCTCGACGGCGCTGGCGGCGGCGGATTCCGGGGCGACGGTCAGGGTGATTTCAGACGCCTGCGCCGCCTCGTCCGACGAGAACCATCAGGGTGCGTTGAAGCTGATGGACAACTTCGCCCCGCAGATCAAGGTGATCTCAGCGGCGCAGCTATAGCACCCAGACCTGGCCCTGCGTCTGCGAGAACGCCACCACATGGTTGGCCAGCGCGTAGTACTGAACCGTCGGCACCGGCGCCTTCATCGACCACAATTGCCCGAAGCCGCTCACCGTGCCGTCGTGGGCGATCACCGAATCACCCGCCGAATCGGCGGTCGGCTGCGACATGTACACCGCCTGCTGCCCCGCCCCGAACGAATTGAAGCCCTTGCCAGACCACAGCACCTTACCCGTCTCGTTATTGATGACGTCGCTGGGCAGCGGGTTGTGCTTCTTGGTGGGGTCGGCGACAGTGACCCACACCTCGCTGTAGGCCGGATACACCGAATACCTGATCAGGCCGCTCAATTTCAGCGTGGTCTGCCACAGCCGCTCGCCGGTCGCCCACGAATACGCCTGGATGATCGTCGTCGAATTCTTGCCCGCCTGCTGCTCAAGCAGCCACGGCGCCGCCTGGTCCAGCAGCGGCGTCGCTCCCTTCAGCGCCACCGGGCCTGATATCGCCTTGTTGCGTTGGACGTCCCAAATCTGGAAGCTGTTCTTGTCGCCCTTCTTGTTCACGCTGAACCGCGCGATAC
>Ga0123354_10020874_pt1 | contig 10309 bp, 7 predicted proteins | sample TergutLab28metaG_2_FD_97872 | JGI IMG/M metagenome (GOLD analysis project Ga0123354, IMG submission 97872) | Labiotermes labralis P4 segment gut microbial communities from Petit-Saut dam, French Guiana - Lab288 P4 | ecosystem: Host-associated > Arthropoda: Insects > Digestive system > Gut ...
GCACAGGATAGGGGTAGGTTGTCCGCCTTAGGCACCGGACGTCTTTATCCCCAGGAAATAATCCTGGTACTCATTTCTGTTAGATACTGAGTCTACCCTGGTTCATGGTGCGATCGGAAGGATTTCATGTCAATGAAAATTCGAATGACACCAGCTGGGATCGGACAAGCGAAATTCCGATTTGTAGCGCACAGCACCTTAACCACTGTGCTACCGCGGTCCTCAGAGTTACAACAAACCTACTTGTAAATAGTAAAAACTATTTACAAGTTAGTGTGTTGTAACTGTAAATATTTGTAATTATTGTACCTGTGAAATATTAAAACATAAATAAGAGAATTAAAACAAAAGATATCTCCAAATATCATGCAGTATTAGATATCTCATATTTTTTATGGATTTTTTAATGTTTCATCCAAGTGTGAACGTTCTACTCCTTCTACTCGGTTTACATGAAAACTGTGAACTCGTCCCAAATTTTTCGAATTCATGTACTACAAGAATTCTCAGATAATGAAAATATATCAAAGCCTTTGAAAATTGTGATAAATAAGACAACGTATAAATTATGATGTTATTAATTAAAAGGAACTGTAAATTATGATATTTGATTTTAAGTTAAACGATGTTTATTCTAAATGTTTAATTACATTGTTCCTTTCCAGTGGAAATTAGGAAACCAAAAGCACTTGAAACACACACGATTCTTTGGTGCAGTGTGGGAAGTTTTGGAAAGTGCCGTAAATTTCACGTAAGTCCTCGTGTGGCTTTTCAGATGTTAGATTGTAATAACAGTAAAGGACAGTTCATTTGATTTGTCTTTTGACTGTATATTTGCTCCCTCACAGTTCCGACTACATCAAATCGGTGGACAATTCCTCGGGGGCGCGACGCAAGAACGGCTCCTGGACTGGAGTGTTAGGGATGATGCTGAGAGGAGAAGTGCAGGTCGCAGATATACCGCTAGTGACGACGCCGGAAAGAGAATCTGTCGTGGATTTCACATCTCCCTTAGCCAATATCAGGTACATGTCGATTTGCACGGAACTCCTAAATTGATTAATATTTCCTTCAGTTTTTTATGTTTTGTTGATCGTGCATCGCTGTATAATTTTGTTAATAAAGCCAACTTGGTGCACAAGTTTTGTTAGTAGGTTTATTTCTTTTCTCTACATGTTTCGGGCGAATATGTGCCCATCATCAGGAGTAACAACTGTATTTATGCGACACTTGGTCCTTGTTATTCTGCGTGGATGGCTCTCTGATATGCAGGGTGGAATGATTCTCCTGATGATGAGCATACAGTAGCTCCAAACATGTAGATAAAAGCAATAAACTTACTAAGAAAAATTTCGCAAAAATTTGACTTTATTTACGAGATTTCCTTCAATAATATTTATGTTGCTTCATAATTTGTGGTCGTCACTCGAGTCTATTTTAGGCTTATTTAGATGCGGCACTGCTCTACAAATCGGAAGGTTGCAGGTTCGATTACCGATGGTGTCATATTGTCATTCAATTAATCTTCCGTCATCGCTGTGGCCCTGCGTTCGATTCAGCCTCTAACAAAAATGAGTAAAAAAAAAGTTAAATCACTCCCATTATAAGCCTGAGGTCCCCAGAGGGTTCCAGGAAGTTGAGGTTCCCAGATTACGTGACAAAGGCCCAGGATGGTGGTAAGGTTGTCAGCCTTACGTACCGGCCGCTCTTTACCTCCAGGAAATATTCGTGGCACTCATTTCTGTTAGATGCTGAGTCGACCCCAGAGCCATGGTACGATCGGAAGGATTATGTCAATGAAAAATTCCAATGACACCATCTGGAATCGAGCCAGCGACCTATCGATTGTAGCACAGCGCCTTAACCACTGTGCTACCGCGGTCCACCCAACAGAAATGAGTACCAGGAATATTTCCTGGGGATATAATAGCGGCCGGTACTTACGGCTAACAAGCTAACCACCTTTGTATGTTACCTTCAAATCTGGGAGCCTCAATATCCTGGAGCATTCAGGTCCTGTTCAGACATGTACAAGAAATGTTTTATCTTTTCCTTTACCAAAAGAGTTTATTTAATGAATTAACTAAAATTCGACACCATTTAAATATTATTATTATTATTATTATCATCATTACTATTGTAAAATAAACAGAATTAAATAAATGTGTAAAGAAAGAAAATTCCTAAACATAGTCCCAGTACAGAACTAAAAATTCCGTGTACAGACGTGTAAATATTTCTGAACTTAATATATTGCATTAGGGCTAAGAAGTAACGTAGAATTTACAAGCCGAATTTCAAGCCTCGTCAACTTTTTTAATAGATTTCTAGTTCCAGGTATCAACTGGCTGTGCTGCTGGTGTGTTATCTTTTTAAATACAAATCGTCTTAAAGCTGTACATTCGTCTAAAGATTTGTTCACTTACAAATATCAAAATTAGCTAAAAACGACCGCACTAAAACGATCACGACAAACACGCCACCATCGCCACTGCCACAGCCACTACAACCGCCATGACCAACAACACCGCCACCATTACCACCATTACCGCCATAAACATCACCACAATTTTCCTGTTTTTTTTTTTTTTTGAAAATATAACTTTACGATAGTTATATACATTTACAAACAGCTTGTCAAGACCTATAAATATTTATTTATATCCTGGCATTTGTGTCGTGCTCACATAAAAATTTCGTAATCCGTACTGTTGTTTATGTTTATGTAAACCTAAAGGAATAGGTCACCGGAGAACAGGTCAGGAATGAACGGAAGGGGAGAAGATGTATAGCCATAATCTTTCTTTACCTTGGCTCTAGATGGGCTGGGTAATCGAAGTCACGCCCCGGCCGTTTTACCCCCAGGAAAGACTCGGTACCCATTGTGCAGTAGGCTGGATGGGTCCCAGGGTCGCACTGGACGGAAGAGGACAATCTCGCCCACACAGCGTTTCGATCCCAGAACTGACCAACCCGTCGCGTTTCGCTATACCGACTGAGCCATCCGGTCCAATATAATGTTCATATAGAAGATTAAAATGCATGTCCTTTAGGCGGCTTCTATTTGCACAATATTTTACACAAAATTTCGCGCATGTCTGCGAAATACTAAAAAGTTTAAGTTGGTGATGAAGACACACACACACACACACACAACATACACACACGCCACATTCACACACACACATACGCACACACACATAAATACACATTAGTAGACAGGGTCGCAATTCGGGAAACTATGACGTCACAGTCACGTGATGCAAACAAAATTTTGCGACGGGTTCAATGACCTCGTCACGTAACATGTAAACAGAGATACAGGAAGGCCTTGTATCCGGCGGTCACGTGATGTAAACAAAGATGGCGGATGACCTACTTATGGTAGACAGTGTGGCAACCAACCTAACTTTAACCTCTGATATGTAAACAAATGACGTAGTATTTAAACAAAGATGGCGGACTACTCTGCCTCCGGCGGTCACGTGACGTAAACAAAGGTGGCTGATGACCTACTCATCCCAAACCGTGTGGCGCTTAACCTAAATTCAATCTATGATATGTAAACAAATATGGCGGATGACCTAATTATGCCAGAGAGTATGACGCCTTAACCTAACTTTCACCTGTGATATGTAAACAAATATGGCGGTGTTCACGTGATGTAAACAAATGACGTAGTATATAAACAAATATGGCGGATGACCTAATTATTCCAGACAGTATGGCGCCGTGTAGGAGCAGACATCTTGGCGCCTGCTGCTTTTTTGAATGAGCGTTAACCTAAGTTTAAAGTCCGTCATTTTGAATAAGCACCGTTTTTAAATTTGTGCTAACATAACTTTAAATTGCGCCATTTTGTATATGGCTACCAGCGCGGTACTTTTAAAATTGTGCTAACATTATATTGGCGCTTTCCACCATTTTACAATTTGGCTACCAGCGCGCTAACTTTAAATTAAACTTTATATGACTTTGTATTTCTCAAAAGAATTGGCTGAAGCGGTAAGAATCCCGACTCATAATTGAAAGATTCTAAGTTCGAATCTTGCTGCTTTAACCATTTCTTTTTTAAAAGGATCCTCTTCCAGGTATAATGTTATAAGGAAAATTAATACACACACACATTTTCAATTTAAAATCATATAAATGCAAGTCATCCATTTTATCTTTGTTTGTCACTTACATTAATTAATCAGCAGAGTGTGGTTTGGAAGCCGACAGACGTTTGTTTGCGGTGTGATTAAAAAGGCGCAAATTTTGAAAAACGTATGTTTTTACACTTGCAAATATTTATTTTCCTTACGGGCATTAGATAGAAATTAAATTCACTCATTTTATTAACACATTGTGATTTTAAACTTGTAGGTCCGTCTTTCACACATAATTTACAATGGCACTGAGACTCTTTAAGTAGACGATGAGTTTGTTTAGTACAATACAGTGTGCCAACAAGAAAATCGTCGCATAAAGCGTGTTCTGAGCAACTTTGTCTAAACAACTTACTGTTTGCTAGTCGCTTAGGCAAATGTAAATCAATATTAAACAAATAAAATCTGCACTCATGCCATGACGTCAATACTTTATTAGTGATATATGTCACACGCTTTTTGATGCACACAATACCGAACGCTAGCAACGATAAAAGTATTTTGTTCAATACACTTTGCGCAAATACTAGTTCGGATGGCAGTTTGCTTCAAATGATAAAGCAATTGTCTCACTACTAGATGGTAACTGGAAATAATTTCCTGTATGTGTCTTAGAAGAAACGCTACATTCTTTACCGGCAATACATATTTCAATATAATCTGCGTAATATACTCTTCACTTCATAACGCGTAGAAATGAATTTCCTTCACAGAGTTTAGGATAGAGACCAGATAACTGAGGTACAGACCAAATGAGCCACAAAACGCTTTATCAATTATTATTGTCGTAACAATATCATTCACGAGCCATAACCACTTTGTGTTCTGAACTTTAAATGTATCGTACGAAACAACTTGTCCTACAAAATTATTCGAGTCTTCACATAAGCGTCCTATGATAGAGTCTGGAAGGAACGAAACGTCGATAAAGTTTACAAAATTCATTGTGTGTAACATTTACGACCGACCACAGCGAGTCTTGCTGGTGAAATGCGAGAGCGGACTAGACTACCACCACCGAAACTGAGGGTTGGTGTTCGCCTCAGGATAAGCAGGTTCGAACATGCACACAAGGTTGCCAGCAGACTTAAATTCCACGCACAGTGTGCTGATTCATTCCTACGCCCCAGGCTAAACCCATTAACATTCATTTAGTTCGAGAACATCGCAAAACCACTTAGAAACCTGTTGAAGTCTCAGGCCAAATCCATTAGCGTTAATGGCCCATCTAATTGACTTGTTCCTTTCACCCGCTCAGGCCATATCCATTAGCGTTAGTAGACCACTTACTCGACGTTTTCCTTTTACACACCTCGGGCCAAATCAATCAGGCCGATAATATAGCAAAAGTCATTAGTGAAGCCAATTGGGGTGGGATATAAATTGTGGTACCCAACCTATATTGAGATATTCTGAACTGCGTTTCTGCATCATTAAGTCCTCTGCTTCGATAACTATTGTGCATCGTTGTGCCTTCGAGACCTGTCAAGTATCTAAGGTATTCTGTTCGAGACCTGCTAGATACAACAGTCTGCGGTACTGACTTCGATACCTGTTAGTTACAACAGTCCGAGGTTCTGTTTTGACACTTTTATCAGGTTAACTGATACATTCAAGTAAGTGGTATTATTACAAATCAAAATATAATCGCAAAGAAAGTGTTACTTAATAGGGAGAGAGCCATTCCGGCTTCTAGGCCCCCTCTTTAAGCAGGGAGGAAATAGCCTCTACTAGTGGAAAAACCCCGGTGCCGGAAAGCTAGCCTTTTTTATTTTGGAGGAGACCTCAAATTCTTTTCCAAAATTTAATGCGACCGGAAGAATTTTGCTAATTAAGTTTAATTCATGGGTGAATAGCAAGATCCCGGTACCCATCTGAAGGAATGCATTACTGTATTAATAGACTACCTAGTTGATGACGTGCCGGATACAACTTTGGTGGTTTTGAGAATCAGCAATACTGAGAATGTAGAGGAAAAAAGTGTTTAGAATCAGTTTGCGTCGTCGGGACCAGCTTAAACTTGATGTGGTCTGGGGCGTACTCGGGAATGTGATTCAGAGCAAAGCTAGGTTTGGTCTGACTGGCCGTCTCGAAGTGCATCATTGGACGTGATGAGTGTAAATAAAAAGAGTATCGTTAGAGTTAAAGCGGCTGTTAATTGTCTGGCGTATGCAATTTATATTGCAATGGCTCGGGATAATGTTGATCGTAAGTACCAATTATATAGGCGTAGCAAAGCTTGAAAAACTCTTGAAGATCTCTTGAATGCTTCCGGTGTTGATCTAGATAATGGCGGAAACTTTGAAGAAGTTCGGCAGTTTCCAGTTTGTTATACGACTGTTGGAGTTCAGGGAGCAACTTTGTGACATTGTGTTTGAAAATATGGTGTGGTGTCATAGTGAAAACAACGCCTCAGATTATTTGAAAAGCGCGTCATTTGTTAAACGAGTACCGGACTTTGAAAACCCTAAAACTATACCTGCGCTTATACTGTTGGATGATTTTATGAACTCCGCCTATTCTACAAAAGTGAGTCAATTATTTACCCAAGGATCGTATCATCATAACATTAGTCTGGTACTAATTACACAAAACGTGTTTCACCAAATTACGTCATCTGGTGGTATTTTCTTAAGTAACAAGTATATAGTTGTGTTTAGGAATACTAGAGACAAGACTGAAATTGTGCACTTGGCCCGACAAGTCTACCCCGAAAACATTTCCAGTTTTCAAAAGATGTATCTAGACCTGTAAAGATCCTCATACTTATATATTCTCGGACTTGACACAATCGATTAACGTTTACCGCGAGTTTTGGGACCCAGCGAGTGTCTATCGATAATGCATTCCTTGGACCAATTCCCGAAAGGCTTCTGATAGCATTCGTTAAAAACACGGCGTTCTGCCAGTAAGAACCATTCCACTTTCATCATTAGGATATGACAAATGTTGTGTTGTACGTAAATGTAATTCAGCACCCTTCCGAATCACTCACAATTTATTGCTCTTCAACCTTTGGTGCTACCAGAACTTACAAAACACTATTTTCAATTACGGGTGTACATCACGATGACCGTGCTCACATGATAACAATGGAAATGTTCACAAAGGGTTTCTACGTATTAGGTTTTGACCTGACACCTGATAGGGAGGCTGACGAAGAACATATGATTTTGCCTTCGCACAGAAATGTGCGTATAGGGGCACGCTTTAGAAAGCCCCTTCCTGAACCGCTGGCATACATTTTGTATGCTGAATTCCCAGGACACATCGGAATTGACAACTCCAGGAACGTAATAAATTGAATAACATTCAAATTCATAAAGTTTTAACTAAACAAGTAAACTATTTTCAAGGAGTGTATCATTTAGATCTTTTACTATCCACACTTATATAGCCCTCGATAATTGTCATTAACCTTGATAAGCGTTACATGCCCGGTTCGCATTGGGTAACTTTCTGTTTTTCCGACTCTGGGGACGACGAATATTATGGTTCGTACGGACTGCTACAATTCAAGCTTGAAATCAAGGCATATCTGCAGCGCCACTCAATTTCTTGGACGTTTAACCGCCACAGGCTACAGTGTTTAATTTGAATGTTTGCGAATGTTACTGTTACTTGTACGCACTCCACAGAGCCAGGGGACTATCCATGTCGTCTTTCGTCAACATGTTTATTCCTGCTCGCTACAGGTGCAACGATAAAATGGCGGTGCGCATGTTCTGCGTTCAGTTTTGATTGTGTCCCGCATTCGGCCGGTTGGAGCAGCAGCAGTCGTGCAAGCCACAAATACAAATAAAGTACGTAAAAGTACGTACCCTATTTTATTAGTCGCAATGTCTCTCTTAGTAATAGATTTCACACACCTGAAGGCCGAGATGGTGATATCGTGGTCAAGGACTTGGCGGCTGTCGACTTCCAGAGTAACAGGTTCTCATCATATGTCTTTAAGAGACCTTACGGTTGGGAGGAAGCACAAATTTTTAACGCCAGAATGAATGAAGCTATTGACCACGTGTGTAATTGGAATGATGGTGATTACTATATTCAGAGTTGCAAACCGTGGTACATCGCGAGGCATCATCCGTTGTTGCAATCTATTGCTTCGGACCTCAGAAAACACAATTTCTCAGAGGGCGTATTGAGCGTACAGTTAATGATGTAACTCAGCTAGGATGCCCTCCACTCACTGACATAAGTATGCCAGCCGTCAGCTGCACGTTTGCATGTCACACGTATAATCATGTTTGCCCAATGCGGACGGCATATTCATTAGCTCAGTGGCTCAAAATTCACTTTCTTAGTCTGCAGTATGCAAAGTGCTCTCCTTGGCCGGTAATTCATTAATGCATTCCAGATGACTGCGTGGGGGTTGCGTACCTACTACCGCAGCGACCAACAAATAAAATACGTCTCCATCTACCTCAATGATGATAACCTCAAACCGTAAGTGAAAGTTGTAACTCCTTCTGGTCACGCAGTGTTAAACGAGATGAAGTGGTTCATTCTGATGACATTCAAAAGTGATATGCCCAAGAATGAAGTGCACGAACTTGGTGACTCACAACATACCATTCCAGTGCACTGTGGAAGGTATATCCGCATTACGAGTGAGAAAACTGAAGTACATCTAAGTAAAAAAGTTGGTCACAGCTGCTGGACTTGCCAAGTGCTTGCATAGACAGAGAAGTGATCAAATACGGCAGGCTTTAAGAAGAACTTGCAGAATGGCGCAATAAATGTTTTGAATCTAAATCTATTGTACTACACCTGCAGACACAAATGCCATTGATTTCAATACATTGTGGAATGAACTAAAGTATGAAAACACGTCTCTTTCTCGTGATAACTAAATGCTTATAAGTGTGGATAATTTAATACAACTGTATTTTTAATAACCTATATTGTATTTATTTATGTCTTTGAAATAATAAAAAAATCTAAATTGTATATGTTTGTAAATTGAAAATGTTTGAATTTATTTTCCTCATATCAATATACCTGGGATATAATCCTTTAAAAAGAGATGGTTAAAGCAGCAGGATTCGAAACTAAAATCTTTGAATTACGTGTCCGGAATCTTACCGATTCAGCCAACTCTTTTGAAAAACACAAAGTTATATAAAGTTTAATTTAAAGTTAGCGCGATGTAGCCATATTGCAAAATGGTGAATTTTAAAGAAAGGGTTAATTTAAAACTAGAGCGCTGGCAGCCATAATCAAAACGACGGAACGCGCCAATTCAAATTTAAAGTTAGTTAGCAAAGTTTTTAAAAGTACCGCGCTTGCAGTCATATTGGAAAATGATGGAATATAAAGTTAGGTTTAATTTTAAAATAGCGCTCTTCCAAAAGGTGGAATTTAAATTTGGGTTAGGGCTCTTTCAAAATAGCAGCAGGCGCCAAGAAATCTGGTCCTACAGGGTGCCACACTATGTAGCATAATTAGGTCATCCGCCATATTTGTTTACATAATACGTCATTTATTTACATCATGTGACCGCCGCCATATTTGCTTAAATTATAGAGTTTAAAGTTCGGTTATGGCGCCACAATGCCTGGGATAAGTAGGTCATCCACCATATTTTTTACACCAAGTGACCGCCGGCGGCAAAATCGTACACCATATTTGTTTACATATCAGAGGTTAAAGTTAGGTTAAGCGTCATACTGTCTGGGATAATTAGGTCATCCGCAATCTTTGTTTACATAGTACGTCATTTGTTTACATATCAGAGGTTAAAGTTAGGTTAGGCGCCACACTGTCTAACATAAGTATACCATCCGCCATCTTTTCTTACATCACCTGACCACCGGAGGCAAGATCGCCCGCCATTTTTCTTTACATGTTACGTCACGAGGTCATTGACCCCCCTGCCATTTGTGTACATCAAGTGACTGTGACGTCAAAGGGTTCCAAAAAACGACCTATCTACTCATATACACACGCATACAAACACACACGCATACATACACACACACCACACAACACACACTCACACAATACACACAAACATAAACACACACATACACACAAACACCACACACACATATACACACACATACATACAAACACCACACACACACACACATACACACACCACACCACACACACACACCACACCACACACACACCACACACACACACACACACAC
>Ga0123354_10020877_pt1 | contig 10308 bp, 9 predicted proteins | sample TergutLab28metaG_2_FD_97872 | JGI IMG/M metagenome (GOLD analysis project Ga0123354, IMG submission 97872) | Labiotermes labralis P4 segment gut microbial communities from Petit-Saut dam, French Guiana - Lab288 P4 | ecosystem: Host-associated > Arthropoda: Insects > Digestive system > Gut ...
CTCCAGTTTCAAAGCTCGCTGGAACTGCTGGAGGACGCCCTTTCCTCGGTCCTGCACCTGCAACGCCTGACAGAACGGGCAACCTCCTATGCGGACGGGGAAGGTTATGTTCAGTCTGACCTCCTCTCGCATCTCCAGCACTGCCTTTCCGGGGAACTTCACCCCATGCGTGTGCCGGGCATCCCCATGTACCTGGATGCGCTGCTCGGCAGTCAAGATCTTGTGGGCGGCATCAGCCCGCGTCTGGGGGAGAAGCATCTGACGGTTCTCGCCCTGGACGGTCTGCCCCAGGAATCCTACCCGGCCATGCTGGCGGAGCTTGATTCCCTGCCGCTCGAATACAGGTTTTCCAGCCGCTTCATCTGCCTGGACCAGTACGATGCGACAAAGGAGATCAACGCCTACCGCAAGGGCTGGCGGCAGCAGGTTTATCGCTTCCTGGACCAGTTTTTCAACAATCCCAACGCCCGCGCCAACCGGGACGCGCTGCTCATGGCCGAAGACGCCGAAACGGCGCTGACGGAAGTCCAGGGCGGCTAACCGGGGTGTCATCGAGGCGGAAAAAGCGGCCCAGGCTGTGGGCGGTAAGGTCATTGTGCCGCAGTTCAACAAGAATGAAATAGCACGAGGTCTTGTGGACGCAAACGACCTGCACGTTTCGCGCGGCCTGGGTGAGGTAAAGCGTCAGTTTGGCGGTCCCGCACTGGACAAAACCCAGGAAAAGGAACGCAACACCGGGAAAGCCCGCCAAAATGCTCAAGACAAGGGTCAGAAAAAAGGTTTGTCCTTATGAACGTGCATTTTCAAATCACACTTCTGCGGGCCTCGCGCCCCAACTCCGCGCCGCATGACGGCCCACAAGGAAAACGTCATGTGCGCTAAACTCTTGATTGTGGAATCTCCGGGCAAGGTGAAAAAACTCCAGGGCTTTCTCGGTCCCGATTGGAAGGTGGCCGCGTCGGTGGGCCATGTGCGCGATCTGCCGGTCAAGGAAATGGGCGTTTCCCCGCCTGATTTCGTCTTGCGCTACGTTCCCACGGACAGGGGCAAGGATGTCCTGGCGAGACTCGCGGCCCTGGTCAAAAAGGCCGACGTGGTATTTCTCGCCACTGACCCGGATCGTGAGGGGGAAGCTATCGCGTGGCATCTGGCCGATGCGTTGAAACTCAAAGCGTTTCAGCGCGTGACCTATGCCGAGATCACCGAAAAGGCCGTCCGCGCCGCCCTGGCCGCACCGCGCGGGTTGGACATGGCCCTGGTGCGGGCACAGGAAGCTCGCCGAGCCCTAGACCGCTGCTGTGGGTATTTGGTATCCGGGCCGCTGTCCTCACAGGCTGGAACCAAGCTTTCCGCCGGGCGGGTACAAACTCCGGCTCTGCGGCTGGTGGTGGAACGGGAACGGGAGATCAAGGCCTTCACCTCCACCACGCACTACGGCGCGGAACTGACCTTTGAACGGGTGGACAACATCACGGACGGCTGGAAAGCCGCCTGGAATACGAAAGCCTTTCTGCCGGAAGGCTCGGAATACCTCAGGGACAAGGCCCTGGCCGGAAAGGCGGCGGAGATCCGCTCCCTGACGGTTCTAGACTGTGTGGAATCTGAGAGCCGGGCCGCGCCCCCGGCTCCCTTTACCACATCCAGCTTGCAGCAGTCCGCCTCCAACATCCTGAAATTCAGCCCGAAAAGGACAATGGAACTGGCACAAAAGCTTTATGAATTCGGCATGATAACGTATCATCGAACGGACAGCCCGAACCTCTCTCAGGAAGCCATCGAGATGATCCGCTCCTTGGCGGAAAGAAAAGGCTGGCCACTGCCGGATGCTCCCCGTACCTGGAAGGCCAAGGCCGGGGCACAGGAGGCGCACGAGGCCATCGCTTCGGGCAAGGGGGAATACAAAGCCATGATAGGCTGGGCCTACGATCAGCTCCGGGGTGAACTTATGGCCTTCACGAAGGCCACCGGTAAAGCCTGCCCCAAATGCGGCAAGCCGATGGTACATCGGGTGAAGCCCGGAAAAGGCGGCTATGATTTTTGGGGATGCACCGGCTGGCCGGAGTGCAAAGAAAAATTGTAGCCCTGAAATGTGAGCGGCCCCGAGGCGGGGGGCGTTCGCCCGCGCCGCGCCCCCCGCTCTCCGGGGCAAGGCCCGCTGACTTATCCTAAAAGAGCGCTGGATTTCTTAGGGGAAAATCGATAATTACTAAACGACGATAGGCGTTTTTGTGGCTCTCTAACAGCGCTTGCCCAAGCGGCACCAAACTCAGGGGGAGAACAATGAAATCGGCGAAGATTCTGGCTGTCACGCTCTTTCTTAGTGTGGTCTGCGTTTCTCTCCCAAGCCGCGCAGAGGACAAAGCCCAGGACAAACAGCCGTTCCCCATTGCCGTGGTTTCCAGTCAGGATGTGTTGCTTAAATCCGACCAGGGCGTGCAAATTGCCAAGGATTTGGAGGCCAAGTTTGGCGACAAGCAGAAACAGCTCGCCAAGGATGAACAGGAGTTGGTGCAACTCAAGAAGGAGGCCAGCGCGCCCAAGGCCTCGGAGGCCAAGGCCAAAGCTTTTCAGACCAAGCGGGACAAGTTCATCGCCGATACCCAGAAATTCCAGTTGGCAGTGCGTCAAGCGGAGTTGGCTGCTTTCAAGCCTGTGGGGGAAAAGCTGCGCGGCATTTTGCAGGATTACCTCAAAGAGAAAGGGCTCAAAGGGATTCAGGAGCGCACCGGATTCGTTGCCGTAGATCCTTCCCTTGATATCACAGACGAGATGATTAAGCGTATGAATCAAAAATAATCATCAGTTGGGAACATTGCTGTCCGGTTAAGGGATAAGAAAAATGTTCAAAATCTCCGTAGGTTATGCTATGAGAATTTTGCTGAAACCATTGCAGCCCAAGGAGATTTTGAACATGGGTCACCATAACACGCTTTTCGTTCAAACGCTATCTCTGATCCCCAGACATGTTTTTCGAAAACTGGAAGCCAAGCACAAAACCGGACGCGCTTTCCGCAGATTTGGCTTCAAAGAGCAATTCACCGTCATGGCCTTCATCCAGCTTGCCGCAAGGCGCTCTATGCGTGACGGTCTGCGTTGCCTGGAGGCAGCGGGCAACCGCCTGTATCATTTGGGTTTGAGAAGCTTGGCTCGCTCCACTGTTGCCGATGCCAACAACTCCAGGCCTGTGGGCTTTTTCCAGGATTTGTTCGCCCAAATGTACGGCCAGTGCGCGCCGCATGCGCCAAAGCACAGGTTCCGCTTCAAATCCAAGCTATTCAGCCTGGATGCCACCACCATCAAGCTCTGTCTGTCGCTGTTCCCTTGGGCCTCGTTCCGCCAGAGAAGGGGCGGCGTCAAAATGCACACGCTGTTGGATCATGACGGCCATATCCCGGCTTTCGCAACCGTCACCGATGCCAAACCCATGAAGGTCGCATCGCCAAGACCTTGGCGTTGCCCAAAGGCTCCATCGTGGTCTTTGACAAGGGCTTCCTCAGTTACCTCTGGTTCAGGCTCCTTGGCGAAAAGGGCGTTTTCTTCGTGACCCGCCTGAAGCGCAACGCCGTGTACAAACTTCTGGAACGCCGTTCGGTGGACCGGACAACCGGCGTCACCTCCGACCACAACATAGAAGTCGTCAGCGGGGAAAAAACTCTGCGCCTGCGGCGTATCGGATACCGTGCCCCGGAGAACGGCAAGCGCTACGAATTTTTGACCAACCACTTCCGGCTCGCGCCCAAAACCATCGCCGACATTTACAAAGAGCGTTGGCGCATTGAGATTTTCTTCAGGGAAATCAAGCAAAATCTGCGCATCAAGAGCTTTGTGGGCAACACGGAAAACGCCGTGCTGATCCAGATTTACACCGCGCTTACGGTCTATCTGCTCCTGGCGTACCAGAAATTCCTGAGCCGCATCGGGCTATCCATCCAAAAGCTCTGCCAACTTATCCAGCTCAACTTGCTCGGTTCGGCCTCTCTGGAAGAACTCCTGAATCCAAGGCGACGAAAAGATGAAAACCCCTATAACCTCAGCTTGTTAGATATGACTGCTTAACCGGACAGCAATGAGTTGGGAAGAGCAAAAAGCAGGGGGCGGTGGCACATTCACCGTCCCCTGCTTTTTATGATGCGCTGAAAAACCAGGGCTCCTTGATGCCGTCCTCTTTACGAAGATTTTACAGTCAGTTGGAGCAGTAGCGTTTTAGTGCTTCCTGTGCTCCATCTGCCCCTTTCAGCAATGCGTCGCGTATGAGATCGCAGCCTTTTTTCACGTCTTTGCGCACGCCAAGCCCCTGACAATAAAGGGATCCCAAGTTGGATTGCCCTATGGCAAATCCTTGGCCAGTGGCCTTCTGGTAGAAGTCAAATGCCTTGGCTAGGTTCTTGGGCACGCCCTGTCCCCGTTCATAGAGTTCGCCCAGAGAACTTTGCGCCGGGGCGAATCCTTGGTCCGTCGCCTTCTGGTAGAATTCGGCCGCCTTGGCGAAATCTTTGGGTACGCCGTGGCCGCTCTCATAGAGAAAGCCCAAGCTATTCTGCGCCATGACATTTCCCTGATCCGCCGCCTTCTGGTAGAATTCGGCCGCCTTGGCGAAATCTTTGGGTACGCCGTGACCACTCTCATAGAGAACGCCCAAGTTATTCTGCGCCTTGGCATCCCCCTGATCCGCCGCCTTCTGATAGAACTCGGCCGCTTTGGCGAGATCTTTAGGCACACCTTGGCCTTCCTGATACAGAACGCCAAGGTTGTGCTGCGCTATGGCATCTCCTTGATCCGCCGCCTTCTGGTAGAATTCGGCCGCCTTGGCGAAATCTTTGGGTACGCCGTGGCCTTGCTGATACAGGATACCCAAGTTGTGTTGCGCATCGCCGTCTCCCTGGTCAGCTGCCTTTTGGAAGAGTTGTGCTGCCTTGGTGTAGCTTTGGACCACGCCTTTTCCTAGCGCATACATCGCCCCTAGATTATACTGCGCCATGGCATCCCCTTGATCCGCAGCCTTTTGAAGAAACAATGTTGCCTTGGCATAGTCCTGGGAGGTCCCTCGACCAAGCAAGTACATCTTTCCTAAGGAGCTCTGTGCGACTGCATTTCCCTGCTCTGCCGCCTTTTGAAAGAGAGTGAATGCCATGGCAACGTCCCGAGATAGACCTTTTCCCTGGGCATACATTGCCCCTAGAGCAGTTTGCGCCGGGGCAAGCCCTTGATCTGCCGCCTTTTGTAAAAACTTCGCCGCCATGGCATAGTCCTGAGGCACACCTTGCCCTCGCACATACAGCATGCCCAGGTTGGTCTGCGCTACGCCATTCCCCTGATTTGCCGCCTTCTGATAGAATTCTGCCGCCTTGGCATAATCCTGGACGACGCCAGCCCCTCGCTCGAAGCAGAGGGCCAAGTTGAACTGTGCTGCGGCAAGTCCTTGATCCGCCGCCTTTTGGAAAAACTTCGCCGCCATGGCATAGTCCTGGGGCACACCTTGACCATTTAAGTACAGTACTCCTAGCTTGAACTGCGCCACCGCCTCGCCTTTGTCAGCGGACTGTCGAAGGCGCGTAACAGAATCCTTGCTCGCATCCGGAACACCTTGGGCGCAAACCGTACCTGTCCAGGACACGCCAAGAATCGCCGTCAACACAAGGCCAAGAAAAATCGTTCGAGTGGGCATCTTTCCTCCGATGTTTACACCCATTCCTCAATAAGTCATTGAGAAACCTACTTCCGTGGGACGTTCAACCACAGACGTAAAGTAAAACGTCTTTGGCTTTTCCACGGGAGTTCTCCTATTTTTTCCCCTCATGACAAACGAACGGGTGAACTCAAATTTCACATACGTCGAAACGCCAATAAAACTAAAATATTATCATGAAATCGCCATACTTCACCAGAATGCATACGTATAGTGGTATTTTGTTTCATTGTCCGAGTCCAGGGCTGAAACCTCCGGCTTTCGGCTAGCAGTTGCGTTTTATGTCTACCGGCGGATTTACTGAAGGATAGTCCAGTAGTGCTTGGCACGTCACTGAAACGTGACTCCATCCTGGGCAACCGGCTGCGAAGCCAGCCGGTCTGAAGCTGGACTTTCAGTCCCCCAGTTTTAAACCTACCAACTTCAACTGGTGGTTGTTTAGTATTATTTTATTGCTGTACATACAAACCTTGTATTCTGTCTCTGAAATTTGCAATATCTTTGCACAAGTATTCATTTTTACTACAAACTTTTTGCATATTTTCCAACAAAAATAGTGCGTCTTTCTTGTCATAAAGGAATATATTATCATAAAATGGTGTAATGATTGTCACGCGTACAGTATAAAATTTAGAAGAAGCAGATTTACTTGTGTGTATTTGTCCAGATTTTTCAATCTTATTCACCATTACGATGAGATTTTTCAATAGAGATGGATTGACAACATAAACATGTACAAAAAGATACAAAGGGTAACTCTTCATCGTCGGACGGTACCACTTGACTCCCGCTTCAGAATCGCTAATTAGCACTGAGCTGACGGGGGAATCCGACACCCCTCCGATACGTTCAATAGCAAGTATTGAGTATCTGGCACACTCCTTTGACTGAGCGGAGTCGGTCATAGCCACTGCATAACAAACAACAACAATTGCTATAATTCTTATTGCAACAGTTTTCATTAGTGTATCACCACTGGATTCTTATGTATTCCATTCTCATCAAGCCAAAATCCCCATGAAACTGTCCCTAAAGAATCATATAAACCGTCACTTTTGATTCCAACAAGAGTTGTTTGTGCATTCCATGTTATAACACTTCCTTGATAGTCTCGAGTTGGGTTGTCACCAAATGTTATTGAAGCGCCGACACTGTTCGCATGGCCTATATTTTGCGCCAAGTCAATTGGATTGTAATAAAAATCATTTTTTCCGTCCTTATTAAGATCTTTGTCGATATAACTAATATTCACAGGATGCTCGGGACCCAGCGTTGAATCATTTTGCACAATCCTGTTTATAAAGTTATAACTCACATATTTAAGCACAGGAGAATCTACACTTGCAGCCATTTGAAAAGCTATACCATCACCTTTTGTAGGATCTGTCGTCGTTATATATTCGTCTACAGTAAAGGAAACCTTTGTGCCATCAGGTAATATGTTCACCTGATCAGGATCCCGCATGAAATCATGATCTCCTCCGGTGACGCCTCCTACAGTGGCATGAATATCCCCATTCCCCAGCAGCCTCCCATCTGCACTCAAGTTATCTGAATTGTTCGAAGCATCGTTCGCTGCCGCATTTTGATCGTCACTCTGGCCCTGTGAAGTGTTAGGAGCACCGTCCGCAACCGTAGTCTGATCGGCACTCTGGTTCGCGGTACTCGATAGCCAGTTGGGTAGGGCATCGGTGACAATGTTCTGCATGGTTGCAGTGAGTTCCTGACTCAGTGCATTGGCGATGGCAAACTCGCTCTGAATCGCCTTCAGGTCTAAAACATTATTCACTTTGCCGGACGGATCGCCTGGACCAACTTAGGCAGATTTCTTGACGCCCAAGATTCTCCGTTAATCACGTTATTCTTGCATATTAGTTGAATCCTGCCTCCCAGGAAGTCCCAGAAAATCCCTTGACGTTTCCCCTTAATAGGGGTCTAGTTAGGGGGTTCGCAGATTATTTTAGGGGTTTCTTAGAGAGGAGATAACACTGTGGCAAGATTGATAAAACCGCTTACAGTCACACAGGTCAATAATGCCAAACCTCGGACGACCATGTATAAAATGTTCGACGGTGGAGGTCTCTTTTTACAGGTGAATCCCTCCGGTGGCAAGCATTGGAAAATGAAATACCGCAAGGACGACGGTAAGGAAGGGTTGCTGACCTTCGGCAGCTACCCGGCTGTAACTTTGGAACAGGCCAGAAAAAAACGTGAAGAAGCCAGGGCGAATAAAGCGGCTGGCCTTGACCCCGGCGAGGTCAAACGTCGGGAAAAGGTGGAAAGGACGGAACGCGCCAAAAACACTTTTGAGGCGGTTGCGCGGGCCTGGATGGAGGTACACAGCACCAAGGTCAAACCGAAAACGCTGCATATTTATATGCCAGTACTGGAAAAATTTGTCTTTCCCATCATCGGCAAGATGCCGGTAAAAAATTTGAAAGCTCCTGACTTTCTTGAGGTGTTGCGGCGTATGGAAGACCATGGCCATTTATACACGGCAAAGCGGGCCAATATTGTCTGCGGAATGATTATGCGTTTTGCCGTCGCCATAGGCTTGGCGGAGCTTGACCCCTTGCCCTCATTGCGGGGGAGCATGAAGGCCTACAAGGGCAAACACCTTGCGGCCATGACCGACCCCAAGGATGTGGGGCGGCTGTTGCGGGCCATCTGGAGCTATCCCGGCTCCTTTGTGGTGACCTGTGCCTTGAAGATTGCGCCGTATGTGTTCGTGAGGCCGGGAGAACTGCAACACGCCAGATGGGCGGATATTGATCTTGAAAGCTGCGAGTGGCGCTATACCGCCCCAAAGACCAATACCCCGCACATTGTCCCGCTTGCTCCGCAGGTAATGGAGATTTTGAAAGAGCTTCACCCCTTGACCGGACATGGAGAATACGTCTTTCCCGCCAGTTGGCAGAAAGGCAAGCCCATGGGCAAAACGACCTTGATTGCCGCTCTACGGGGCATGGGCATTGGTCAGGAGGAAATGACCCCTCACGGCTTCCGGGCTATGGCGCGAACCCTGTTGGATGAAGTCCTGGGGGAGCGGTACGACCTCATTGAACAGCAGTTGGCGCATATGGTGCGCGATCCCAACGGACGGGCCTATAACCGCACTGTCCATCTTGCGGAGCGCAAACGCATGATGAGCAGGTGGGCCGAGTACCTTGACGGCTTACGGGAACAGTCTGGCCTTCACGTTGAGCCAGCGGCGAATAAGTGGCCCCGACCACAGGGAGGGCAGGACGCAAGGTGACGTCACCTTGCATATCCTGCCTCCGGACTCAAGCAACGGATGATACAGAATAGCACACTTTTACCCACAGCTCTCCATTCTATATTATAATCGTTAACAATGGGCGGTTGAGTATTATCCGCTGCCTATCCTGTATTATCGTAGTCGGAAATGGGTGAATGGAGTAGCTATCCGTTGCTTCTGTAATCCCATCGTAGTCAGAAATATTCTCTGCTCCTGCCCTCCAATGCGACCACAATTTCCCGCAAGCCATCTCCGGAATTATAGAAGGTTACGAATAAACGTAAATAACGAAAAAAACGAATTTGACGAATTTAACGAAGAAAGTTTTCCAGCACCATGGACTTATTTCGTTTTTTTCGCCTTTTTGCGTTTTGCCGTCATGAACCATTGTGCGTGTCCCGCAAGGCTTTGCGGACTTCCTTCGTTTTTTCATTTAGTTCGGTGTTTATAATGCCTGTCAGTATAGTCGCTTGCCCACCGTCCGTCCCTTGCGCCCTGTGTTGTGCCGTGAGCGGCGCAGGCGTCAAGGCGCCCCTTCGGGTCGCTACGCGGGCCTTGACACCTGCGCCTTTCTCCCGACCATAGAGATACTTGTGGGCGCGGGACGGAAATGTCCGGGGGCTTGGTCTGGAAATACTCCACAAGGGTAACGCAGAGAACACAGCGAAGGCAGCGTAATAAGCGAAAAAAGAGAAAGTAGCGAATTTAGCGAAAAAAGGCCGATGAGTTCTTTCGCTTAGTTCGCTTTTTTCTCAATTCGCAACCCCACATGACTCTGCCGGTACTGTCACCCAGCATCATGCCGTTGACGGTCAGTTTTGGGCTTGTTTTAGCCCTCCATCCTTCGGCGCTATCTCCGAGAGCCAGCATACGCAACGTGGGCACAAGGCCCCCTTTGCGGCTGGCGGGTGGCTCCGCCCCCTCGACCCCCTGAAAGGCAAAGAGTCAGAAGCGGTGTGCCATAGCCGTATGGCGTTACTGGTGTGCCTTCAGCCTTTGGCGCATATCGAAAATCCAATTTTCTATTGCGGTTGCTACCGGATGGTCTTAAAATATGTGCTGTAAGCCTCCTCTCTCGGACACCATAACCGGTTTAGTAGGCCGCCATGCAAGAATTTCTGAATACCGAGAAGCTATTTTCCATGACGCCATGGAAACAGAAAGGCGTCAATGTGTTCCTTCTGCTGGAATGCGCTGATGAAGACAGTCCTGTCATCCAGGCGCTTGTCAAGTGGCCGCGACATGAAACAATACCACTCTTCGTCGGCACCAAAGACGAAGAGAATGCGGATATTGGCCCGCACCTTGTGAGGGTGGACAGGGATAGCCAACTCCTCCAGTGGTTTTTGGAGGAAGGGGCGGA
>Ga0123354_10020879_pt1 | contig 10308 bp, 6 predicted proteins | sample TergutLab28metaG_2_FD_97872 | JGI IMG/M metagenome (GOLD analysis project Ga0123354, IMG submission 97872) | Labiotermes labralis P4 segment gut microbial communities from Petit-Saut dam, French Guiana - Lab288 P4 | ecosystem: Host-associated > Arthropoda: Insects > Digestive system > Gut ...
AGATTTGTTCAGAATGTTTCCGGATAGGGGCAACTCTCCCCAAGGGGGCCCCTATAGGACCGGGGGGGACCTGGTGTTTGGGGGGGGGGGTGGAGGCTCGTATACCGGAGACTTAGAAAGATGGATGAAGGAGGGCTCCTTTACTGGGGCACTTTAAGATATGTTAGGCAAGGCTCGGAAATGGGCGTCTATTTCCATAGGGGCTCCACTTATGGGGAACATGGATGGGTGTTTCTTTCTTGGGGCCTTCTTATTAGAGGAATTTTTATTAGGTCCTTTAGAGATACGCAAATGCCCTGTAGACGAGTATCTCTCTCCATAGGTGCCCCGCTGGGGAACCTGGAGGGGGTTCGTTTGCTGGGATCTTTGAGAGAAAAGAAGTAGTATATCTGGGTTCCTTTCTTGGACCCAGAGGTCATTAAGATTTTAAGTGTGCGGTCCACGGCACCCATGATCCGATATGGGGCACAAAGGGCCCGTCTCTTAAGGCCTACGTACATCGTGGCTGAGAGGCCCCGAACCCAGTTGCTAATCTATTCTATTCTTCTTCTAATCTTTTAGACTAGCTCTACTTTTGTTAAACAGTACTCGACATTAAATTGTGTCTGATTATTTGTCATCATATTAAGCAGTACTTGGCACTAAACTTGAATCGGTTTGATTAGTTGTTACGTTACGCAATACTGAACACTGCAAGTGAGTCTGTGTAATTAGTTATCGCGTTAGGCAATACCAGATATCAAATTTTACCCGTTTGATTAGTTTTATCTTGTCAAACAATACTACTCACTAAATGCGAGTCCGCTGAGTTATCATCACGTTAAGCAGTACTTCTTTCTTTCACATTCTGATGCCATTATCTCGAGGCCTAGCACGTAAAACAAGCTTGAAATCGGTACTTCTGTTTCTTATGGCAGAGAATCAGCGACTTTGTGTAAGTAGAGTAACAGGATTTAGGTACAAGAGTGACAGATTACTTGTTATGTATATTTATCTCAGTATTTAACAAACTTGATGCACAAAATTTGTTTCACAAAAAGTTTTATTTCATGCCTCTACATGTTTCGAGCACATGTGCTCAAAACATGTAGAGGCATGAAATAAAACTTATTGTGAAACAAATTTTGTGCATCAAGTTGGTTAAATACTAAGAGAAATATACTGAGATGCACGGTCAACAAAACGTCAAAACTTGTTATGTATGTAACAGGATTTTGGTACAAGAGTGACACAATACTTGTTGTGTATGTAACAGTTGAACAGAAATATCGAAAGACACAGAACCGCACATTATGTCAAGTGTATCTTTCTTAAGGAACTAAATAGCTCTCAGGTCATTGTCATTTAATTGGAGTAAAAAGTGACAACAATTACAATATTTAATTTAAGACATTCTTCATAATATGTAGCCAATACATCTCAACTTCTCGGCCCGGTAGCTCAGTCGGTATAGCGACTGACTACGGGTTGGACGGTCCGGGATCGAATCCCAGTGGGGACGAGATTTTCCGCCCGTCCAGACCGGCCCTGGGTCTACCCAGCCTCCTGTAAAATGGGTACCGTTTCTTTCCCGGGGGTTAAGTGCGGCCGGAGCGTGCTGCTGACCACTCATCCCCTTCTAGTGCCGCGGCCATGGAAGAGTAGAGCTATACCTCTACCCATCCTCTGGGCCACACCGGGCCTGTAAACGGGATCACTTTATCTTTAATACATCTCAACTTAAAATTGCAGACTGATATATATATATATATGCTGCATACCGCCAGCTTTTGTATACTCTAACATTAAATGTTTGCTGGCCTTACCAAAACTTTTTCGTAACATTAGATCTCCTAACGGCTGTGCTGAGTCACAGTGTAATATGGACTTTATACAAGGTTGGTGCACTGTCAAGTGCATAATTCAATTTACGTCTTAACAAAACTCACGAGTTAATTCATTCTCAAAAAATTATTTTATTCCTGTGTATAAACTTTATACATCCTGTGCAATCCGTAGTCACGCCATTACAAGTCTGGCCGGGGGGGAGGGGAGTTGCTGATTAGAAACTTCATTTCCATTATCACATGTACTGAATATTCGTGTCAGATTATTAAAATGTTGAACCTCGTTTACATAGCAACATTTTCTTTGTAATCTCTAGCCCATTATTCTTCTTTACTTCATCTCTAAATCAGAACACGGAAAATTATGTTATCTCTTCTTTGTTGCCATAATGTGGCACCAGAAAATAAAAATATGGAGATTAAAATATAAACTTGCAACACCCTGTTTTATAAATGTGACACTCGCCCTCACAATAAGGGAAGAACACGGCTTGTCAGTAGAAAATGGCGCTGAACAGAACATCTTCAGCATAAGAGGACCAAACAGAAGACTTGGTCAAAAATTGTAACATACCAAAACTCACTATCAGTGTTTTGGCACCAAATGAAGGGGGTTGGTATGTTTAGGACATGCAGCAAGTGCTAAAGAAATTAAAATTTTACGTAAAATTTGGTCGGTAGACCTGAAGATGAGAGACCAGCTGGTAGACCAAAACATAAGTGAAGGAAAATATTGCAATATCTTGTGAATACTGCAGCTTGAGGGTGTGAACTGCATTGAAATGGCCCTCTACAAATTCTACAGTTAAGGTTTTTAAGTACAGTAATGGAATTTGGGCCGACTGCAATGGCGAGGCGGTCTAAAGCCGTAGGTCTGCGGTCCCTCTCTTGCTGGGATTGCGGGTTCGAATTCCTCCGGGGGCATGTACGTCCGTCTCTTGTGAGTGTTGTGTGTTGTTAGGTACAGGACGTTGCGACAGGCCTATCGTTCATCTAGAGGAGTCACGCAGAAGGTGGTGTGTCGGCGTGTGATTGAAAAACCTCGTAGAGAAGGCCTAGGACTGTCAAGCCATAACAGAACATGGAGTTTAGATTTTCATAAAAGTCAGAAAAGTTCTTGACCAGTGTCTATCAAATTGTACGGAAGAAACAGGCTCCACTAAGGCACCTGTAGTCGGAGGCAATTAGGCTACCTTCGTCCTTCTTTGTCGATTCCTGAACATCAATAGATTTGGACAGACCTGCAGATTTGTAGGTCAATATTCGTTATCAATGTTCCGCGAATTCACGGAGTATAATCTAGTCTTCCAAACCATGAACTAATTGACTGTATCGCTCTTCATATATATATATATATATATATATCGAAGTCACGGTGCATGCGACATTAAGGGGACAATTGACACGATGTCGATATATTGGCCCATTGTTAACGCAACATTTATCATCTAAATGCTCAACTGGGCTGATAAATTAATACCAATCAGCAGCAAATAATTTGGATGGACATCATAATGGTAGGCGAGATATTATCCTACCATTTGTTTGCATGCAAGCGCTGTAGTTTCTCAACCTGTCTGCTATATATTTAAAGTGTCTGTTTTAAACAGTTTCTACATAAAGGGCCCTCAGCTACATGACAAAAGCCTGAAATTTTGACGTTTTGTTGACCGTGCATCTCAGTATATTTATCTCAGTACTTAACCAACTTGATGCACAAAATTTGTTTCACAAAAAGTTTTATTTCATGCCTATACATGTTTCGAGCACATGTGCTCGAAACATGTAGAGGCATGAAATAAAAATTATTGTGAAACAAATTTTGTGCATCAAGTTGGTTAAATACTAAGATAAAAGCCTGAACTTTTATCACACATCTGGAAACATCCTCAGTCACCATAAATTAATTCCCTTCAGATTCTTTATGGAACATTAACAAGAGAACAATATCGAGACGGCATTCTGAGATTTGCTCCCTACGACAATGAATATTACGATCAACAATACAGTTCAAATACATTACAAACATCATTCACACAATAAAATTTTATACCCCGAACGATCCCAGATTCCCAACGACAGATGTCAGACACAGGTTTTCCTTTTAGGCGCTTTTGCAAAATTGCGAAAAGTGACTGTTAGTCTGACAGGTACGTTTGTCCTTCCTTCCGTCCTTCTGTCCTTCCTTCTGTCCGTCCGTCCCTCTGTCTGTCTATTTGTATGTCTTTCTGTCCGTCCGTCCGTCTGACTGTCCGTCCATCCGTTTGTCTGTCTCTCCACGTGGAAAAACTCGGCTCTGATTGAAGAGTTGCACGAAATTAAACGTTTGGCGATTTTTCGAAAATCTGTTGGGAATGTGCAGGTTTGATTAAAATACGACAAGAATAACGGGTACTTCACATGCTGGTCTAAGTATATTTATAATAATATTAATAATAAAGAAATCAGGAACTTTCTAATACGAAATACTATTTAACTGTTCTGCAGCATCTTAAGACTAATTTCGAGTAGAAACGATTTCCATCCTCAGTGTCCTTTAATTTTTATTATCCTATCAACTACACTGGGGTACGCGGGGGCGCAGTTGGTTGAGGCATTTTGCTACAAGACGTAAGGTCGCTGGTTGGATTCCCGATGGTGTCATAATCATTCCGGCCGCACTGTGGTACTAGGGCTGACTCAGCTTCTTACAGAAATGAGTACCAGGAATATTTTCTAGGGGGGGGGGGCGAGGGGGTAAAAGCGGCCAGTGAGTAGATCTGACAACCTTACCACCTTCATGTGACCACTGTCTTGAAATCTTGGGGCCTCAGCCTCTTGGAACTCTCTGGGCCTGTCCAGGCCTGTAATGGAAATGCTTTACCTTTATCAGCTACCTTACCACTGATTTCAGGGATTTTGCTAAGAAATGATGCAAAATATAGGGTTTTCTATTACACAGTTTTTGATTGTGTGGATCTAAATTATTTACAGCTAATAAGTCATTATAAAGCTTGCTTAATTTATTTATTTATTTATCGGTGTTTGAAGAAGAAACTTAAACGTGAATTTAAGCTGTAGTCTCGTAAGACACTGTAAAAAGTCGCTATCATTTATTAACTCGATGTCTGTAGCTGTTCGCTGTTGTATTGGCAACGCGATTGGTGTTATTTGATATTCTGCATCACCAAAACTGGGAACAATGTGCAAAGTGCATCGAATGGGAAAAACTCTTCTTTTGTTATCCTTTCAAATCACTGTGGTAATTATGTATACCACCTACTACAACATTAAGAAACTCTGCATTTTAATCACAAACATTGATCTTTGTCATGAAGTTCCACGAGCAAACGCACATTTTAACTGTGTTGTCTGTCGCTAATTGTGTTGTACTGTGTATTGTTTGTGTGTAAATGTGTACTGAACTACTGCCACGGGGTGTGAACCCAATTGCAGTTAACAGATATATCAATATCAATATCAAATTATTTTAACGTACAGCATTAAGAGACTGCTTTTTATAATGGACATGAGTTTCTTCTCTATGAGGTATGAACCGAATTTGCACATATAATTTAAACTATAAATAAAATCAGACATCACAGCTACAAATAACACAGTAATGTTAATGAAAATAACCTAGCAAAATTAAATTTTATTAAATAGCTCAATGAACTCCATGAAGGAGATTTTATCTCGATAAGATGACGGTTACTCAACGAGTTAAATTTATCGTCTTTTATAAACTAACTCGTTTATGCTCACATTCACAGAAGATCGCCATTCGATCCCACCATAAGGAATGTAATGCAGTCCACAGCTTCACATGCACTCTTCATAGTCTGTATCAATCTTTTACTCCCCTAAGCACCATTATTTTCCATTTTAACTTCATATTCCACAATAAAATCCCAACAAATTCCTACCTCTCTGCGTGCTGCATCTCCCGTCCAAACGACCCTCCTCCATATGATGACTATAAATGTTTTGTGGAGACTAAAAACTGCTACGTTTGTCCGCGTGTCTGACCTTCACATAGGTCTTGAACTGACAGATTTTAACAAAACTCGGTATGAATAGTTGAATAAAGAGAGACCAACTTGATGTCACTTGCTTTATTATTTCATTATGTAATGCTCAACATGTTTCGGATGTCAATACATCCATCCTCAGGAGCTTGCGACGTATTTGTTGAGTTATTTCATGGGTTGTATTGCTCTGTAAGGATAGAGGTTTTTGCATTAGCGTACGTATTTAGTGGCGAGTGTTTAGTCGTGACGTGTGGGGTTATTTTAGAAAGTGTGTTTCTGCAAATATTGGCTGCTGCGGTTTCTTATGGTTATTGAGTTTTCTTTTTGTGTAGTATGTTTTTTGTTGACGTTTCCTTAATATATTCTGATGTCGTGTTTGTCTCTCTTTAATCAAACTATCAAGATGTCGCACGGTCCAATAAACATAAGATTCGGTATGAATATCTTTCGACTAGGCTATTTGGACCTTCCAATTTGCTACCTTTTGTAACATAAACATCGGTACTTTGTGAAATTCACATCTCAGGACGGTAATATTGACAAATAATGTACCTATTTTCCTGAAATATGGCATACGAAATATCTTAGAAAAAATATTCAAATTTGATACAAAGTTAGAGATAAAGATTTTTTCTGTCTCCACAACATAACGGCATATATGGGGAGTAAAAATATAATTCCACTCATTCTTAACGTTGGCACTAGAATAATGTGCGTGCTTAAACCCACGCTCGAAGCTTCTTTAACCCCGGAAACGAGCCTCGGTTCCCACTGAGTAGGAGGCTGGGCGGTCCTTAGAGCCAGTATGGACATTTAAAAAAAAGAGTAAAACTTCTGTACCTAAGCCGAGATTATGTAGTTATAACATTTATAATGAAAAGCAAGAACGTGGCTTCTGTACGAATTTTGGGTCTATTCATAACTTTCGGTATGATGACGATACTTTGTGTCTGCTGCAGTCAGGCATGTGACATTTGTTGTGGTAACTAATCACGAACATGCCTATACCTTTCTGATTTCAAACTTTCGCCTTGTTCTGAATGTTGTATGCTTTCTTCTGGGTAATTCCCCGCCGTCTGAATTTAATATGCCGACGTTTCGGAACACTGTCTGTTACATCTTCAAAGGCAGGTAGGTATGAAGTATCATATATCATATACTTCATACCTACCTGCCTATGAAGATGTAACAGAGTGTTCCGAAACGTCGGCATATAACATTCAGACGGCGGGGAACTACTCAGAAGAAGGCATACAACATGCCTAAAACTTGTCTACGAAATACAAGTATTTTATATCATCTAATATTAAGGCGTAAAGTTAAGAAGTTTTGTGTCTGTATTCTGAAAATTTAATCTAGATGGAATATGTACCAAGTCATAAGCACTCTTAGTAGGACCAAACTAGGGGAGCTCTATAGACACTTCATCTTATTACAGTTCATCTTATTCGGCTTATATATCGAAAATTCTAATGAATCCTGTTCATCTTCTACTTGCATAATTGACACGCAACGCGCAGTCTTGAGGATGGTGATGCCTCTTTTTGGCAGACCTTTGGGACCCTGCAGTTGGAAGATCCATCAATCACGAAGTCTTTTGACGTCCGAGGAGGGTTGAGGGGGGGGGATGTGCATAGAAACACACTGTTAAAAAAGTCATTCATGAATATAATTACAATGGACAATCTCCTGGCACATTCACCACTTCAGCGTCTAAACCCAAAACAATGAAGAGAAATATGCCGAAAATCATCTATAACTGCGCTGCGTGCATGAAAATGAAAATAGGCTCCCCGTTCTGTTGCCGAAAGGAACACTGAAATATGATAGGCAGGTTCCTTTCCCCCACGTTCTCATTCTTTGAGGGCGTGACGAATAAATGGAAATTGTATTTCTAAAAAAACATTGAGACCGGAGACAGTACAGTGAAGCCATACATAAAGGTAAAGTTGTCCCTGCGCAAGCTATGAAACCAAATGGGGAAGTCGACGTATAATTCCAGTCATTATTAATGTCAGCACTCGATGTGGTTGTTCAGCTTCACGTCCCAGCCTCCTTACCATGAGACAAATCCCCCGACTTTCATGTCAAGCAAACGGAGAGCTAATGTGAACGGGTATCTTACTGGTATCGAACTGTGACTGCTGAACTTAATAGCACATTTCGAAATAATATTTCTGAAATTAATAGACCTGTTCGAAATAACACTACTGAACTCAATAGCACAGTTCAATTCAACACTACTGAATTCAATAGCACAGTTCAATCTAACACTACTGAACTCAATAGCACAGTTCAATTTAACACTACTGAACTCAATAGCACAGTTCAATCTAACACTGCTGAACTCAAAAGTACAGTTCAACCTAACACTAATGAACTCAATAGCACAGTTCAATCTAACACTGCTGAAATCAATAGCACAGTTAAACCTCACACAGCTGATCTCAATAGCAGGGTTCAATCTAACACCGTTGAACTCAATAGCACGGTTCAATCTAACACTACTGAACTCAATAGCACAGTTCAATCTAACACTACTGAACTCAATAGCACAGTTCAATTTAAAACTACTGAACTCAATAGTACAGTTCCAACTTACGCTACTGAAATTAAGAGTGTAATTCGATCTAACGCAATTGATTAGATTTGCAGCTCGAACTAACACTAGTGAACTTAATAGTGCAGTTCAAACTAACACTTCTGAGATTAATAGTACAGTTCGAACCAACACTGCTGAACTGAATAGCACAACTCACTCTAACACTACTGAACGTAATAGCAGATTTCGAACCAACACTGCTGAACTCATTAACACAGTTCAATCTAATACTACTGAACGTAACAACACAGTTCGAAACAACACTGCTGAAGTCGATAACTCAGTTCAATCTAACACTACTGAACGTAATAGCACAGTTCGAACTAACACTGCTGAACTCAATAGCACAGTTTAAACTAACACTATTGAACTCAATAGCACAGTTCGAAACAACACTTCTGAAATCAATAGCACAGTTCAATCTGAAACTTATGAACTTAAAAGCACAGTTCGAACTAACGCTATTGAAATTAATAGCAGAGGTCTTCGCCTGTAAAAAAAAAACTCGCACAATTCATAAGCATTTAACACCAACTAATTATTCATCCTAACGGTACCAATTGCGTTACCGTGATTACAGTCGAGTTATTTTGCCGATACCTAAATCCAGTACTGCGATTCAACTCCGTATGGTTCTGATCACAGTGTAGTGCTTTTAGGAATAGGTAGGGTTTAGATTATTCCCATTATTAGTGTTTTTAAGACTATTCCTATTGTTTAGTTTTCCACCACAGAACAATTATGTGAATTTCTACTGTTTCCAATTAATACCGGAAAGAGACGGTCTAAACTTCATGGGTTCCTCTTAATGTTTCTATATTTTCCGAAACATTGGAAGATGGATAAAATCCTAAAGCTAAGCAGTACTTACTGGAAATGTGACAGTTCAGGTTTTGATAGTACGATTTTTCTTGTTGTTTCTCTTTATATTTTTCCTCAAACTGTTGCTGAGATTGCCACTGTTATTATCACAGATATTATTGTCAGTATTACCTTTATCAGTAACATTACTATTTCAACTCAGCAACATTGTTTATCCTCCATTCTAGCGGATTTCTGTTAATCCGTTTCGCCCTCACAGACTCAGTTCCCTTCTATTTAAAAGTTCCAAAGCAGTTTTGTGTAACGATGTTAATGCATTTTGGAAAGCTTCGGCAATTCAGTTTGCCTCCTGTTGGAATAATAAACTCTTTCTACCGTGGATTACTATTCCCAGGAGCAATTCCAACTCTGTAGACTAATTTACGTGCCGTTTCCTTCCTGTACTCTAACGTTGAAATATCGTCCTTCCAACAGAAAGCATTCGTAATTAAATTAATATTTGTCTTGAAATTTCCCGCTATTCTATCCTGACTGAATAGTAATAAATTCTTATAAAATGTAAACACAAGCTAATGTGCATTCTTCAAAGCTGAAATATGTCTGTTAGTTTTATTGTACTCTGTAAATATAGATCCGTTCCGTATATCTGAAAAATTGGAAATTATTTTTTTTCAGTAACGAGAATGTAAGTATTCTTTGTAAGAAAAATTAGTAAGCATGCACATTAGGTAACAAATTTAATTACTTGATTGTTTTTATTACAACCAACAAATGCACAATTAATATCACAACACTGTCTTTTTATATAATGCACAGTAAAGGTAAAGCAATCCCATTACAGGCTTGGACATTCCGTTAGTTTTCAAGGGGGTTGAGGCTCCCAGATTTCAAGACAATCGGCCCATGAAGGTGGTAAGGTTGTCAGCCCTACGCACCGGACTACTTTAGCCCCCCCCCCCCCCCCCCGGAAATTTTCCCGGGTTTTATTTTTTTTTGGGTGGGGGCAACGCCCCGGCCCACAAATGCAGCGCAGGGCGTAACAAACACA
>Ga0123354_10020880_pt1 | contig 10307 bp, 7 predicted proteins | sample TergutLab28metaG_2_FD_97872 | JGI IMG/M metagenome (GOLD analysis project Ga0123354, IMG submission 97872) | Labiotermes labralis P4 segment gut microbial communities from Petit-Saut dam, French Guiana - Lab288 P4 | ecosystem: Host-associated > Arthropoda: Insects > Digestive system > Gut ...
ACACACACACACACACACACACATATAACGGTGTTTTTCTTAAGTGACTTAAGGAAAAATTTTGAGAGAAATTGTGTGTTCGCTTATATTCGAAACAGACAAACTCTTGTTGAAGCTTAAGTTACCAGTGAGCTCTACAACTCAGATATGACTCTAGTGAACAAGGTCTTCAGCTAGCATTTATGTCTATTTTTCCAACTAAATGCACATGTACAACGGTAGAGTTGCTGGGCATGAACTAAAGCGTATGTATTTCATGCTTTGTAACTCATCTGTTGTAACACCCTCACAATAAGCAGATGGGTTTGAGAAGTGATAATTACTTCCTGAGGATGGCGCAGTGCGCGCCGAAACATGTAGGAGATATTTAGTAAACAAGACCTATATTCAATTGTATATGTGCATTTAGTTGAAAAATTAAAGATAAAATTGCTATACGAAAATGTACAGAATGGAAAGCTTCAAGATCAGGTCTCCTGTTTTAGTTGAAGACCTTAAACAATATATAGTTAAACTTTCAGAAACCCGCCCAGTGCTTTACATGGACTTGGAAAGTGCCCCTTTCTGTATTCAGTACCTCATTCTGATAGACCCAATACTGTTACCGAGGACTTTCATTCCAGTCATCATGGGACACTGTACTTTCCAACCCATAAATTCAGTCTCACTTCAAAAGTTTTCAGTCGCTGCCTTATACCACCCCACTCATTCTTCGAATTTTCTGAATTTTTGTTTCTTATTAATTCAGCCTATATCCCTTTTTCAGTTTACGTACTCAGCCAAGCAAAAAAGTTAGTGTCTAATGTGACACGAGTGGAGTGCAACGTGAGAGCGAAACTAATTCTTTTCTCCATCCGAGAATATCTATAGGTAAATAAGGGGATACTATCAGTATGAGCCAGGATTGTTTAATAAAGCAATGGATAGATGGCCGAAATCTGTTCTCTTCCGGGATATGATTTTTTCTTCCCACAATGCCCAGAATCACGTAGTCTTCTGTCCCATGTCTACCGATAGTCCTTTTCTGAAATAAAACCGACCGAACGTGAATTTTACCACTTGCCTTAATTTAGTGCTAAATCAAGCGTCCTGAATTACCTTCACTAGGCTAAGAGCTGGACTTCCAAGGCATTGTGGTTTAATTTTCGGCAGAGGTGGAAGATTCTTATCGTGTCTAAAACTACTGAAGTAGCTCTGATGCTCACCTAAGTTCAGCGGATTTTGGGAACTATTTGCCTATGGGTCAAGAGGCCGGGGCTTGAAGCTGATATTTCTTCTCAAAGTACGACCAACGAGATGCGACTTTTCACAATTTATTTATTTCTGTAAGACGCTGTACATGTTTCGGACGGTTTTTCCGTCCATCATCAGGAGCTCAAAACTGCACATGCAGCGTCAGGCATTTGTCAGACCAATACTGCTATCTGCTGCTAGCCTGCAGGCTAGCAGCAGGTATCTTGCAATGACGGAATCGAATTTCCTTTAGTGTTAGAATATGTAGTAAAACCCTGCGTTTTCACGTGGAATACTATTTGATTGGCGTGCGGTCAATATGAAATTAGCCGGTGAATTTAAAATTTTTTGAACTCTCTGCCATCCAACAACGGATTACAGATTCACGACTCCTAAACGAACAATGAATTACAGGAACGTTTTACCATTTTAGTACTCAACTTTTATAATCTCCTTACACCAATTCCAGTTGACATTTTACTGGCCTGCACGCAAGTACACGGTTTGCAAGGACGTATGATCGGGTGACCAGATGAATAGATAAGGTGTAACACTCAGTAGTTTCGAAAATAATGTGTGTAAAAACGGATTTTATTGGATGTCGATGCGTTTGATCGCCTGAGGAATTATCACTTTCCGTTACCAGATTTGAGAAATTCGGGTCGTGTGTAGTGTGTCCACCATGTTCCTCCGGGATTTCAAGACATCACGGTTCTTTAAAAAATCGAGTTCAAACAATGCACCTTGCTGGGGTTTGTAGTGAAACTCTCAAAATTTTTCATACCGTTCCTGAGTACACCTTTCGTAGCATGGACTGCGTCCACCACAAAACACACGTCAAATTTTGGGCGGTCGCGTATGTGCTCCTTAACAATGTGTGGATTTTCAGTATCCCAGCTCCTGACATTGTGTCTGTGAACTGTATCTGAGACATGCAATGTAACCTCGTCGGGGAACTTTTTTTTTTAAATAATCGCGTTGACTTGAAACTCCGGAGGAATTTTGTGGACACGCTGTATAAATATATTTGAATTGAGGTTGTGATTTTCCTTTGTTGCTTCCTGTCGTTGGAGTTTCGAGGAAGATACTTTTTTTGAGCAAGTCAAGTGGCGTTTTGTAAATATAGGCGTCGGATAAATGAAAAGTTCAAGTATTATGTTATTTATATTTATCATAGCAAGATCAGCTGAGTTGGACCAAGTTAGATCAAAAGGAACAAAGAACTCTTTATACTTTTGCGAATGTAATGTTACGTTGTATAGTTGCTGTTCTGATGCTTTACACCGTGCATGATGGTAAGAGTTGATTGTGTGGAAAGAAAACGTTGCGCTTGCTTTGCATCTCTGTCTTTTTTGGAATAGCTTGTTTCGTTTTCATATGGGTACAGAGAACAAAATACGATACAGAATATGTTTCCCTTGGGTTTAAACAGCTTGCAAAATGTGGATCAATAACAGGTGCCGCTGTTTTAGAGCTGGAGATAGGTCGGTTTGATGAGGCGTGAAGATCCCATATGTTGACATTCCGAAGGAGGTTAAAGTGAAGTGGTCTTTGCAGTGGTTATGTCTTCACTTTCCGACATTTGATGTGTCCTGTGACGCCGGTGGAATCTATTTGCCCAAAAGCAAACTGAAAAATGGGTCTTGAATTCAATAATGCTTGTAATTAATCTATGTTTGTGTGGAAATATAATTTAACAATTGCACACACTGTACTCGCTGTTGCATTCAGCTGTACGTGTGATCCATCCGCTTGAGCTCTGTCCCTTATCGACGGAGTTGTTAATACCTTTCATTTCACAGCGGTCAAGTTACGAACATATTCTTGTCAAAATTGTTAGCTCTTACTATTTGAGTGAAAAATCTAAAACGTCACCTGCCTATGCAATTGTATAAAAGTAAATTTTAATGCTTTGCCGATAAAAATTGCCAGTAATACGATAAAATCAGCACCCGACTTTTATCTCCAGTAACTTCTACACTGATTGCTGTCTTAACTAAAGAGTTTGTCGCTGTGCGATAATCACTGTTTCCAAAGTCTTGGCATCCACAAATTTAAGGATGTTCATGAAGTGGAAACAATTGGACACGTACTTATATCAACAGGAAATATGAAGCTTCGTCTCAGGTATTATAAATGCCTGAAATGGTGCGGCATTATGTGGAAATACAGTGGGAAAAAAGAGCACAGTCAAATCTGAACTGTTATTATTGGAGGTAAAAATAAGAATCTAAAATATATGAGTCGTGAATTTATTTGCTCATTAACCCACTTAGTGTACTGATTGCATCGTTACATAGGTAATAAATAAAAAAAACAATAAAGTAAATAAATAACCAGTGACGATTTAAATACTTAGGTGAATACCAAATAAGCGTGGGTTAAACGAACTTTTCAAGAACTACGCAGATAGCGAAGCGTGACGTGCGAGTTTAGAAATTGTTAGACGTAATGCATGGGCTACGGATAATTTCTGCGGATCATGTACTGGACACGTTTGGTGCGCCACGTGCGCGGTGGACCTCATTACTTAATTTGGATCAGCGTGGTCGTTACAGCAGGGGATGGGTGTGCATGGTGTCTATGATACACAACCTTTAAAATAGGATCATAAATGTGGGTGTTGGTGAGCATTTCCCTGCACCACTGAATTATCATCAGCATCCTTATGGGAGGCGTTGGCATACTCGGCAGCTCCATTGACCAAAGCAGGAGAGTCTCGCTTTCCGCTAATGTGTGCTAATGTGGAAAGGGGAAGAGCGTTTCTGTTGCTCATCTTCCCAATTTCTGCCGGTTCACAGAACGGTAAATAACCAAGAAAAGTTAAAACCATTGGTGTGGAATTTGGTGGAGATTAGCTACACTGACCCACAGTATCTCAGCATTTACATATTCCTGTGTTCACATACATGAGAGAGAGAGAGAGAGAGAGACGGAAGATTTTTACGTGATTCAAAAACGTAGAAGGTACTTATACAGGATCGCTTTGAAGAATTTAGGAACTTCAGAAATATCATTCTGACATATTGTGGCGTATCAGACTGTTTTCCCAATGCATAATTTTGTTTAAAAAAAGAACAACAAAACGCACTTGAGATTATGAATGTGATTTTATTACATAGTAACCACCGACATGTTTCGGCAACTCATGCGGCCATTGGACGTTTCGGGGGATTCTCCTGATTCCATGTTTAGAGAGAATGAGCTTGTTTCAGACAGGTGTTGAAGATGGAGGGAGACAGAACTTTCACCTGAAACTTTGCAACAAACTTATTTCCCGATGCGGTATAAGAACACAGATTTTTTTTTTCCTGTGGCGCTGCAGCCGAACGCGGTCCATGGCCTCCTCATTCTTGGGGTTTCTAGATCACACTCAACGACGCATCATAGTCGGTAGGACTCTTCTGGACGCGTGATCAGCGCGTCACAGAGACCTCTACCTGACAACACACAACACTCACAGCAGACAAACATCCATTTCCTCGGTGGGATTCGAACCCACAATCTCAGCAGGCGAGCGGCCGTAGGCCCACGCCTTAGGCCGCACAGCCCCTTGGAGCGGCATAAGAACACAGATACTTATCTCTTAATAAAGAATCTTTTGTACAGTGACGGCAGTTACCATTCGAAGTGGATTGACACATAGGTGAATATTGTGGATGCAAATCGGAAGGTACATCACTTGAATGCTGGAAGCAACAAACATAGCAATTTAGTTGTTGGGGCTAATGTTTTTTGCTCGAGAATTAGTGTATTCGACTTGTACACTAAGGAGAGGTTTCTGTGCTGTACTTCTCTGCTTTCGCTTAGCGCCTCCAGGCAAATTCACGATAGTATCTTCGAATAGTCCATGAACACTTTATATACATTTTTTCGAAACAGTTTTTCGTCATTAGTTTTCTGCTAGACGCCCTATATCTTGCTAAAGTAGGAAGTGTCCGTAAGTTAAGAAATTAATTACCACTGTAAAAAACTGAGTTTCCTAAATGTCGAAGTTCATTCGACAAATCTGTGTGAATTCTGTTGTATTGCCTTAAAAAGAACAATAATCAATTACTGTCCACATATTTCGTTTATGATCCGTAATCATTCTGTGCTCTGGTATTAAGAAAAACGTAAGAAATATTGCAGTATCATAGTAGCACCAAAGTTATCATGGCTGCATGTCGCACAGGCCTGTAGTTCTGAAACTAGAGGTTATGAAATATCTGCATGTAGTTCTGTAAGCTTATTGCCATTTCTCGTATTTGAGAGCCGAGGTAAGTTGCACCATTAAGGTTTTTGAGATGGGTCTGGCTCCATTTGTCATTGGGTGCATCGAGTTCCACGAACGGATCAAGTCTCATGGGCGCTGTTAGCCTTCTCGCTACGCGAAATGAGGGAGAAAGACGCGCATCACTTTTAGCGATCCAATCGCTCCACGGAGCAGATATAAGTGGCCCATACTCGCGCTCTCTGCTAACGAGACTAATCAATTATAATCGTAACAAAGTTCGTTCTGCAGCATGTCGCTGTTTCTTTCTTTTCTTTCTCATCAGATGAGTGAAACCGAACGTTCTGCGTAGAACATAAGACAACTATTTTGACGTTTTGCTGACCGTGCATCTCAGTATATTTATCTCCGTATTTAATCAACTTTATGCACAAAATTTGTTTCACAATAAGTTTTATTTCATGCCTCTACATGTTTCGAGCACCTATAAGTGGCCGTCCCGACGGGACGGCCACCTATAGGTGTGATGATACCTTAGGCTGTGTAATGCAATTTTGACCTCCTGATGATGAGCACACCTGCTCGAAACATGTAGAGGCATGAAATTAAAACTTATTGCGAAACGAATTTTATGCATCGAGTTGGTTAAATACTGAAATATATAAGACAACTAGCCTATTTTCCTTAAATATGGCCACTTTATGTTCTGTGTAGGTCGAGATTAATTTAGTGTCACACACGTTATTTATTTGTTTACGTGTTTAAGCACCTCTAGTGATATTTTAAAATAGTTTGATTTTCTCCATATAACCTCTGAAATTCCCATCGTTGCCACGTCTGTAATTATTGACGTACGAAAATTCATACAAAATTTTTCTTTATGTTTATAATTTATCTCACAAAATTTTCCGCATCCCCGTCTTCAACAGTTCCCGTGTCATCTCTATAAACGTGGGGGGAGGGGGGCGGAGGGATGAAATTTCCAACACCTGTCACGATACTGTTTTACAGCCGCAGATGTTTCCAAAATATCTCATAAATATCTTTCGAAAATTTAGTGCTACATAAAATTTCAAATTTTTATATCAAGTGGCATCGCTGTCTTTACGTTTCCAGAAATTGGAATGGCCGCCACGTTTGTGTTAAACTAAACTGAAATTACAGTCTAAAGGTGGGTGTTACCTTGGCTGGCGTTGTATTCGTGGAAATGTTGTGGATAACCGTCTTTTATTTTAGAGCTTATTAGCTGGGGACCGACAAAAGAAATCAGGAATCTACGTGTACATGAGTATGTAGAAAATCTGTCTTCCTTTACAACATAATGAAAGTGTAATGAATACATCGTTTTGATGAACTATCAGATTTATACTTTCCTGTAACGTTTTACGGAGACTAGATGTTTACCTGCTGCCTTGGTTTAAATTACTCTTTTGTTTGATTCGACTTACAGAACAAAGGAAACTACTAGGTTAAAAATGAATAAAATGTGCTGACTTCTCCGTTTTAATACAACGTGTCTGTGTATGTGGTTTACGAATATGTAAATTTTTTATAATAAGTGCGGTAAGTCTTTTTAACATATCCACAATCCAAACACACAGCACATTGTAGAAACTGGCAAAGATTTTGAGTATATTAAAAAATATATATAAAACGGAAACAGTAAGGAGAGTCATGCAGTAGTTAATCTAACATTTAGCATTATTAGAATTAGTTTGGATTGTGGATGAGAGAAATTACGTTTATATTATTAGGACAGGTTTCTGGAAAAAGACAAAGGGAGAGACAAACGGACAAACAAACGAGCGGAGGAATGAATGAATGAATGAATGAAGAGTGGAAGAAAGAAAGAAAAAGAAAAAAAACAGTGAATGAATGAATGAATGAATGATTGACTTAATGAATGTTGGAACAACGGAGGAAACGATGAGGCAGGAAGAAATGCAAAATAGTCAGCGACTGAAAATTGTTACTGATTACTAACAGAATATCTGGAATGCGGATCATGTAGCAGTAATGTAATATTACCGTTACCCACGGTATGCGCATAACTATAGATAGCGGAAGAATTCTCAGATCGCTTTGAATTTCCTCATACACCGATTATTTTGTGATATTGAATTTTTGGAAAGGCTGTTTGATGGTAATTTATATTCGTATATTATAGGCTAATTAATAGTAGCGTAATTTATTTAAAGAAGTTAAAACTCCCCGACATCATTACAAAGTTGCAGACGTTATTAAATTCCACACTGTGTATAGAGTAATTTCTGTGTGTCGGTCACATTGCGTCTCACGGATTGAGAATTTGAGTTGATTGATACAGGCTCATGTTCCAAGCGCAGCTTGAATTATACCTCATAATACAAAATGAACTCCATAACCTCACTGATACGTGTGGAACTATATCAGAAGAGTGTTTTAAAACACGTCGAATCCGATAATGCTGTTCTGGGACCTGGGATTATGCAGAAAATGGACGTGATTTGTGGAATATCGATTACAGTGTTTGATTACTAAATACGCTGCTAACTCTTACTACAATCCACTTTGCGTTTAGATTCGGTCGCTGCACACGTTCCTATGGAACTGTGAAGTGAAGTGGGGTTCCAACACTGAGCCATGCTAATTCTGTAACTTGACTCCTCGTTGGGAACTTCATCAGCTGAACGTATAGAATATGATAAACAGCAGTATTAACTATCGTTAATACTAGAATAGCACTCCTGTCATGACATTCCCTGTTTACTGGCAGATTGTGTGGTGTGCATCACTGTCCATTAAAACAAGAATATATAGATGGCTGTTCTATTGTCCTAGATATTAGTTCAGAATCTGGTGGTGGAGTGCCAGTTTTGAGCAAAAGTTTGAATTATGATTAATTTCCTGTCATACAGCTGACATTACAGAAAGCTTCTACCACTTTTTTGTTTATGTTTCTTGACAGCCGTCAAAACATTTGATTATTACCTTCCTTTTGGCATCTGAAGATTCGAAACTATTTAACATCTGTATAGACGATCGTACACATTAACGTCGTGGCTTCCTGTTTTACTGTTCTTACAAGGGCGCCAAGAGTCGAGTTGTGAACCTGGCAGGAAATATTTTAATACTTTGTTACAATAGCAACTTCGAGTATTTAGCAGATATTTCTTAAAATTAATGGAGACATTAGAATCAACGTGGGCCGGGTAGCTCAGTCGGTATAGCGACTGACTACGGGCTGGACGGTCCGGGATCGAATCCCGGAGGGGACGAGATTTTCCGTCCGTCCAGACCTGCCCTGGGGCCCACCTAGCCTCCTGTAAAATGGGTACAGGGTCTTTCCCGGGGGTAAAGTTAATGGAGTTAAGGCTACAGTATTTCCCGTGTACAGATAAGCTGTACGAAGCTAAGCGCTCTGCACATTGCGCTGTGTACAGAGAAAACTTAGAGGTTCACTATTTATAAGTAAACCGTAAATTGGATCGTTTTCAGTGCCTTTTAACAGACGGACAAATTCCAACCAATAATATGGAGCTTGGGTATGTGATGTGTGACGGCATGAAACTGTAAGATTTTCAAACACTTTATTATCCAATTAATGAACCAATATACAGGGCTATTAAAAACGATTGTCGGGGTCATACACAGTACACTCCAGATGCAACCCCATGTGATTTCTTTCTATGGGGTTACGTCAAGGATCAGGTTTATGTTCCTCCTCTTCCCGGAACTGAAGGTACGAATCAGAACCACCAGTGAAACCATCACCACTGACATGCCACAAACAGTTTGGAACGAACTCGATTATCATGCTGATGTTTGCAGAATCACAAAGGGTGCACATATAGAGCACCTGTAAGGTATGTAACAATAACTTAGAGTGTTGTTCTATTAAATAAAAAATACATATGCTCATGTCTCAAGTGTATTGTGTATGACAAGTTGTTAAAACTCCGACAATCGTTTCGAATAACCCTGTATAATTCGTAGATATCTACGTATCATATATCGGTGCATCAGTTGGATAATAAAGTGTTAGAATGTCATTGATGCGCGGTGCAAACATGAAGATTGTAAGATTTTCATTACGTTTCTCGAAATAGGACTTTTGAGAGAGCTTTAGGTATTGAAATATTGATCACGGGCTCACCACTGAGGATGAACTGGTAAGAAATTAATTAAGTTCCGTGCGCAGGCAAATCCAGTAGGATTTATAGAACGAAACAAGGTTATTGGTGTTTTAACAGTAGAGCAACGTTACCTGAATTTATGTGCGTGCTTTAGCCAAGTGAAGATGCATTTACTGAAGCGGGAATTTTTAACACACAACACTGTTTGCTTATGATCAGACATTGTTCGTTCCTACGCGGTAGTTAACCTTGTTTCTTTAATCTCGTGGTAATTTGTGATGCAAAACACAGCGCGATTAAAATGAAACGTCTGTGTTAATATGGCGGTTAGAGCGTTTCTTTTGACACTTAGTATTTCATGAGTGCCGCTGTAAAATCTTATAGAAAATGATGTCTAGATTAGGATAATTAATTGTTTGGAATATTGTAAAGAAACTGAAAACTGGAAGATAGAAATGTCATCCATTTGTAGTCTGTGTGCAGGATTGGCCATGCTGTGGTTTATGAGGTTACTCTTCACCATCTCACTGTGGAGACCCGGGTCAAATCCCAGCCCAGTCTACAAGGGGATTTGTGGCGGATAATGTGGCACTGATACACGTTCTTCTCCAGGTGCTTCGGATTTCCAATACCAGTAGCGTCCCAAAAATTTCCCGTACCCATTCACTGATTTACGGATTATTCTATATAATCTTAGCAATTGACGGCGCCCTTAAATAACCCTTTCTCTCTCTCTCTCTCTCTCT
>Ga0123354_10020881_pt1 | contig 10307 bp, 8 predicted proteins | sample TergutLab28metaG_2_FD_97872 | JGI IMG/M metagenome (GOLD analysis project Ga0123354, IMG submission 97872) | Labiotermes labralis P4 segment gut microbial communities from Petit-Saut dam, French Guiana - Lab288 P4 | ecosystem: Host-associated > Arthropoda: Insects > Digestive system > Gut ...
ATAACTAAAAAAAATAAATAAAAAAAAAAAAAAAAATTTGTAAAAAAAAAAAAAAAATTTAAAAAAAGATTTTAAAAAGGGCGAAAAAAAATGTTTATATCCGTGGGGGGGGGGGGGGCAAAGTATTTAAGGCACTTTGTGTAAAGTTAATACATCAAAGTGGCTTGAGAAAACTTTGTTTAGCTTTGGGAATTTTGTTCTTAAATGATAAATTATTGGGAAGACGCATGTAAAATCATATACGTGGATAAATATATTGAAACGTTATATGTATTATATGTATACAGACATTGAAAATCAACCATAATAACAGTGGCACACGTGTGGAAATTCCAGTCTATAACTGACAAATTTACTCGCAGACAGGCTATGTACTAAAATAAGTGTTCTTGACAAAAGTCAAATACAACGGAGTGAAATAATACTAACGATAGATTTATAAATCTATTTATTATGCTTGTAAACTCTATAAGCTTTACTACAAAAATTTTGTTATATACAATTTTGTATTTACTAGTAAGTGCGTTTGATTTTGAAGCTTGAAATTCTGGACCTGGTTAAATTCATATTTATAGTACAGGACGAGTAAAATTTCAGCTTCCGTAGGCAGACACATTTTGGTGTATAGACCAGCCATAGTTTCACCTACCTTAGCTGTTAGAGACTTTTCATTCACTACTGAACGAGAAAATATTCGTTGCTGCTTTAATTCTGGGGGACCGTATATTTTAAACTCTAAAGTTTGTAATATTTCGTTGAGTGTAGTCTATACTATAGGGAGACCAATAGATATTTGGTTCCGAAAGAAACCATAAATAAAACTGTCGATTTATAAAGTTATTACCTACACAAATCTGGTAGGAACACTTAGAATGTCTGTATGGTAGGTATTTAAATTTTTAGAAATTAAATGTGAAGAGAAAGATCACACACAGAAATAATAACTGTGATTAAACCAGTCGTGCAAATTTTAATATGGCCGTGTGAACCACCTATTTTAGTATTATTACTTTCTATTTTCCCTCCATGCTGTGTAATTGTGTTACATACCTTATCCACAATAAATAAGGAATGTTTCCGTAAATATCATTAAAGATTTTGTCTTCATGATGAGCACAAAGTTTGGAGGTGGCATTCATGAACTTTGCATAGAAATTCCTATGATTTCGATACTCGTAGCTAGCTTATTTGATAGTAATGGGTCAAAAAATAAATTACCGTTTAATAACTGGGACAAGGTATAGGAAACTAGAAGACTACAAGAAAAGAGTAAGACAAAATTACAACATATTTATTTTATAAATGGAGGGGTGTTATTGCTAGGTTAGAATTTCTTCCATTGAATATCCTTGTTATGCACGATGTCGAAGTTAAAATAATAGCGGGATTCCACTTCTTTTTTTCGGGTACTTAAATGCTTGGATAGACGTTCTCTCTATAATTATTTACCGACGTAGTTCAGTATTAAAGTTGCAGTATATTTAAATATTTTCTTCGCATAATTGTTACTATAGCGTATTGCCAAAAAGTATATCATTTTAATCACCACTTTCGATGAATGTCTTAAACGCTTCAGTTCGTCAAGCTCCCTATGACGTTCGCAAGTGAACTGCGAACTCAAAATACTTTGTACAGTGCGGAAAGCTGCCAAATATTAAATAAAGTAACTGCATGAGCCTCTAGAGGCTTTCGACCCCCGACAGCAGCTAATAATCTAAATTAAGTGCATTAGTAATTTCAGATGAAATATTATTTCATCTTTACTACATATTTCAATTAAAAACTTTTCCTTTTGCTTTGAACTGCTTCGCCAGACCAATAGTCCCCAGTGGGGAGAGGAACAGGAAAGAACCTCCTTCCCTGGAAGGGATGAACAACCGTAACGAGATTAAACTTACATGACTCCTCGAAAACTTCTTTTGAAATTAAAATACGGGAAAAATTAGGCGGCTATGAGGCTGATGAGTTAGAAGAGTCGTAACCCGAATATCTGTGCAACGACCGGTCTTGTAACTGGTTTATTGTTTTATTTTAGAACAATTAGTTAAATTTGAAATTTGGAACATCTAAAACAGACACGTTTTCTTTTTCACAGTAAATTTTTGTAACGTTTTTCTTGTCTAAACACATGCACACACACACACTCTAACTCACACACTCATACACACTCACACACGCACACACACACACACACACACACACTCACACACGTACACACACTCACACACACACACACTCACACACACTCATACACACACTTATACACATTCACACACACACTCACACATACACACACTCACACACACTCATACACACACACTCATACACAATCACACACACTCACACTCACACACACTCACCCACACACAATCACACACACACACAATCATAAACACACACACACACTCACTGTCACACACACACATACACACACTCACACACACACTCTCACACTCACACTCACACACACACACACTCATACACTCACACACGTACACACACACTCACACACACTCACACATACTCATACACACACACTCATACACACTCACACACACACACTCACACACGCACACACTCACCCACACACCATCACACAAACACACACAATCATACACACACACACACACTCACTCTCACATACACACACACTCACGCATACTCAGACGCACACACACATTCTCACACACACTCTCACACACACTCACACACACACTCTCTTACACTACACTATCAGGCAAAAATGGCTGCGAACTTTTAAGGAAAACTGAACAGAATGAGGTAGTAATTAAAATAAAAGCTCATAAACCGAGTCTTCAGTGACTAAAAGTAGGAAGTAGTGTGTCACAATTTAAACGGTGATAATTAAATTAAATTAAATTGAAGTTATAAATTTTAGACTTTTTATTGAGACGAAAAATGTCGACCACTATCTAAAATAACTTCGAACTCTTAAATATTCTAAAGCTGACGAATGTATTTCTATGTTTAGACTCTCTTTTCTTTCACTTGAAGGAGGCAGACAATTTAGGAAATTATTTATAGTACAAAATGAAGCTAAGCTTTTTTCATACTTGCAGATGTGAAGTAAAACACTTCATTCTTGTAATAAATCAAACTCTTGACGTGAAATTCTCTCAGCGCACATTTCCAACGACTTAAATTATGCATTTAACATAACCAAAAAAATAAAAAATAAATAAATAAATTACATCATGGGTTAGAGGTTTCCTTGAATATATAATAGTTCTAATTTAGCCAGGAAATTCTTCAAATTTTATGCAACGTGAAAGTTCGTCACCATATTTACAAGCGACCACCATCGTTCCCTATTCTAAGCCAGATTAATCCAGATCACTTCTCCCATCGAATTCTTGAGGATCCACTTAATACTCCCATCTATATCTACGCCTTCCAAGTAGTCTTTTTCTCTCAGGTTTCCCCGCCAAATCCTGCATGCACCTAAATTCTTCTCGATAGGTATCACATGCCCCTCTCGTCCCATTCTTCTTCATCAACTAAGTAATGTTTGGCGAGGACTGGAGACCATGAAACTCCTCATTATGCAATCTACTCAAGTTTCCTCTTACCGTGTGTCTCTTGGGTTCAGCCAGAACTCTCAACACCCTATTCTCGAACACCCTCAGCCTACGTTCTTCTCTCAATGTGAGAGGCCAAGTTTTACATCCAAACAACAAGAAAAACTATATTTCGGTAGATTTTATTCTTTGCATTTCTGGATGGTAAACTGGAATTCAGAAGGGACTGCGATATTATCATGCAAGTAAAGTGACGAAGTGGATGAAAGATGCATACAAAATTTTATTTTAATCACCAAGAAAAACCACGTGAAAGGAATTTTTGACAAACTCTTGTCAAGACAGTAATGAACTTCTTAATTCCATGAAAGACGAGGAAAAATCCGACCGGTTGAGAATATTATCTTCTCAAGAATGAACTGAAAATTGATGAGCTTTTCTCATTGAGAAGAAGTAATTCTTAAAATGTGTATATCCAGTAAGATGTTGAAAATATTTTTGTACACGTTGTCGAATGTAGTAGTTCCATTTACCTTACGGCAAACAAATCTCTACACAAACTTAGTCTCTCTGTATGCAACGCATGGAATCCGAGCAGATTTGAAGGTGTAGTCTTACTATTAATGGGGATGTAACCAAATATTCTTTAATTGTGGAATGTTATAAGAATTCTTATAAAAAAAACACACACACATATTACACAGTAAATGTGACAAAACGAAGAAAAGGTTCTATCTAAAACTTTACGTTGCGTATTTCTCGATTGAGTGCATGAGTAGATTTAGAGGTATATTTAACAACATTCATTGCGCTTATGTCAAACACCGAAGAGCTATTCGTGTTTTCTTTCCGCGCACTTCACGTTTCATCATTTTCCTTTATGGAATTTAATGTGTCTGCTTATCCACTGTCTCTGGCAGGTTTAACTCACACAGAATGTGGTGAAAAGAAATGGGAAGTTTCAGTTGTTTGTTCTGAAACCAGCCTCATTAAAGTGTTACAAGTGTTTGTAGACATTTATGTGGTAGGAGTTTCCGCACACGAGACAAAATGGAGGTAAATTTTCTGAACTCTATATTGTTGGTTCCAGGGTAGAATCGAAACTCCGACGCCTACTCTTGTATCCAAAGATTTTTTTCAGTTCAAACAGTCAAATGGGGTGATGCTAGATGCTTTTACTTCAACATTCACTCAGACTGCTTCTTGTTATTTAATAATTCAGTGTTACGTAGACATAAGTCGTTGAAAGCATCTTTACAGAAGCTATATTGGACATTTTCCTTACTTGCAAGCACAAGGTGCGTGAATGGAAGGTTTTTTAATTTTGTGTTTTTGTTTATCTTGCTAAAATATGAAAATAAATGGACAGAACTGAAGTAGACCCAGATGCACAAACACATGTTTCCCTGGTTACTTAAAAAAACTCCAAACGAAATAAATAAGTAAATCCATAGATTAAAGTCCTTCTAGAGAAGCCAGCAGATTCTCAGCTAGTCAAGAAATTCCCCGCATTTTATGACACCCGAATGTTCATCACAGCGTTTGCAAGTTCCCGCCACCTGTCCTTCTGCTGAGCCAGACCAATCAAGCTCATGTCCCCATCCAACCCCTTTAAGATCCATTTTAGTATTATCCCATCCACGCATGAGCCTTCCAAGTGTTCTATTTCCTTCAGGATTCTCCACCAAAACCCTCTATATAAATCTTCTCTTACCCGTATGTTCTACATGTCCCGCCCATCTCAGAAATTCCGAAAGCTTTGAAAATAAAATTTTCGCATCTCTTTTATCACAGCCAGAGATTCGTCCTCTTAATATTCAATGAAATTATAAGTGTTAGTTGAAGAGACATTTCGAATACAATTTACTCCAAACTTTTTTTCTACTAGAGAACCATTACATGAGGAGAACAGGGCGCCCTTTTGCCTAGGTCCTAACATTCACTCGCAACTTGTCAGTTCATTTGTTGGCCGTTAGAAAACTTACACTACAACGCTAACAATTTTAAATTTCTAACTCACTTAAAATACACAACCAAGCTTATAAACAAAGGTGCTCTAAAAATATCGCAGCAGAGAATTTTGTACACTATGGTTGGTGAGATGTAATAACCAAAGTATGATTTTTCTGGAACTGATTGGCAGGATCTTTACAGTATGTGAATGCCACCTTTTTACGTTTCTCGGAATTTGAGTGATGTTATTTGCTGGAACGGAAAGTTATGCCTAGCCTAATAGTTATCGGTCGCTACAGTCACGTTTGTGAGTACAACGTGCGAGAGAAGAGTGTGGGAACAGAATTAAGACAGACGACCCTTACATTTTAATTTTTTGTCTCAGTTACTTGACCCTTTACAGCGAGCAAGAGCAGGCAGTCGTGAACAGATTGTGATATACATAAAATAAGTTGCGTGCAGCACTTATTTGTACTGTCATGCAAATGTTCTTGTAAAGCACAATAAAAAATTTTATAATGTCAACATCCATATAAAAGAATGTGGTGAAACCAGGGCTAAATTTATCGTAACAGAAAGACCAGTGGTCGGGTTGTAGAATAAAGATTAATAAACATGGTGTGACACCTTCGATTTAAGATGTTGCGCATAATTTTATGTAATCAGCCATGTTAAAAGCTGGATTATTTAAGCTTTAAACCCGGAGTGCAAGAGTGCATTATTATTTTGATCGTTTTACGTCCTTTATGCATTATGGCAGTTCTGACATTCTCATGATATTCTCCTGTATGTGACTGAAATTTTGCTTTGTGTACAACTTCTTTTCATAATCTGCCAGTGTCGATTTAATACCATACTAATCATGGGGTGGAATGCTTATTCGTTAAGTATAATTTTGTGACTGCTTTCTATTTTGTTTGTGTCTAACCTACTATGATTTTACTTTAGTCTACGCGACACTTTACTCATTGTCTTTGATACAAGCAGGAGCATCTAACATGTCTGCAGTTCACATCGCCGGCTGTTAACACGGACCTTCCTTGTGTCAAAATCACTAACGGTGGAATGGCCAAGCCTATGAAAGCCGAAACGGAGCAAGAAACTTAGCTGTATCTTGTTCATATCCTTGCCCTAATATCACTATATCAAATAAATGCAGGCGAATAACCTTGCTGATGAAATGGATCAGTTTTATTCCCCGAGAATGGTCCTTTGAGGGCTGAAAAAAGTCACAGTTTTGTATAGTTTTAACAAAGTGGTGTTTTAATAACATATGTGTGAAATTGTGAAGTGAGAGAGAAAACCAACAAGACGCAACAGTTGGATGTTTATTATCAACACTTTCTCAACATATTTCAACATATTTCGGGCATCATTATGCCCATCTTCAGAAGACCAAGACGTGTGTTACTGTACGTGGTGTACTGCGCTGGTTCTGCTGGATGTGGTTGGTAGCGGTTGTGGGGCGCTACCAACCACATCCAACAGAAACAGCGCAGCACACCACGTGCAGTAACAGACGTCTTGGTCTCCTGAAGATGGGCATAATGATGCCCGAAACATGTTGAGAAAGTGTTGGTAATAAACATCTAACTGTTGCATCTTGTTTGTTTTCTCTCTCACTTCACAATTTGCTCACGATGCACGGTCACAGAAACCTAAAGCTTAAAACATATGTCTGCTTTCTTCGGTATTTATTTGATATAGAACCTTTGCTTATTTTTCAAGTTTCCCTGTAAAAACCCTCACTTACATTCGTGGTATCAGACCTACTGCTCTTTATACAGCTGTTACAGCTCCTGAAAAATATATTTTTAATATGTTGTCGTTTAATATGTACTTAAAGCAATTGAAGTATTCTTCAAAGTAGTTCTCACACTTGTCCTACTGGAAAAGTGGGGTTCACATTTCCAATTTCCGCTCGAATGAAGGTTATTTTTATGGTGATCCACGTTGTGTTACTTGCGTAGATAGAGGTATTTTTATGAGTCGACCGCCCAAGATATAAGTTGTCCAATTGCTTCGGCTTAATACGAGTGACTTTGCCTTCTGTTGACATTAGTCAATGACGCTGCTTGATTGATAATTAGCTAGTAACTAAATTCACCAACGGTAGTGCACACTTACTCTTACAGTTACAAAATAATTAAACAAGGCAAGCGATGTACGTATAACGCAAAGTTGAGGCGCGTTCGTTTTACCATTGCTGCAGTGGAAAAGCGGCAAGTATTTCATATTCTGAGACAGCGTTTGTAGCCTCAGGTACCCAGCATGCAATACGCATGTGTCATATTTTAATCTGTGGCCTGTCCGACTCTACAATACTTTTCCACATTATCTCATAAATGGCGAGATTTTCGAAAAAAAAAGGTTATTAGACATAATATATGTGTTCTGGTTTTCTCTACAACTTTCGTCTGAAAAACTTCTCGTTCTAGGAAGAAATGAGCGAGGTAAGATCAAAAATGAGTAGTGGTCTTCATGTAAAGCACCCATTATTCTTGTACGATTTTAATGAAATTTAAATTTTCTCGACATACTTTCGAAAACTATTCCAACACAAAATATATTTAAACTTCATCCAGTGAGAGACAAGGTTCTTCATGCGAACATACGGACAGAGGGACGGACAGACGTGACGTAGATGATAGTCGCTTTTCGAAATTTTGTGAACGCGCCTAAACAAACCCCTCCCCGCACTTTCAGGGAAAATAACATATCTCTTTTATTATTTTACATGTTTTTTACGGAATGATCACAAGGAAGTAAGAGGTGTTTGGTGCAACACAGGAACTCTTGTCTTGCACGGGAAAGTAGCCCAGTCTTCTGAATCTGCCGTGTTACCATCCAACCTTACGGATACATTTTGTATTTGGCTTCTATATCGTAAAGCCACTGCCAGAATCCATGTCACCTTGAAAGTGACACGCCAGTCACACTCCATATCTTTACCTTGCGAACATTATCGATTATTTTGGGCGGAGGCCAGGTTTAGATACCAGAACAGTCCACGTGGGGTTTGGTGTAGACAAAATGGTGCTGGGACAGATTTACCTTCAAGTACTTCAACTGCGCCAGTCATTATCATTCCATCAAGCCCCCATTCGCGTGTCTATTATAATCGCTATAAAATGTTGGTACTTTACAACTTAAAAACCTTTCCGTACTATTTCACGAAGAATTATATTTATAGCTGAATTACGGTTTATATAAACTAAAAAAAGTAACTTAATGATATTCGAAATATATGGTACTATAAAGTAGACTGAGTGTGTTTGAGAATAGGGTGCTGAGGAGAATATTTGGACCTAAGTGGGACGAGGTAACGGGAGAGTGGAGAATATAATGAGGAGCTTAATGACCTGTAATCCTGATTAAATACTATTCGGGTGATCAAATCGAGAAGAATGAGATGGGCGGGACATGTAGAACTATGGGGGAGAGGAGAGGTGCATACATGATTTTTGGTGGAGAAACCTGAGGGAAAGAGACCACTTGGAAGGTCCAGGCATAGATAGCAGGATAATTTTAATATAGATCTTCAGTTAGTAGGATGGGGGCATGGACCGGATTGATCTGGCTCCGGGAAGGGACAGCTAGCGGGCTCTTATAAACGCCGTAATGAACCTTCTGTTTCCTTAAAATACGGGGCATTTCTTAACTAGCTGAGAATCTGTTAGCTTCTCAAGAAGGACTCTGCTCCATGAAAGTAATTAGGCTGCAGTGAGCCACCTGCTGGGAGATTTTCTTTATCAGGGAAATCGGGACTGCAAAGTTTGTACGTGAACTCTGATTATATTTATTTATTTACAACAAGATGCGTGTTTCCATATGGAAGCTAATCCTCCAGTGAAACAAAATATTCATGCTATTTCATTGGAGCAAATCGTAAACAGAAGATCTGTAAAAACGATCGTGTAAGGGACTGAATTATCCTGGGAGAAATATTCGCTAATAATTACAGAGAACGCATCACGCAGTGAAACCGGATCAACAGGCGGAACATGTAATCAGATCGCGTAAACATTGATAAGTTTCCGGGCTTTAATTACGTTGCCCACTCTTACACAGCCATTTTTCTGGCGCAGTGAAACAAGGTCAAGTGTAGCTGCGAACTGGAAGGGACCGAACAGTAAACAAGGAATTGTTGTACAGTACTACGCATTGCGTAGCGTGAAAGAGTGTACCGTATACAGTCGAACTGGCAGACATTGACGTACAGGGCCCACAGACTACGAGAGTATTGTTAGTGACTCAAGATTTCTAAAGTGACATATTTAACACTCTCAATTAAAGAAGCTAAGAAACTGGCACTAAATTATTCGGGGATGCAACCTCAGATGGATATAATTTGACCAACTGAAAGCAAGGCTGTTAACCTCACACATACATTTTATTCTGTGACGGAGAAGACGTGCTATAGCCTGACGAATTTATGCGCCATTGTAGAATTCCTGAAAAATATTGAAGGAAGAATTCAGAAAATTTCTAAAACACCTGTCCTTACGTGTAAAAGGGATGTACCGAAAAATAATCTGAAGATATAATTACGCGCCTTTCTTTTAATCCATTATCAAGCACCGCAAAAGCTTCAAATTTTTCTACGGTTATTCATATATCTATTTTGAACGGCGATTTTCATAATATTGTAAAAGCTAAAGTGATCCCGTTACAGGCCCGGTATGGCCCAGAGGGTGGGTAGAGGTATAGCTCTACTCTTCCATGACCGCGGCACTAGAAGGGGGTGAGTGGTCAGCAGCACGCCCCGGCCACACTTTATCCCCTTGAAAAACCCGGTACCCATTGTACACAAGG
>Ga0123354_10020883_pt1 | contig 10307 bp, 7 predicted proteins | sample TergutLab28metaG_2_FD_97872 | JGI IMG/M metagenome (GOLD analysis project Ga0123354, IMG submission 97872) | Labiotermes labralis P4 segment gut microbial communities from Petit-Saut dam, French Guiana - Lab288 P4 | ecosystem: Host-associated > Arthropoda: Insects > Digestive system > Gut ...
CTAAAAAACCTTCCCTGGTTCGCGACTAATTCCTATCCAATTCGCAAACCAGATGCTCAGGCAAAAAATATCCACCCTAAATCACCCCACTTCCAAAAAGTGAGACGCTTAGAATAAAGGGTTGCCGGCTGGATGCGCAATACTTTTTAGCGTTTTTCGCTCGATTTTCTCGTCGCACGCTTACGCTTCCTTGAGGCAACGGAGGGCGAAAATACAAGAACCCCCGGTGAATGTCAACGCCTTTTTTCGATTTGATTGTCTTTGCCTGAGCTTTGTTTTCAACGGGTCGAATTTGTTTTGTTTTTTAATTGCTTTCTGATGTTGCTTTGTCGTACGATGCCAGAGCCGTGTCGCACGGGGGCTGCTATTTTGTTGTATCCATCGCGCCGTAAAACCCCAGCTGTTCAGGGCGAGGATATAAGGCGCATTCCGTTAAGATTGTTGCTATTTTCTGCAATTTTGCGTGCAATGTTGCGCATAATCTGAAAACATTAACCGTCTTGGCATGCGAACCTATACCTTTAAGCTGTATCGCTCAAAGCGAAACGAACACCTGAGCCGGAAAATCAGCTTCACTTCGTCGCCGATGAAGATATTCAACCCCTCCAGGTCAGATCGGGTAAAAGCGCCGGCCTGGATTTCGGCTTGAAGTCATTCCTTACTGGTTCCGATGAGACGCGCAAAGATTCTCCCCTGCATCTCCATCAGGCTGCCAAAGAAATCCGGAAGATATCCGATCTCGGGCACAGTTCCTCCCTGGGCATCCCGGACTGGATGATGCGCAAACATGGCGGCCAGATGGTGAAGATCGATCGATTCTACCCTTCGAGCAAACGATGTTCTGTCCCAACCTGTCTGCAGAGACTGCCCGAACTTCCGTTGCAGGCTCGTTCCTGGGTCTGTCCAGAATGCGGTGCGCACCATGACCGCGATCTGAACGCTGCCCGTAATATTCACTGGACCGGGGCATCGGCGAGTGAGGGAAAAGCTGTAAGATTGGACTTGTCCGGCTGGCTTTGTTGATCTCAGAATCCCCTTCCTTCAGGCGGGGGAGCATGTCAAGTCTTTTTATGTACGAGGCGTACGGTCGATATTTCACATGGACCCACAGCAACAGACTGTTTTCAGGGAGATACCCAGTGTGAATGACTGCATAGGGTGGCTCACCGCATCCGGCGCCCTCAGCGACATTCCCTTGCAGCGGCTTAAATTTTGTGTCCGCCACTTTCTGGATAGTGTTCGACAGTCGATCCAGACCAATCGGGAAACCAGGGACTTGTTGTCCGACCGACAACGGCTGCTGGACGAATTAGCCCACTTTGTCCGGCAGCATCATCGTCCTGGCTTGCGACACGTCATCAACGGCACCGGCGTGATCGTGCATACCAATCTGGGCCGCTCGCTTCTGCCCATGACGGCAATGGAGGCGTTACATGCGGCCGGTGCGAGATATGCGAATCTGGAGTTAGATCTGGATGCAGGCAAGCGAGGGTCTCGCTGCCACCATGTCGAAGGATTGCTTTGCGAGCTGACCGGCGCTGAGTCGGCGCTGGTGGTCAACAACAATGCGGCTGCGGTCCTGCTTGCCCTAGAGGCCCTGGCCAGCGGCAAAGAGGCGATCGTCTCCCGCGGTCAATTGGTGGAAATTGGCGGATCCTTCCGCATTCCCGATATCATGCGGCGAAGCGGCGCCCGCCTGGTTGAGGTCGGCACGACCAACCGGACCCATTTGCGCGACTACCAGCAGGCAATCACCAGCAACACAGGTTTGCTGCTCCGGGTCCATTGCAGCAATTACCGAATCATCGGCTTTGCCAGCGAGGTGAGCAATGCCGACTTGGCCCAGCTTGGGAAAAAACATGACATCCCGGTCATGGAGGATCTCGGCTCCGGTTGTCTGATCGACTTAAGCCGATTCGGTCTGGCCAAGGAACCAACGGTCCAGGATGCGGTTGCGGCTGGAGTGGACATCGTGACCTTCAGCGGGGATAAGCTGTTGGGTGGTCCACAGGCCGGAATTTTGGTCGGGCGGAAACAGCACCTCGATCAAATCAAAAACAACCCGCTGAACCGGGCCTTGCGCATCGACAAGCTGACTTTGGCCGCGCTGGAAGCGGTGCTCAGGCTGTATCTCGATGAAGGGCAGGCGCTGCGGGAAATCCCCACCCTGGCGATGATCGCGCTTCCCGAGGCGGTCCTGGCGGAACGCGCCCGGGCACTTTGCGAGCAATGTTGCGCTCTGCTGGCGGATTATGCTGTTTGTACCGTCCGGAGCGTCTGGTCTCAGGTCGGCGGCGGGGCAATGCCAGAGCAGAATTTGGCCAGTTGGGCCGTTGTCGTGGAACCCATTGCCATGAAGATCAACCACTTGGCGAACCGGCTGCGGCAAGCGTCCACCCCGGTTGTCGGCAGAGTGGAAGACGACCGGCTACTGTTCGATCTCCGGACGATCGCCGCTGACGAAACCGATTCCCTGCTCGCCAGCCTTCAGACGGCTTTGCAACCGGGCAGAGGCGAGCGGTCCTGAAACCTTGCGTAATTCTTTGTCATTTCTCTGCAACCCGCACCTCTTGACGAACCAACATGCTCTCCCTGAGTGATTTATATATCCTGCACCGGCCCATGGCCGAAGAAGCGCAACGGCTTCTGCCCGTACCCGCCACCGCCACCTTTGCCGCTGTTGCCGCCGACGGTTCACTCCATCCTCTGGATCGGACCCCTGCGACGCAAGCGGGTCTGTCATCCCCACCGGAAAAGGCCGTCTCACGCGAACCCGGCATGCTGGGCGATCAATTGATTCTCCCCTTGGAGCTGCCTTCGGGAGAGTGCGCCGCAATGGTGATCGGCGATGTCGATCCCGCGTTATTGCGGAAGATGTCGACCCGGTGGCTGCGGGAGGTGCGGGCGACTTTGCTGCAGGAACTTGAGTTGGTGCGTTGGGGCTATATCGACCCCGAGGCCGACCTGTACAACAGGTGCGCGGTCATAGCCTTTTTGCAAGAAGGCGCTGGCAGCGGGCCGTTTTTTTTCCTTCTGCTGAACACGGCCTTTTACCGGCGGACAGCGGCAGGCAATATCCAAAAGCTGCGGGAAATCGCCGACCTGCTGCAAGCACTGACCCGGATGCACTGTTTTTCGTTCAGCTACGGCGTGTTCGGGGTGCTGCTGCCTGCGGAAAACCGGGAGCAGGCCATGAAAAAGACCCATTATCTACAACGTCAGTTGAAGCAGGAGGGGCTGAACAGGGTGCAGATCGGTTTTGCCCAGGTGAGCGACGTCGGCCAGTCCGCCGCCAACATGCTGAACCGCCTCTGGCGCGCCCTGGCCCTGGCCGAAAAACGCGGTCCTTTTGGTTTGTGCGATATCGATACCATCGACGAGTGCTTCCCCCATCCGTTCCAGTTGCGACAGCCCGCGGTGCTGGCCCGGTTGAAGAGGCGCTGGCGGGGGCTCTCCCGGTTTACGCTCGCGTTGCTGGCCCAGCAGGACACAAGCGGGCAACCGGCAACGATTGAGGCCTGGCCGGACGCCATGTCTCTGGATAGAGCGCCTGTCAGCCAAGGCAATTTCCTCGGCGCCGAGGAGCATCTGGCCCTGTTCATTCTGCCGGAGGTCGACGCGACTGAGGCTGAACGGGAGGTTGATGCAATCAAGGCATATTTCCGCAAGAATTGCGGTGGGGATTCACTCGCCGCCGGGATCGCGTCCTGGCCCTGTCTGGACTACGCCAAGAGCGACATCCCCGGCAACTGCCTCAAGGCACTCATGCACGGTTCTTTTCTCGGCCCGGAAACGACCACGGTTTTTGACCATGTCAGCGTAAATGTCAGCGGCGATTTCTTCTTCGAGGAAGGTGATTATCGGGCCGCCATTCGAGAATATCGACGAGGTCTCCGTTTACAGCCCGGCGATCCGAACTTGATCAACAGCCTGGGAGTGGCGCTGGTGGAATGCGGCCAGGAACGGCAGGCGGCAACCTGTTTTCAGGAAGTATTGGCCAAGGAACCGGCCAATTACATGGCCCTGGTCAACCTCGGGCATGTGCAGCAAACTCTGGGGCAGCGGGAAAAGGCCCTAGAGTGTTTCCGGCAGGCCTATCAGGTGCTGGATCAAAGCGAGACCTCCCCGCAGGAGTTGCTCCTGCCCCTGGGCAAACTGTACGCCCAACTGGGCGACCATGCCCAGGCCCTGGAAATTTTCGAGCATTGGCGGGGGTATCCCGGCAGCGACCGGGAGTTTCTCCTGTTCCGTCTGCTGGGCCAGGCCTATTGGGAAAACGGACGGAGCGAGGAGGCGGTCAGGGCCTGTCAGCGGGCCTTGCAGCTTTTCCCCCAAGACAGCATCTCGCTCAGCACCCTGGGGCTACTGTATGTGGAGCAAGGAGAGGGCAACGACATCGGCTTGACGCTGTGCCGCAAGGCGCTGGCGCTGGACAATTTCAACCCGGATCACTGGTATCGGCAGGGCCGCGCCTTGCTGCATGCGGGGGATCACGCCGAGGCCGGCGCTGCGGTCAGGCAATGCCTGCAACTGCGGCGCGACCATGTCGAGGGACTGCTGCTGGCCGGCCGGCTCAAGGTGATGGGCAAGAAACGGATCCGAGCGAAACAATATTTCAGTCAGGCACTGGCCGCAAAGGCCTGCACGCAGTCCCAGGCGGATCGGGCCCGGGCGGCCATCGCCGAATTGGCAACTTCCTGAGTCCGGTCCCGGTCTTGAGGTCACACGGTCTTGCAAGAAAAGCGCAGGACACGCATGAAATGCTTCAACATCAACGGATATTTCTGCTAACCTGCAACAGGAACTATTTGCCGGTTTTCAGCGAACAATGCATGAGGAGCAGCGCACATGGCCCAAATTGACGCTTTTTTCAAGTTGATGAATGATGAAGGCGCATCCGATCTCCATTTAATGTCCGGGCAGCAACCAATTCTGCGCATCCGGGGCGATATGGAGCGCGTGAAATTCAAGGTGCTTGACGGCGAATACTTAAAAAGTATGCTCTATGAGATTTGTCCGGAAGATAAGATCAAGATTTTCGAGGAATGCGGTGACCTCGATTTCGGTTACGAGATTCCGGGACTGGCCCGCTACCGTTGCAATTTCTTTCAGCAAAAATATGGCATCGGCGCGGTGTTTCGCGAGATTCCCAGTGAAATCATGACCTGCGAGCAGCTCGGGTTGCCCAAGGTGGTGTCACGGCTGTCCTCCCTGCCCAAGGGGCTGGTGCTGGTCACCGGGCCGACCGGTTCGGGTAAATCGACCACGCTCGCCGCGATCGTCGACGAATGCAACCGGACCAGGAAAGACCACATCCTCACCATCGAAGATCCCATCGAGTTTGTGCATAAAAGCCAGAATTGCGTGATCAACCACCGGGAGGTGGGCACCCATACCAAAAACTTCGCCGCCGCCCTGCGCGGCGCCCTCCGCGAGGACCCGGACATCATTCTCGTCGGCGAAATGCGCGATCTGGAGACCGTTTCCCTGGCCATGGAGGCGGCCATGACCGGGCACCTGGTGTTTGGCACCCTGCATACCATCAATGCCATGAAGACCGTGGACCGCGTGGTGGAAATCTTTCCGGCCAATCAGCAGGGACAGGTGCGTTCCACCTTGGCCGACGCCCTGCGGGCCGTGATCTCGCAGACTTTGTTCAAGCGAACCGACATCAAGGGGCGGGTGGCCGCCCTGGAAATCCTGATCTGTACGGCAGCGGCCCGTAACCTGATCCGCGAAGGCAAGACCTATCAGATCCCGTCGATCATGCAGACCGGCAAGAAGTATGGCATGCAGACCCTGGACGATGCGATTTTCGAACTGCTGGAAAAAAAGAAGATCAGCGCCGAGGACGCCTACACCAACAGTTACGAGAAGTCGCGGTTTTTGAAGTATCTGCGCCATCAGCCCTCGGATTTCACCGAGACCTGAGCGAAAAGAGCAGGTAGAGGACTAGATGCCGTACTGGCCCAGACAGGTGGCCAGCACCTTGCGTTGCGCTTGGTTGAGGTTGACGAACCGGGCGCAGTTGTTGCGGACCGTGGTTTTGAAGCCGTTGTTTACCAGGGTCTGCTTGGTGGTGGCGACTATTTCCGCAGGGATCTGTTCCAAGGAAGAGCCGTCGTTGCAGTTGTAGAGGTCCAGTTGGAGAAAACGGCGGGCAGGGGGCAGGGCGTTGTAATCCAGATTGAAGCAGAGGCCGCCTTCGCTCATGTTTTTTATCCGGGCGTATTGGTTCGTGGCCGGAATGCGGACAAGGAAGAAGGGCGGCATCCGTTTCCTTGAAAGATGCCGTTGTTCCACACCGATGGCGACGAAAGCAAACGGCTGGACGATCTGTTGATGGCAATCGGCGCAGGCGTACGACCGGGCGGCTGGCAGGGCGGCAAGCCAGGAGTTCGATGATCGGGCGATCAGGTTTTTGCCGCCGCAGGCCGGACATTTTCTGCCGAATGCCACCATCGTTGCCCCCCCTCCCCTTGATTCCACATCATTTTTTTATTTTAACTCCATAATATACCGCATCGCTTCCTGCCTTGCAAGTTTCACCTGCCAGAGGCTTCGTCCTTGCCAGCATTTTCAAACCGCAGGTTTTCTCCTTTCAAGGTGGTGACCCGCATCTCTTGGCCGTTGGTGCGGGCGATCACGATTCCTGCCTGGGCGGCGACTAAAACCGGGGTCTTTCGTTGCCGCCACCGGATGAGATGCTCCCCGGCCGGATGGGTAGCCTGAGCTCGACGGACGGCCGAAACCACAGTCAGGACCGGGGCGACCGCATCTATGAACGATGCTTCAACCGAGGCGCGGCGCCAGCAAGACGTCGGATCTTAGAACGATCCCTGCCCGAATCAGCCTGTTTCCGCTTGCATTGCCGATATCTCCCGAAAAAAGAAAGCCGCGCGTCTTGCACTGAAGCCGCACCACCAGAATCCGATCATTGACCGACCCGGCCGCAGCCTGCCACGGCACATCGATCATGCCGAGACAGGCCATCTTTGCCTCCTGCCCCTCATACAGCACATGTCCTTGGCCCTGGCAATCCGCACCGTGCCGCCCTGGACACGGATTATCCGCATCATGGCCTCGTAATCCGGCTTCTCGCCCTGATCGCCGTTGACGATTGCCCACTGCGGCCGGAACCGGACGGCGACAAAGGGCAGGCCGTTGTAATGGTCCTTGATGGGGGCGGGTGATGATTAGTCCGTCAAGCCGCCAGATCCGCTGTCGCCAAAGAAAGGGGACGATCAGGCTTTGGCCGGGGGTCGAACTGTTCGGTCTGGCAATCGCCGCCGTCGGGCAATTGCGCCAGGGTGCATGTCCCCTGGCCGACGTCGAGGAAACTGACCACCATCTTTTGCCGCGTCTCGCGCAGCCGGAGTGAACGGGTTAACGATCAGGCCAGCGCCAGGGTCAGGCCCAGGGCCAACACCAGTTGCCGGGAGGTTTTTCCCGGCCGGAGCAGGAGCAGCAGGATGAGAAAGCACAACACGATTTCCTCCGCATTGAGGGTGATTGCCCACGCCGAGGCGGGAGAAAATCGGGCGACGACCTCGCTCAACCAAATTGTCAGCTCGATGGCTGGCTGGCCGACTTGGCGCAGGAGGAAGGCCGAGTCCGGAAAGGTTGGAAATCAGAGGCAGAGCCAGCAGATCGCAAGGCAGGGCCCACAGGCAGAGCAGCGGTTCTATCGCCAGGCTCATGACCGGGTCCGATCAGGGAAACGCGGGGCGATATGGTGCGGGTCGTCGACGGGTTGCAGCGCCCCGTGGATATGCGCCAGACCGGCCAGGAAAAAGGCGAAGAGCGCCACCAGCGGCCACAGGCGGCGGATAAACAAAAAAGTGAGCGACGGCACGGCCACAGCGGCCAGCCGCTCCGGGCTAACCGGGCCACCAGGCGGCAAGATGAAAAGCAACGCTGATCCCCGCAATGAAACAGACTGTGGCGCTGACCAGCAGGTTGCCGGTGCAACGGCGGATCAGGGCTTCCATTGGGATAAGGACATCCCAGGGAGCAGGGGGACGATGGCCGCCAGGTGCCGGCGGACCACGCCCCGGTTGCCCACAACACAGGCCCGGGCCGCCTCGGACATTGAGCGCCGCCGCTCCCTGTCGGTGAGTATACGGTGTATCTGGTTATGCAGGCTGTCGCCCGAATCGACTTGGCTGGCGCCGCCGCAACGGATCAATTCCGCGGCAATCTCGGCAAAATCCTCCATGTGCGGACCGAAAAGGACGGGAACCGCGGTCGCGGCCGGCTCAATCGGATTGTGGCCGCCCGAGGCCACCAGGCTGCCGCCGACAAAGGCCACGTCGGCCATGGCATAGCATCCGGCCAATTCGCCGATGGTATCGAGGATGAGCAGCGGCCCCCGATCCTGGCGATCGAGGCTCCAGCGGCGGCAGGCCAGGCCGTGCTGGCCGGCGAGTTCGACGATTTCCACGGCTCGCTCGATATTGCGCGGGGCCATCACCAATTGGAGATCCGTGATCTGTTCAAGCAGTTGCCGGTACACCCGGAAAAGGATAGCTTCCTCGCCGCGATGGGTCGAACCGCACACCCAGAGGGGCGGAGCCACGGCAAAGCCGTAGTGTTCCTTCTGGATGGCAAGCGCCCCGTGGTTGACCGCTGCCCCGCTCAACAGGCTGGTGTCGAACTTGAGGTTGCCCAAGGTGGCGACCTTGTCCGGCTCCACGCCCAAGGCGGCCATCTGGTCCGCATCGGCGGCGGTTTGCATGGCAAGCAGGGAAAACGAACGGAACATCGGCAGAAAGAAACGGGAAAACCGGCAATAGCGGGTCATGGAGGCTGCCGAGATCCGGCCATTGACCAGGACCGTGGGGATGTGTTGGCGGCGGAGGCAACGCAGCCAATGCCACCAGAAATCGGTTTCCACCAGCAGAAAAAGGTCGGGTCGGATCACCTGCACGAAGTATGGCGCCACCCAACCCAGGTCCACAGGCGCGGCCAAGATGAGATCGACGTGGGGCGTCAGCAGCTTGCGGGCCACCTCGTCCCCGGCCCTGGTGGTGACGGAAAAGAGAATCCGCGCCTGGGGATGGGCGGCCCGCAGGCCGTGCACCAAGGGAACGGCCGAGGTGACTTCGCCCACTGACAGGGCATGTATCCACACGGTCGGGCCTTTGGCGGGGGGAAGGCTGGCCACCTGAGCGGCTAAACCCCATCCCAGCCTGTTGCCGATCCGACCGCAATATTTCTTCCGGCAGGCCAGGACAACGAGAACCGGCAGCAGAGCGAGGGTCAGGACCGTAGTGAGTAAGGGGTAGAGCGGCAGCATCGACAGTGCGTATCCTTCCAATGGGATTGGCGCATATTTTTTATTGATACCAGTATGTTGCCCTGCTGTCCAAGGAGAAGCTCCTGAGAGATTGAGTTGATCGGCGCACAGGGTTCTGTTCGTAAGTTTGCAGAGGAAAGAGAATGATTGTGAAGCAAATCATTTGACAGCATTTCTACATTCTGTTTATTGTTCATTATTGTGAATTTTGTTCTTGAAAGGGAGGACGATTTCCCTGTTCCGTGCCGGCGCGAACGAAATTTTTCCGTCATTTCGACGAGTGTAGCGAGGAGAACTCAATACTGTCCAGTTAAGGACTTGCATGTATGATATTGGGTATTGGCAATCCCTGCATGGTCGATTCAGCGCATCCTGCTCTGGATTCATTGAGGATTTGGTTGCGTAATTGGCGGACCCGGCGGATGGAGACCGACTCACTGCGCTCATCATGGCAATAGATGGCCAAAAGGATGGAGGTGATCAAGCCGGCAAGCATCTGGATCATGAGGCCATTGCTTCTTGAGATGATAGACTTTGAGACGCCTCTTCCACCAGGCAAAAAATCTTTCCATCGCCAGCGCAGCTTGTAGATGCGCGCAATCTGTTCGGCGCCAAGATCAAAGCGGCTGGCGGCAATCCAGCAGGATGCGCCCTTGGCCTTATGCCCGACGAGCCGCAGCGGGGTTGGGGTCTGATCGACGCAAGCCTTGTCAGCAGAACCTTGGCGTCAGAAAAAACAATACTCCCAGAGGCCACGGGATAGGACTCTTAACTTTGTGTTTCAGGTTGCGGAAGAAGAGCTTGTAGGCCCGGTCGACGCGCTCGGCAATATCTTGCATCGCCTGGGAGCCGAGCTTGTTCCAGAAGGCGAACCGCTTGGTCTTCTTGAGCCGGGTGATATGCAGCTTTGCTCTATTTGCGCTGATGCCCTTGCCAAACAATTTGTAGTGCCGCCGATGCAAGGCGATGAGATGGTTATAGATCATCCCGGCGACATTGATTTTCCGGC
>Ga0123354_10020884_pt1 | contig 10306 bp, 6 predicted proteins | sample TergutLab28metaG_2_FD_97872 | JGI IMG/M metagenome (GOLD analysis project Ga0123354, IMG submission 97872) | Labiotermes labralis P4 segment gut microbial communities from Petit-Saut dam, French Guiana - Lab288 P4 | ecosystem: Host-associated > Arthropoda: Insects > Digestive system > Gut ...
ATTGCCGTCGGGCTGGTCTTTTAATTAAATACCCCCTGGTGACCGGACGTTTTAAACGCTTTTAATGTTCATTCCCATAACATTTTGCAGGCTTATCGTTCTAAAATAAGGTTCAAGAGCAGTCTGTCTGCTTGTAACTTGAGATACAAACATCCTGCATGTAGCTGACGATGACCTTGAAGCGATTAGTGTGTCAGACCAGCTCGAAAACGCGCGTGTTGGACGTCGTGTAAGAAAACGCAGAAATGCAGGGCCCGTCAACAACGCATGGGTGAGCAATCACGCATTTCTGCGTGAGCCAACGGCAATGTGTTAAATACAAGAATGTGACGAAAATTAAATGCATAATATTCTGCATATTTACAACAATTTAGTTCTGAAAATACAAGAATAAAGCACTGGGACATTATATATAGTAACTAAAGGTTAGGTCATTCTACTTCTATAACAGCATGAAGAAAATATAACACAAATGATGATACCCAAGGTGTCTGACAATTAAAAATATCACCACCATCATCATCACTATGAAAAACAACATTGTATTTATTCCAATACACATATTTACTAAAAAATATCTTCATACATCTCACTTTGATAACATAGTAGAAAATATATGACACTAAAACACAATACATAATTTAATCTTACCTCATCCACCTTATCTGCTTCACCTTTCAGTTTTGACATTCGTATCCCCTTTATATTTTTGGTAAAACCATCAAAGAACAGTACTTCATACCTGTCTGTAAAAGCAACAATCAATCACATCACTGAAAATATTACTGTATGACACAACTGAGGATCATCATTCCTCTTTATAATTTTCTGGCAAAAACACAAATTCTATCTTATTTTATCAATTCAAATCCCATGTTCACTTACTTCACGTATATGAAAATTATAATCACATAGTATTCCTAAGAATATTGAATGCCAACATCTAACCAAAACGCATCCACAAAACTACTTCCTGCAGTTTGTCTTCAAATGATGTTAGAATGCAATTAGTCTATACATACACCTAGTCAGTGAAATATTACCTCATTAATTCCACAACATAACCTGCAGTTGAAAGTAGCCAATTTATAAAAATCTGTGGACATGCCAGTACAAGTTTTAAGTGAAATCAATGGGAAAAACTGGCAATTTTATCAAAATTTATTAAACAGTTCTGTAATCAGTTTTGCCTGTAACTAACTGCCTACTGCACCACATGCATCAGAGTCCCTCTTAAGGATCAACCAGTCATTAAGCTGGCATTTTGATGCAACACAATTCTGCCCTAGACAAACCCAATACATACCCTTCAACCTTAACACCTACATTAATATTATTCTCCCATTTATGCTTAGGTCTTCTAAGACATCTCCTACGTTCTAAGAGATGTCCAGCCTTTCAGTATATAGTGGCTCTGACAGATATTTTCACATGTCATTATCACTATTCAGATTGATGAGGACACAACTAGGAAGGAGTGTGTTAGATACAGTAATTGAAATGGAACAAGACCTAAAATCAAATGTTAATTAGTTTGACAAGCCCCTTTTTAGTCACATGATTGAATGTGACCTTCAGTGCTGACACTACCATATTCTTTCAACACAAATCAGTACAAAAAAAAAATCATACTAAATAATGACATCATTCCCTTATCTCGCAGTTGGAAAACATACAACTGAAAATTCTGCTGACCGAAGTACTGACAATGAGTGTCAAACAAGCCTCATTCTTCCACAAACACAAAGAAAGTTAAGCTGAGTGAATACTAACAATAAGTGTAATCTAAAAGAAGTTCAGCTAAGGAAGTACTGGCATGAATATGAGAGATTTATAACAATTTGGAGGAAAAAACCCGTTGCATCAAAAAATCACTATTTCTTTATACAGAATATATAATATGTCAAAGCAATCCCTTTAGCAAAGGAGACAGGGATTGTTATTTATAGCTGCTTCACAATGAGAAGACAAAAACATTCCATCTATCTTGCCTATCAGCAATTATAAATATCACTGATAAATGTGTAGAGAACACTCACACAGACAGTAACAAAAAACTAAAAACAGTCCTTGAAAACCATCACAGTAACATTTGTTCAGCATCACTCACTGCATTCTGACAAATGATTAAAAGCATAACATGTGTTGCGTCAACAAAGAGAAAAAACTGCACGTTATTTTCAGGACATACGGTAGGCATTATCAAGCGCTAGTTACAAAATGCCACAGTAATAAAATGCGCACTATACAACTTCAGTGTACCTTAACTTACCATTCCCCAACACAGCTTTTACTTTGGCTGGATACCGTCTGCAATCACTCCACTTTGCCATCACTTCATCACCAACTCTGAATACTTTGGACATATTTTTACTATCACTTCTAAAAAAGAAGAAAACATTTGTATTTTACCATATTTGAGGAATGGCAGCCTTGAAGCCATCAAAGTTATGTTACATACAAACCTGAAAATACTGCCCCCTATATGTATACCCTTCCAACAAAATCTGGAAAAATTCTTTCACTATGTATTAGGATAGCTTTGTACAACCACATTAAGCACTTCTGCCTCATGGTCCTGTAACTTCCACCTGCAGACATACCCTACTCAGTTTCTGAAATGAAGATGACACTGGCCCAGAAGGTGGGGTAACCATATATTTATTGATTTCTAACTAATATCCTCAGAAGCAAAACTGCACAAGTAAAACCATTGTAAACCTTACATAAAAGAGTCATATGTAACTAGGAACAGCCCATTATCACAAGTGCATCAGAAAAAGTTTTTAAGAAACTGACAATACCAATTATATTTCACGTCACAATGATATCGCTATTTAATGGATTGCTTGGGGATAAAGTTTCTCATATAAAATTGCGGTTTTCATTAAGTGTAAATTATGCACAATTACATAAAAATTCTGTTCATTCTCTTCAGACACAAGGGCCTTCGAGAACACAGTAATAAACACTCTGCACAGAAAACTTAAGTCTGAAATCAATGGACCTGTAATCAGAACATTAGGGAGGGTGGTCCATAACCTCCCAGCTGTAGCACCATAACCAGCCACGACTCTGGTTGGCAGTATGGGCCAAGTGATTTCCATCTCTTTGGAAACCTTAAGAAATGACCTGGCTGCAAAGACATAAAGCAAGCTGTCATCTCATGGCTGGACTTTTGACACCAATTTCTCCTATACTGGGATACAAGCCTTGGTGCCCATGGGACAAAGGCTTAAATGTCAATGATGACTATGTGGACATCTGGTGTTTACCATCTGCTAACCATGTGCCATGTATAAATGAGAGTCAGAATAAAGTTCTTGGCATCAGTGTGTTTGTTACCGTATTTTTTTAAACTTCTTTGTATACAATCATGATAAAAATGTCTATGCATAAGTTGTTAATACGAAATACAGAAAGAAATATGTAAATTGCATTTACAAAAATAAATACAATTACATACACAATAATATTAAATTTTTAAAATGACGTGGGAAATGTAAGAAAACTTCAAATGTGAACTGCAGCAGCTGCATGTCACATGCTGCAGGGTGACCATACACATTCAATACATGATGTCATTTGCCAGAAATTATGCTTGTATAGCAACAATTCCTGGCACAGAAGATGTGAATAATAGTTGCTGTTTTAAACACAACTGCAGTAAACCTAGGTGCAAGTTCTGGAGGATCAAAAATTTCTTGCATTAAATACGGATAATTTAAACTTATGTAATAAACCAACAAATGAACATGTACACAATATGTGGATAATTTACTAAATTAAAATTCACTGAATACAAGGAAATAATGTTATTTATATTGTGCACTGGCTGGAACCAGAACAAAAAATATTATGTACAGGATTTGACCGAATGTGGGAAAAGAAAACCTCCTCTAGAATTAATGAAACAGCAAAGTTTTCATTACCATTTAATTGTGGTTACACTGTATTTTCTACAAGAGAATTTCAGTTGTTGTTGTTGTTGTTGTTGTTGTTGTTTAAATTACAGTGCAACTGAGAGCTCAAGTACATATTGCTGTCTAAATGCAGGCATCACGAATACCAAAGTGGTCTCCACACAATGCAAATCACAATGTGCTGCAAAGTTTTACTCCAGATGGCTATTCTTATAATACAAGACAACAAGATGCACTACTTCTCAACTTTATTTTGGTAAAGAACTCTACATGTTTTGGACAGACTTACTGTCTTGGCCATCATCAGGAGTCATTCACAACAATTGGTATTTGTCACACTGAAATTTTAATAATTGGTAAAATTACTAGTGTATATACATGTACATTGTCGTTAAATTGTAAAACATGTTGCAAGTAAAATGGACAGTAAGTCTGTCTGAAACATGTAGAGTTCTTTACCAAAATAAAGTTGAAAATAGTGCATGCTGTTGGCTTCTATTATAAGAATATATCACAATGCATGGTCTTCTGAATGTCATATTCCAGATGGCTACTTCCTCCATTTCTACAAGTTATGCATTTCTTAATTTTGAAAACAGGTACATTGTCACTATGACACAAATTCTAATTACAACTCAAACTGACAGGCTAACTAAACCAACCAAATTAATAAGATGATGAAGTTTTCATACAGCAATTCAAATCTTCACCCAGGAACAAGAATTCTCTGCTTTTACAGCACCTGAAGTTCATTGCCATCTTCCAAAAAGTTCAATAGTTCAATTATTCAATCAAACCATTTGACAGGCTTGAAGAAATATGACTTTTAATGTCCCATCTTTCAGAAGACCACAGTGAAACTGATGAAACCACCAACTCATTCTGTGTTCTTAGAAACTTACTGTGGAGTTGGATTTTGTGTGGCTCGAAGTCGCGAACTGTCCATTTGAATCCATTCATCATAGCGCTGCGACCACTTCTCAAAATGTATGAGGATCTCTTCATCATCCCAGTCCACTTCTACAACTTTAACAGGATACCTGTGAAGAAAGACACTATGGCTGAGGGAAAATACTAGCAGATAGAATAACAAATGATCAACAGCTGCAGAAAAAGTGAATCAGGACTTCCTCTCCCCCTGCTGCTACAAACTGATTCCAGGTCACAGCCTCCCTTTACAGGGCTTCACGATCAAACTTAATGGATACACCACATTCAATAGGACTTCTCTGTAGAAGTAATCAGGCCAACAGAGAGGCTTCTACCTGACAACACACAGTGTGCACGAGAAGCAAACATTAATCCCCCAGACAAGATTCAAACCCACAATCCCAGCAAGCGAGCAGCTGCAGACCCATACCATAGACCACATGGCCACTGAGATTGGCACAGGACAAGTATAATGGCCATTAAAAACAGGAACAACACAAAACATTTATATTATGACAGTAACACTTCAATAAAACCACTTGGCATTGTCCAGATTAACTTAGCAGTCACCTGCAAATCCCTGATGATACTGGCACAACACATATACATACAATTAACACAGGTATTCAGGCAATGAAGTGACTGACTTACTGTCACAAGGGACTGAAACAACACTAACTGAACCAGCCTGTCATGCAGACTGCAAGGGACTGGAAGACAGGTTAGCTACCATAACTTGGCAGACACAGGCATAGCTCACTAAGCAGAATGTTGAAAATGCTGTGGCTCTACATGAACAAGTTAATATCTGTGATTATAAAACTAAGGGTCACTGTCATTTAAAATGGCACCTATACAAACTGGGTTAAGCTGATGGTCGTACTACAGCAGAAGTTGAAATTCCAGTGACATTGCCTTGCATGCTACTACTGCAAGGTCCTTGGACGACTTGAATACTGGGACACCACAGTAACCATCAGACAATCCAAAACATGAAACTGATATAATCTGATCATGGTACAGGAATGATCAGATAAATTATAGGATGTGTAACAGATTACCACTGGACAAAGTGGAAGGGATACAATATTGACCCTTTCTACATGAATTAAAATTCTAGGTAGGTGTATAGCTATCTGTACTTATGGAAATTATGCTAAGGAATGGACTTGTATAAACATTACCAGGCTTTCATATTGATAGAGCACTGCAATATTTAAGGTTCGCAAGGCAATGTTGTCAATAATTCAAGACTTCTGGAATGTTACACCACATCAACTGGTAAATAGTTACCAACATGAAAAGAGTATAAGTTATCTGTAAATTCTTGGTATATTACATGGTTCCAGACAATTGGGGTGGTGAGCCAGTGGGAGTATAGCTGATACGCAGTGGGTGCAGTCCTAGCAACACTTGCAGGACTGGACAGTCAGGACTCAAATACAGTTCATAGTGGTGCTACAGAAGTTACAGAAGTAATGAGGGAAGGACATTTCACAGATAAACGTGGTCCTGAAAGAGGCAATTATCCACTTTGTGGTCAATGTTACAGAAGGCTGCCTCCACTCCCTCAGGGATGAACGGCATTACCCCCCTCAACTTGTAACTCACCATATTTCACTTGCTAGGTCTTTAGCTTCTAGTCTGGTACCAATTTGGAAGTTGAGTGTAGATGATTGTTTTCTGCTAGATGTGCTGTTACTGCTGCTGTTGGGACTACTTCCATTGGTAGGTGTCATATCACTAACACTCCCTTGCTCTGAGTCATCTGATTTAGTAGAAGACACACAGGACAAATTTGCCATTGGTAAGTTACCAGAGTGAGTGTCACTTGACTTGTCTGTATTTGTATCTTTCTTGGCAATTTTAGACTTGGTTTTTCTCTCCACTGTGTTTACAGAGCTTCTAGATGCAGAAACTTCACCTTTACCCTTTCCAAGAAGCTTCCTGTCAGCCTCTTTGATATTACATGGTTCAGTATGACTAGCATTGGAACTATTCTCACCAGATGAGTGGAATTTGGATTCTTCTTTCAAAGCTTGATCACCTGAAACAGAACAAAGCTACTTAACACAGACACATTATTCAGTTCACACTCAGTTTCTCCATGACAGCACCAAAGCCTCCTCAAATCTGACAGCAACATGTGCTGATATAAATAAGTGAACACACTTTAAAATTATTCATTCTGTGCATTTTAATTAAATTTTCACTTGTAAAACCAACTAAATGCACTTATGATGTACACAATACTAGAGTCTTCCATTACCCCTACATGTTTCTGCACATAACTTCACACAGCAAGTTAAACCTTGTTAAAATATAACATATTACAGCAGTAATACTCATTATATGTAGCATTTTGCAGCTTCATTCAAAGTGCTAGATGCCTGATATACCTAATAACTATGATACACTATACCAGTATTACATATACATTGTTTTAGTTGTTTTGCAGTTAAATTAAAGATATAAAGGCATGGAGTATGGTTAAAATCTATTCTTGTCATTGTAGTATTCATCTATGTGTACATACACCTATCGTTGCTTTCGATCCATAATGGATCATGCCCCTTATTACCTGTCATATTGTCCATGTAGTAGTTAACAATATACACGTACTTTTCCAATAAAAGCATACACACATATACTAAAGTTACCTTGCCACTGCAGACACTACTTTATATACAAACAAAGACTGGAAGGCTCCAAGCTCACAGTAAACTAAATGACACTGGCATGGCGCTGCCAGAACTTAAAAAATGAATCACAAAAGCACTGAAGCCCAGGCAACACCAGCAAGAGAACTGGCACATAGTCAATGAAGCCAAAACATGTTTTAGAACCCAGGCAAAAAGAAGAATATTGAAAGTAAGAAAACAGGACATTGGTCAAACACGAAGACCCTCCCAAAGTGGGAGGAAGGCAGGAAAAAATAAAACTAGTAGCATGGGGAAATGATGACAGAGATCATGGCACTGAGAAGACAGATGGAAAACAGTGCCAGCAACATGCAACAATACTAAAATAGACCTCAAAGAAATTAGCTGTAAGGATGTGGATTCAGCTGAATCCAGTGATAATCTTCATCAGTTTAAAAAAGGTACGAAATTTCTTGACCAGCTGAGAAAGAAACACCTTTTCAGGAAAGAGTTTACTCTACGAAGACTCAAAAATTAATTTTGATAAAGTGCACCACTACATCTCAGGAAACCCAATATCAAACTTCTTCTTGGTAACTGGAAATTTAGGACTCCACATTTCCAGCTATTTTTCAATATGGTTGTGACATGTTAATCACTCAAGTTTTATTACAAATCCATAATAACAAATCACATCACTGATGTAATCTCCACCACTATGAAAGTACAATTCTGGGCTATGATTGTTTACATAAGTCTTGTATAGTTATTAAAATACTTACTTAAAAATCTTGATTTTCATGTAAAATAATTTCCCAAGTCATTCAGTTTGTTCTGAAGTACCATACTAAAATTCAATGACCCAAACTTAACATTTGAGTGAAATCTGTTATCACTGCATTTAATACAGCCAAGTGTTAAGAGGAAAGCCACAAAAAGAGAGAAACATCAAATTATTTTACTTATTTCCGGCTTTGAGGTTTCTACTTGATATTATCTAATCAAACAACTGAATGAAGGATCCCATGCTTGACAGGTGAACCACACTACAAAATCAGGACTATATGTGTGTGGAGCAGAGTTATACAGATCTAAATGTTGGTAACTGTTCTGGAGCCCATATTAGCAGAAATACAAACTGCAAGAATGCTGGTAATATGTTGTATATGCACTACTTATTAACAGACTGCTCATAACATGTGATATGTGAAACATTCAAGCCCAAGACCATACGTACCACATCTAAGACTGTGAACACTGCATTTAAGAAGAACATTATTTTATGAATTCAATATTACAGATTTCATACATAATGCAACATGAATGAATGAATGAATGAATGAATATTAAAAAAAAAAAAGCACAATATTATGATACCATACCAGAATCATTTGAGGAAGATTTAGTTTTCTTTTCACACTGCGATGCTTCCTGGTTTCCTCTAGTCCAAACAAACACAGATGGCACCACACCCTTCTTCAGCATTCGTCTTTTTGAATACTGGGGTTGAATGAAATCCTCATCCCGAAAATGCTTAGAACAGACTTTAGTGTGCTTATTAACTGTGAGCTTTTTGTAATCAGCTCTTCTTACACTATGAATCCAAAGCTTCCGTTCCTTTGGGTCAACAGGAAAAGCATGAAATGTGATTGCTCCATTCCCAGAATGGCGACTGTTGGAACTGCAGCGAGGAACACAACAATGATGACCCATGCTGAAAAGAAACAATATGTTTTGTTTGATGTGTAGTGAGTGACCTTAAGTACAAATGCCACCTCCTTCCTTAAACACTGCCATTTTATACGGATCACCTCATAATCAAGCATCCCCATCTAGCCATTTTCCCATGGCTCTTCACCCCCAATCTCTTCCCACTGTCTTCCTTCCTTTTGTATGACATATTTCCTACCTGACAATCCAATGCTGATCTCGATCTTCCCCTTTGGCACACACAGTTTAGTTTCATATTCATATTCATATCTATATTTGTTCATCTGATCCAGAAAAGGGTTGTAACCCACAGGATATAGAACATGTCAATTACAATTAACGCTGTACTGTAATACATTACAAAAGATACAAGCAGTCTAAAATAGGTTAAAACACAATGCAGTCACTGTAAAATCAGCGGTAGTCAAAAGGTTAACAATATATACTAATTTAAACATACATTTCAGTTGTACAAAATTATGTTACTATTTACAGTTAATTAATAGGTCAACAATTCTCAAGATGAAACTTTAGAACACACAAAATAGCTAATTAATAGTAAAGGTTTTAAATGTTATTACAACTAAAATATTCATCCAAGGTATAAAACGAATGAAAGTACAAGAATTTTTACAAGGCATGTTTAAAATGATTTCTATTATGGTACAGTTCCTTTATTTGAGAAGGCAAACTGTTGAACACCCTAATCCCAGTGTAATGTGTTCCCTTCTGATATACTGACAGATTAGATATTGGCAGACGTAGATTCGATTTATTCCTAGTATTGATGTTGTGTATCTCAGAGTTCACCTTAAAATAATCCCCATTATCGATCACAAAAAGCAAAAGTTAATATATACAGGGTGTTTCACGACTTTAGGGCATAACTGCAGGAGGTTATTTCCTAGGTCTTTGTGATCAAAAAAGTTCAAATAAACATGTGTCCGATTTTGGACGGTTACGGAGTTATGACAGTTGGAATCTCGGAATAGAAGGTAACGATTACTGACAATAAACGGAACAAAATAATAAACCAGCATAATACATGATACATTTAAAGTACGAATGTAAAGTTAACTTCGTGAAATTACTTTTAATTTG
>Ga0123354_10020885_pt1 | contig 10306 bp, 5 predicted proteins | sample TergutLab28metaG_2_FD_97872 | JGI IMG/M metagenome (GOLD analysis project Ga0123354, IMG submission 97872) | Labiotermes labralis P4 segment gut microbial communities from Petit-Saut dam, French Guiana - Lab288 P4 | ecosystem: Host-associated > Arthropoda: Insects > Digestive system > Gut ...
GAAACAGACTCACAGCCATCATATGTGTCAACCACTCGGTTAACAGCAGCATTTTTCTGATTCTCATTTCCACCCTGAACTGTGCCTGAAACTTCTGAAGTTTCCATCATCACATCAAATAGAACCATTTCTTTTTCAGTGAAGTTCAGGTCATCATCTGAATCTTGAGCAACATCTGCAGAATTCTGTGATCTGATTGAATGACGCTCCCAACTGTCACTACCAATGGAATCAGTCCCAGATTGAAAAAGCATCAGCATTGTTGTTCCCACACCAAATGTTTGACCTGCACTGCCATTCTTCCCTTGTGGTTTTGTCTTTATACTTCTTCCATCACTTCCCCCTTCTGCATTTAGACTCTGTATACATCTTTCTTCCTGTACATTGCTATTGTTCATATTCATACTTTGTAAGACGCTGCTGCTACTGCTGCTGGACATAAGTCGTCGTTGTGGAACTGGCATCATTCTAGTCAAGGGAACTGTGTCATCCAAAGCACTGGGCTTGCTGCGTATGCGAGGCTTCGGGACTGGAATGTGCAATGTAGGTTCTTGTTCCAAAGCAGCAGGAGCTGTTGTTAGGGTTTGGTTAGAAATACATGCAAAAGAAGAAGAAAAATTAAATGCAGGAAAATGAGATGCGGTCCATATTTACAGCATGCTTACATAACAGGGGCTTAATGCTCTAAATGTTGTGGACTATCAGTGTTTGTATCTAATTCTAGTGTTGTAAAGAAAACATGTCTGCTAGGGAGACTACACAAATCTAGAAATATATATACACATGGTACAGATTTACAGAAGATCTGCTTGTTTGGTGAACACTAGATATGTCTTAATTTCCTGTAATTTAACAAATATAAACTGCTAATATAAATAAATAACTTTCTCATCCTTTAACCGATTACACATGATATACAGATATAGTGCACCTGTAGAGCAAATCTGACAAAACCACATTTTGTTTCAAATTTAGTTCTCTTTACTGAGTTTGCCAGATCTGTATCAGATGTAACTAGCATATGGCCCAACATCAGCAGTAAGGTTTTAGATATACAATGTGGGAGCTTACTTACAATTTCTCAGGCCATAACCTCTAGCTTTAACAATAAAAATCTGCTCACAGGAAGTTAACTTTTACATCCAAGTATGGGACTTTAAATATCCTAGTATAAATGGCTGGTGGTCATACTTTAACTGAGGGGTAATGTCAGTGGTACTGAAAAAATGAAGTGCTTGGCCAGTAGGATAGACATAATAATATGGCATATGCTTTGTGAAAATTTATAATTCACATGTAACTAAAAAACAGAATTATTCTAACACAAAATACTATTTCTATAAAGAGCTTTTGTAATAAAAACTTGGAAAGCTTGTCTCTTTTCTACACCATGAAGGCATACAGGGGCGGAGAAGCCGAACTTTCATGCATTCATTACTTTTTGGCACTAGATCGAGCGTCACCTTCACACTCCAGCTGCATTACCCCTGATCAAGCAGTCCTACAAAGAAATTTGATGAGCTATTTAATCCTTAGTGAAGGTTTTGACTTCAGAAAATCCTGCCCCTGATAAGAGGTGAATATAGGATGCTCAGACTACACACATTTACTTCCGCCACTTATCTTTCAAAAGAGGTTTCCTACAGCTAAATCACATTTATGGTTTGGTATTCTCTGAGGCATTCCTAGTTAAGCAATATGTCTTTTTTGAATGTGAAACCCCTCTGCCCACAGTTTGGAGCCCATGTTACCAACCAACATCTCATAATGACCCTGTAACTGGGTACAACATAATGCCCTATAGATGCCCTCGCCTTAGAAATGGGTTCTATATCCTTTCATCAGAGACCAGAGGTCAAACAAGCCATAGTCAGGGGCACAAGAAACCAAAATCACAGGATTTTTATCCGATTTTATTGTCAAGTGGGAAATATTAGCTACTTAAACTAATGTAATGCATCCACAACACCTACATGCCTGTGTAGCAGGAAAGATTCTAATCCAGTTGCAACTCTGTGTAACAGTAATTAGTGCATAGGTTTAAACAATTTCTACCCTGTTCTCTAGGATTTTATCAAGCTCCTGTAGGAACTTTTTCCAGGACTGACTGGATTCGCTACGACTAACGACAAAATCTGCTGGTGGTGGGACAAGCAAGCTGACCCTCATCTCAGGAGTTACCTGCCTGTCAGCAGTATTTACATCACACTCCCATTTTGATACAGTAGGTGAACTATACATACTACTGCCAAGTTTGCACAATGTGGAAACTTTTTCAGGATTTGTAATATCACAATTGTTATTCTGCGTACACTGCTCTTGTTGTACCACTGAAGAACAATTAACTTGTTCCAAAAGAGGTTGTGGCCCAGTCTTGTGTAATTTAGAGGCACATATTATATTTTCAGGGCTCGAATAATTATGATTAGCAGCCCCATGTTTATGCTTTTCAAAAGATTTGACCATAGAGTTAGAATTCTCTTGAGCAGATATGTTTGAACTTCTTCTGACAAGAGTTTGGAAATTCTGTGAGTCTGGGTTTACAAATTTCTGTTTTGAATTCAAAGATGAGCAAGCTGTGATTTTATTACAAGATGAAAGAGCTGGCTTTTTACCAGTGTCATACAAATTCCTGTTCAATTTGGCATGATGAGTCATGCTGCATAAATATTGTTTTGGAGTTGGTGGAAAAGTTTCACTAGATAATGAACTGGAATACTTTGCTTTGCATTCAAAAGTAGGAGTGACTACTCCCGTGTTCCATGTGTCTTTCCAGGATGAATAGTCATTGCCAATTTCTAACTCACCAGCCATTAGCTTACCTTGTGGGGTGCTTGTATCAACAATTTGAGGGCATTTACTCCTTGAAGCAAGCTCTACAGGGGGCTCTGGTGCTGTTTCTACAGGTGGAACAGGGGACTGCTGGAAGCATTTGTCTTGTGTCTTGGAGATATCTCTGTCAGAACTCTGGTTTTTAGTGGCATTGATAAGTTCATCTTCATGTGTTTCTGAGTGAAAGGGGGATGTTTCTTTGGGAACATCTGGAACACTGGTACGTTCAACTTCAGAAATCTTCTCATCTTCATCCAGACACATTTCTTCAGGTGACTGTGTTTCTGTGTCAAGAGTGTCTGCTGATGTTTGGACTGTAGTTTCCACTGCCCTGGAGTTGTGTGGCATCTTCTTCTTGCCAGGCAGAGTTGAGCTTTTGTCTGGTGACTGACCACTGGCAACTGCAGAATTCTTGCCAGACAAATGTCTTTCTAGTGATGTTGTCTTATTGAAGGACTCTGTGGTGTCCTGGTCAGTTGAAGATAGTGACTGTGATGATGAGCGTCTCTGCTGCTGGTCATCTTTTGTTACTCCCACTCCTGGTGGAAGGGGTGGCGCTCTTTTTTTCTTCTGTCCTTGACCTGCAATCATGAACATTGCATTGTCACAAAGCAAGCAGTTACATGTATTAAAGTCAGCGGCTGATTTGTTGCCAGACTTATTGTAGAATTCATGTTATGGTTTTCTGGGTTATGAGTCTGCATATGTGGTAGGTGGTTACCAACATTTTGGAGAAACATGCTGTCTCCATTTTCAGGACAGACCATTTCTTCTACCACAATGATGGAGGCATTATGTACCATTAACACACCAGTATCCACCAACAGAACTACAAAACACCATGATGTGAAAACATGCTGTGATAAAATGTCAAAATCTTATGTACACAAATATCCATACGCAGGAGGAGATTGACACCTGTTACCATACAAGCTGAAGCCACAAGCACTAGGCTGTGCCAACTGTGGTCAGCTTCTACGTGCTTCACTGCACAAAGACATTCCTTTTTATTAGTTCACTTAAAAAATTATTCTTTATGATAAACTACAGTCCAGTTCCCATATCTTGAAACTTGCGGGGTGAGGAAGTGGGGAAAGAAAAAGGGAAAAGCGGGGCACAGAGTGTGAGGCTAGTACCTGTTCTATGGCATGAGATGTCAGTAAAAATACCAGTCCAAAATATGTTGACTGCTTAAACACTTGGAGATTTCTGTAGCATGTGATGTAAGTGATAAGAGTCTTTGCACAGATAGTAGTCACTAAGTTATACAGCCTTGTCAGGTGACTAACCACCCCATCCTGCATGCATTCCTTTAATATCTTCCAAGTCTCAAGTTACCAGAACTGAACTGTACATTCTTCATATGTCCATGCTGAAGTAAAAGAATCTACCAATGCTACCAACCTGTGGAGGATGCAAGGGAACTGTTAGAAGTACTGTGTTGACAGCCTGCCATGTTGCCTACTCCACTTAGACTTGACATGGACCTGGAAAGATTATGACTAGCACCGCGAACCTTCATCTGTGTTTGATGGTCTGATGTCAGTTTCCCTTGACGAGGGAGAGTGTCCACAGTGCAACTGAAATTATGTGGTTAGTAAGATTATGGAGGCCTAGATTTGTTTTCATGTAGAAACAAATTGTACGTGTATAGAATTATTACTGCCCATCTCTTATTAAATCACAGTTTAAAAAAGGAGGCTTCTGAGCCTCCATACCTAAAAGCAGATAAACATATCCCTCTTGGTACAGTACACTTTTTTAATTTAAGAAAATACAAGTCAGACTAACCAGTGAAACTTCCAGTGGGGCAGTCACTTTAAAAATTTAGTACCTACCTCAGATTCTCCATTACTAAGACCAACCGGTTAATGTTGTTTATTGTGTGAATTACATATGGCATATAAATACACTCAGTGGGAAAAAGCAGAGCTTTCTTAACGTCAGTAATTTACCGTAATTTTTTTTTTGGGGGGCATTGTAAGTGGTCTCATTGCATTAGGCTCTTTTAACAAAATTCTATATGCATTTTGGAAAACACTCCTAGAAATTCATTTAATAATTTTAGGGAACAATGAAATTAACTGCACTTCTGAGACATGCTGCATAATCTGTTATTTTCCACAAAGTGCTGTTTATTTCAATTTTATCTGTCTCTGTTCAAATAATATGGTTTTCATAAACCATGTGCTAAAATTTAAATACCCACTAGATTCAAATCTTTATGTTCAGCAAATCACAACTGAAAAGAATGTACTCAAATTCTCTTTATTACTACAACATGTTTTGACTAATTTTATTGGCCATCAGCAGGCAGTAGTATAGTGTACATAAAAGAAAATTATTTCAGGATAAGGCTTCTCACTTACAAATGCCAAATTCAGTGACAATATAATTATTCCAAAAAGTGGAATACTTGAGATAAATAATAGTTCAAAGTACTACCTGATGATGGCCAATCAAATACACCAAAACACACAGACATACAGAGAATTTACTACATTCTTATCATTTGTGTTTTTCTGAATATAAAGTTTTCAAATTAGTTACGTAACACAACGGGATGACAATATCAAAGTTTAAATACCCACCCCTGTAGGATAAATGTTAAGCATCATACCATGAGATGAATGGAGAAATGGAGTGTAACTCCACACATTTTCTTATCCCTGGCACTAGATGCAAGTGAATGGTAAACTTCACACCCTAGCCACTTTACAACCATTAAGAGCCCTGTTCCCATAGGATAGGTGGCTGAGAGCACCGCAGAGCTGGTTGGGTGTTGTAGAGAAGAGAAAAATCTCTTCTCCTTCCAGGAATTTAACTGACTGACTGGGTATCCATCCAGTCACAGGTTAGTCACTATACTAACTGAGCTATCCAACCTTATCACTTGCAAAAAATTAAAATGTACACATTGCAGTCAGTTTAGTGGAATCCTGCAAATATAAAGCACATAGGCTATATTCATACTTTTCTGACATCCGGTTGCCTTCAGCTGGACTCTCACTAAGTACTGATGCCTCATGGTAACCACTGCTGTCTGAACTGTTACGAGAATGGGATACAGGAACATGTGTTGCCTTGCTATTATTAATCCCAGAATGCCCATTCACAACAGTTCCAGAGCTGGACTCTGCTTGCATATTTGATTCCTGTGGGAGAAGTTCATAACAAATGACCACTGCTGCTTACACATTTAGTCAGTCACTTAATGCAATATCGTTATTATTTGCTATATTATTATAAAATTAAACTGTTACATATTCACTAAGTCAAACATGGTGTAAGATGTACATATGGTAAAATAATTCTGGTCAGTTTTTTCCATGTTTTTATTGGTTTAAAAAATAATATTTGCCCAAAAAGTGTACTGGGCATGAAGTGTTTCAGTATTCTGTAGAAATTTTGTTCTAAATATCTTTTTGCTCTTATAATTATGCAGTCAGTTGTACTCATGATGTGCACAGATACACACATAGGACCTCACATACAGAGCCTGGTGCTGGTATTAGATTTTAACAGAATTTGTTGACAAGTTTTAGTTACACTTGTGAATGTCAAATTCCATGAAAGTCATTTCAGTTGTCTCATGTTACGACATTCAGGTAAATAGTCATGGTGAAGCAAACAGGTACATTTTTGCACGTTCCATTTCAGACATGCAAGAAAAGTTAAACAAGTGCAGCTCTTAATAAAGTTATCTCTTTTCAAGTATGGATTGGTTTAAAATGAAGCAGCACTCAATAAATGATCTCCTCTTAGTAACTGTATTTATTATAATCTCAAAGGAATTTTCAGACTATGTTCTCTTGCACTGTGTAAGAGTCACATGATGTTACTAACCATCTGCTGCTCACTGCTGATTGACCCATTGTTAGAGCAGGGTGGTTTTGGTGCAGGACGTCTCTTTCTGGCTGGCCTTGCTGGTGGGACTGGGGCCATCGTAGGTGGCAGGTTACGTGCCTGAGGTGAGGCTGATCGGCTGGCAGACTCATCAGATCTGGCTGGCGAGATGCTGCGACCTCCTAGACTATCACTGCTGATGCTGCCATCGCAGTAACTCTGTACAGATAAACATGTTGGTTATAGGCTGATTTCAAAACTGTTCGACACTGAACAGTAAAGCTTAAAAGGTGAGAGTGAATGGCTAACCTGCTTAGGCCATATAAACAAAAAGGGGAACAAATTTTTTATTAGGTTTTACATTTAGCATGGTCCATATTTATTGTAGAGTCAATAAAATAACTACACATTTTCAGAGATGAATAGGAACCAGTTTAGGTGACAGGACTGTTACACAATAATGTCCCTCCAAGGAACATCTGTTGGAACTTGGAATGGTAAATAGTTCCATCTGCAAAAGATGTTATGATATATAAGAAGCAGCCTTACATGTCCTATGTGACTGTGAGGTTCTGTGTGAATTAAGAGTTCAACTGGGAACTCATCTGGTATAACAAAGTGACTCACATGGGGGTTCCACCAAGCAAGGTATTACACTTGAGGTGCAGGACTGCTAAATCTTTAAAAGGGATGCACAACTGATTGAAGACAGTTGTGGTTCTAGCATCCTTTAATGCTCAACCCTTCTAATTTATTCCATTTTCTTACAGAGTATGCTGGGAACAAAAACATGCAAAACATTTTATAGGGTATTTGGAAGCATTTATGAAAGCTTAGTGACACAGACAGCTTGAACCACAATAATAAAATTTCAGCTATCAGATAAATGTCGCAAAAAAAAGGGCACTCTTAGACTGCTGGACTTTCTGCACTTACAGATCGATTTCGCTTGTTCGACACTAGCCCCAGACCTGTACCAGCACCATGCTGTTGGCGTGCCTGCTGACGTCGCTTGTCTTCCTCTCTCTGCAGTGCCATGATGTCAGATGATGAGAGCGCCGATACCATTCCTGGTGCATGACTTTTTGCTACTAATGTCACCTCCTGCAAACCATAGTCAGCCAAGGTGTAGGAAGGACTCAACAGCTGAGAGAGGTTGGCTGTGGAGAGAAAACATCCAGTGAGATACACAACAGAGAATGATCTGTCTTCTTCTTTGGGGCATTAGGTAAGACAGTGTTCCAGTTTTAAGTAACAAAACATCTCTATAACTCTCAGGCATTACTGACATTACAGTCTTCCTGGATGTCTGTCTGTCTCCATGTGATGCAGGCACCAGGTTCCTCTAAAATGTTGCTACCTGTCCACCAAAACACAGTGTCTCACCAAGTAAGACAATTTTTTTTTATTAGTCCCAGTCCCACCAACCTTAAATCTTAACTAACAAGCAGCATAACCCAAAGCTTTGATACCTCGTTAACACCAGGGCTTAGCTTTGTATATGACCCTCTGCTGCTACGTCTTATCCTTACAACTGGTTTGCCTAAGATCCAAGGTAACATTATTTTCCCATCTGGTGCTCACTGTATGTCTTCACTTTGGTTGGTTTCCAAATGGTTCTCCCCACAGATGCATTATCTGTCTCTGCCAGTTGAAGCTGCATGTCCAGTCCATCATATAATCCTCCGTTTGTACCAGTGGACCACACTTAAATCCAGCCGGAGTAGCATAGTCGGTATAGTGACTAGGCTAGGGCTGGACTGTCTAGGCTTTGAATCTTGGTACAGACAAGAGATTTTCATCTTCACCAAAATGTTTGGACTGGCTATAGGGCCCTCCCAGCCTCCTATTAGAAAGGTACAGGGGTCCTTTACCTGGCATAAAGCGGCTGGGGTGTGAAGTGTACCACTTTCCTCCATCTAGTGCTAAGGTTAAGAATGAGTGGAGCTATACCTCTTCGCACCATATGGGCCTTTATGGTGTGGATGGGGGAAGAAATTACCATTACCTTTCACCCACGTAAACCATGAAGCCCCTTAATATGAAATTTCCTTGCAGAACAGTGAGAAGCTAACAACACATATATCTTTCCACAATTCAGTTTGTAAGATACCACTCTTTGAAACTGTATGGGCTATGCTAGAACATGAAAAGCACCCAGGGGAGGGAACCCCCTCTCAGATTGTGTGTTACAGCAGTGTAAGTTTGATAATGCGTGCAGCAGTAAGTGGCTAACTGGGTTGGGTAGGCAGGTACTATTTCTCCTTGGTATGAATGTGGTAATACAGATATCAATTCCAATTTTGCTGAATGCTGTATTAAGCAAAATGTAAGACAAGAACTTTTCCCCAAATTCATCGTCTGAACAATGGACAGCCTCCTTATATTCAACGAATTTATTGACTAGGTGAGTGGCTACTCACTTCTCATGAAAGACTGTACTGACTATACCTCATAGTTCAGCAATAGTCATGGAAGCTCACATTTGGTAGGTCCCAGGCTCAACTGTTCGCCGCAGTCCAGCTGTTCTGATTTCTTTTTGTGGTTTTTGTCACTCTTACCAACAAGTGTGGGAACTGTACACCTAATTAAGTCCCACCACTGCCTTCCACATCCTTCCCAATTCACTACTCCCTAATGATTACACTATATGATGCTATGTAATCCGAGCAATTGACAATGCCAGTAATTAATCCAAAAACAGATAGCAAGTCCTGTGCTCAGTGGCATCACTCATCTCTCTGATATTTCACTACTGCTATTGTCCAGGCTTGGCAACAGTTACCTGGGTGCCTCAGCTCATACTTGTTGGGATCAAGGTTCTTTTCTGTGCATGTCAGGTGCAGGATGTCAGACAGCAGTGCCCTCGGACTGACCCGCAACACAAACAGCTGGTTCCGTGGCATATGGACCTACAACACAAGACACAAGTAAGTACTGGTGCGTGAACAGCCATATTAAATCTTCTATCAGCTGGAATCATATCATGACATTTTGTGTGACAGTCTATGCCATGTGTGTTTTTTGAGATGGTTTCATATTTGAGCTGATACCAGCCATAATGCACTTGATAGATAAGGTTTTTCATACTTGGACTAAATGTTGTGGTTGAGTGGTTGCCTTTGTTGCATTTGATTTCAGCCCATTAAGAACAATGGTTAAATATATGAACCACAGTCTTTGATACTGAAAAACTTTGTATTTCGCCATGGAATGAGTTTATGTATTTTTTATGATTCTCTGAATAAGTGGTGACTTCTTTTCTAAACAGCTGTACCTCACTGGTCCTTTTAATGGACGGAGAGACAGTGTTTTCCATGAGATTGGAACTGAATTTTTAAATGTACTTAGACAAACTTCAGGCTGCAGGTAGTTAAGTAACATTTGGCATCGATGTTACATGTGTCTGTTTTCACCATGGCATGGCAGGACACATTGTCAGGCTAGAAATGAAGTGTTCTCCAGATATAGACACTCTGTGGGTATATTGAGCTGTAGCCATAAATGAGTGATCCTTCAGCTTGGCCTTGGGGGGGGGGGGGGGGGTGCCCACACATTAAAAAAAAAAAAAAACACATATTTTTCCAAAAAATTTAAGAAGGGGGGATATAACAACTCAATCCCCACC
>Ga0123354_10020886_pt1 | contig 10305 bp, 5 predicted proteins | sample TergutLab28metaG_2_FD_97872 | JGI IMG/M metagenome (GOLD analysis project Ga0123354, IMG submission 97872) | Labiotermes labralis P4 segment gut microbial communities from Petit-Saut dam, French Guiana - Lab288 P4 | ecosystem: Host-associated > Arthropoda: Insects > Digestive system > Gut ...
AAATGTGAAAAAAAAAAATTTTTATTTTTGCCCCAAAAAAATTTCCCGACCCCCCCCCCCCCCCCCGAAATCGTTGCTTGGACCCCACGTTAAGAGCCGCCGCTGTAGACCGAAAATCGAAGTAAAAAAATAAGTGTGACGTCGGTATCGGCATAACGTTGGTACAACAGTTGGGGATGTGGTGGAAGATACGGTCGTGGCCAATATCTGCTCTTGCTGGAGACGCTGCAGCACATAGGCCTGGATATCCAACCGTTACCATGAACATTCCGTCTGTCATAACGCTACGGAAGGACTAGCTGTTTGGAGATGAAGTCTGCTTTGTAGGCTTACGTGAAGCAATAAAGAAGCATATAATTGCCTTTTGTTTAATTCCTGTCCTTCGCGAAAGAACTATTACAACGTAACCCTTCATACAATGAAAGAGTCACTCTCTTTACGTTTATCGTCCAGCCTTCTTGAGGGCTCGTGATCAGATGTTGGTCTGGTTGAAACGTTGTTACCCCACTGTTTCGAGGCACCTTCCTCGACAAGACAGAAGATATGGGCAGGAGTCTAAAATTAAAAATTTTTCTAAAATACTTTTTTGTATACCATCACAGATAATACTGTCACCATTGCAAAGAAAACGGCTTAAGGTTGTTGCAGGGGAAAAAATTCTCATTTTATGTGAGAAGTGTACAGAACAAATATTCCAGTGTATGTAAATATGCAGATGTTTTTAATGTTAGAACAGGTGGTATACATAATTACCACAGGTTTAAACGTTTAATAAACAATAGCCTGTTTATCCTTGAGTTCTAGGAATTAGCAGCTAATAATTTGTTTAAAATTCTTCTTTTGTATAATAAAATACACGTACGCCGTCGAACACAACACAAGTTTACGTATAATCGAGTTGCTCCTGTAAACGCATTCCACGTGTTTCTCAGGCCGTCATCAGGCATATCAATACAAAAATTATATACGGGAATATATATACATATATATATACACACACACACACACACACACACACACACACACACACACACATATATGTTTCCTACAACCAGCTGAAGGTGTTAATGATTTCTGTTCCCCTACTTGTAGACATGGGAACCGCTTGCTGTGGGGAACGCACACACAGTATGGTTCATCAGGTTCTTTATATCCGGTATGGAGTAAGAACATTTCAGTTTAAACCATGTGGCCTGACAGGAGCCCGTTAAAACTGTCATCTTGTAGTGTTGTACTGCTGGTGGGAAGCAGAAATCAGCGTTCCAGAATCACGAACACCGTGACTGTTGTTCCACAGAGCAGTGCTGTGTGCGTTGTCATGGTAATGGTGGTTGCTTTAGAAGTCTGTCTACGTAGGCGGTCGGTCGAGCTTAGAGACAAAGGTTTCATGTAGTAGCTCAGCCAGCGGACCGAAAATGAGCTTCGCAGAGTAGCTTTTGAGTTCTACATTTCCTTAAAGCAATTGTCTTTTAATAATGCTTATGCTCATGTTAAAAATTGGTTTTTGTGCAGTCTTTCTTCACGAATTGGAGAGTCACTACTATTCTAGTCTTTGCTTTTTTCTTCTTTCTTTCATTTTTTTCCACATTAGTGATATTCATTGTAGGATATTGCTATATTTTCATAAATGTGTTAAACACTTAGTTTTCTTGAATGCCGTTGGGCTCTTGCCTTTTAGATTTTCGTGGATAATTCGGTACGATTTAGTTGTTGCGATGAGCGACAGTATCTGTAGTTTATTTGAAATATGATTGTGATTTTTGTGTTACCATAGCAAGAGGAAAAAATTATGAATGAAATGACAATAAAGAATTCAAAAGTATAGTGAAAATATCCAGCTAGGCTGCACTTTATAAATAATTATAATTTTTGAACAAATTCAAAGGAAGCATAGTCAGAATTGTGGGCTTAGTGGAGTCACAACCGAAAAGACAGTATTCTCTAAATTTATTGTATCACCCTGTAGACTTTTCCTCAGAAAACTTTGTCTTTTGCCCTGTATAAATTTTTACACATTACACACATTTTACACATACACACATACACATTTTACACACTCATTGCAGTTGTATGTGAGTAAGCACATGTCTTCCTTCAGATGGGGACCGCGGTAGCACAGTGGTTAAGGTGCTGTGCTACAAATCGGAAGGTCGCTGGTTCGATTCCAAATGGTGTCATTGGAATTTTTCATTGACATGAAATCCTTCCGATCGCACTATGGCCCTGGGGTCGACTCAGCCTCTAACAGAAATGAGTACCAGGAGTATTTTCTGGGGGTAAAAAGCGGCCGGTGCGTAACGCTGACAACCTTACCACCATCCTGGGCCATTGTCACGTAATCTGGGGACCTTAACTTCCTGGAACCCTCTGGGCACCTCGGGCCTTTAATGGGATTGATTTACCTTTACCGTCTTCAAGTGCGATTTTCATTGTCGGCAATCATAGGTTTCAACGTCGATTTTTACTATTTCTTATTCCGAATTATTCCCCGTATCCATATACAAATTCATTATTTCACACATAATCACGCTAGCCGTAGCGGCAGCTCACTGCATGTAGGTGTAATTATAAATTACGTTCTTTATGCTGTTTATTAAGCGTCTAGATCTCACTGAAAAGCATAACAAATAAAAGCCCTAGACCTTTGAAATTCTTGTGTATTGTGCTAGCAATCAAGACAGTACCGTCTATTTGGAAATTTTGGGGGAGAAGTGGCAACGAGAGACGATTTTCTCCGACCTTCTATTTTACATATCCGTGTCAATCCATTTTTAGACTCGTTCTTAAAACTGAGAACAGCAACCATTAGCTGCGTCGTGTCTATCGGGCTGTCTGTATCTCCGTCCGTCCGTCCCTTCGCATGGAACAACACGGCTCCCATTGGAAGGAATTTCATGAAATTTGATTTTTGAATATTTTTCGAAAATATTTCGAGAAAATGAGTTTCATTAAAATCTGGCAGTAATAATGGGTATTTTATATGAGGCCCAACATACATTTATGATCATATCTTGCTCATTTCTTACTACAGTGAGAAATGTTTAGACAAAAGTGTAGAATGAATCAAAACACATATTTTATGTTCAGTAAGTGTTTTTCGAAAATGGTGCCGGATACAATGTGGAAAACTACTGTAGAACGTGACAGTATACAGATAGCAATATATTGTAGCGCATTAGCATTGCATGCTGGATATCTAAGGCTACAAACACACACATAGAATATGTAGCACTTATTACTTTTCCACAGCAATAATAGTGGCACGAACGCGCCTCAATGTTGCGTTTTACGTAGAGTGCCCATGTTGTTTTTCCTTTAACGCATCATTCCAAATCGGGCCTAGTCCGCCTCACTGTTGAGGTTTCTAGCTCACACACACACATTCGGTAGGACTCCTCCGAAAGATTTATCAGCCCGTCTTAAGGGTCGTTGCCTACACAACACTCAACAAACACAAGAGACGCATATCTTTGCCCTCAACGGAATTCAAACCCTCGATTCCAAGATTCAAGCGGCTGCAGACATACGAATTAGACAGTGCAGCCACCGGGATCGCGACTCTGTATAATCTCAGTAACAAACTGTCGTAAATTAACACATTTCGAGACTTTACAATGTAATGCAAGCTTTTGATTTTCTTTTAGTTTTTAAAATCTGATTTAAATTTTACGTAAGTATCTGGCATTAGCCACATGGCTTTTAGAATACACACATAACAGAAATGCAATGAACCCTTCCTGGCATTAATCCTGCAGTCGTACAGACAGACAAACAGATATGATCTACCCTCAATTTATTCACTTGGTGCAAAAAAAAACAAACTAAAACCATATATCAAATATCAGACATGACAACACACCAGAAGGTGAAAGGAAAGAATCCCAGATATTAAGATTAACCCCTCTAAATCAAAATTAATCTATATCATATCCACATACTCAGTTCGTACCGCACAGTTAACACTCCTTCGCGTCTGTGAGCACCAAATAGTCATACATGAAAAAAGAATCGCTGTTCTTTCTGATATTCTTTCTGATACACTAGCAAAGTACACAAATGCACTCTGTGAACATAAAGTAGATTTTTTCCGGGTAAGCCTGGTGATACATGAAGTAACCATTTGGGTTTAAACGGGTCCTAAATGTTCTTGGTCTTTCTGCACAAAACAGGTACCAGGAAGTGTAGGTACAGCCCGTCCATGAACAAATATTTCAAAACATTTTAAAGATTCATTAAAATAATAGAGACCATTCAGCTCCCAGTTAGAGGTAATTGTGATTATACGATGTGTATGTGAACTGTGACTATAGAGGACGCAGTGCAGCCTGTTTCCTGGCATTATTCCGATTTTCGCTTGGAGTGCCTAGAGATAACATGACAATCTTCATTCAAGATAGCTATCGCTTCTCAGGGGTAAGTAGGCTATCGTCTTCTCCGAAATGAAAAGAAAAACCCTCACGGGAATAGGTTACTTGCAACCAAGAGACAGGAACTGACAAGAGAAAGGAGAGTATTACGTACATATCATGTATCTTCATATATGTAAACACAACAGCATGTAGTTCTGGAATGGTGTTCGGTATCCAACACGAATGGTGAAATAGGGCGGATGTGTTTAACCTACAGGAAAAATGTGATAGGACGTACGGTAACACCCGTCTATATTGGCCACCTCTGGTTCCAGTAAAACCGCCCAACTTATACAGCTTACGGAAACCACTTGACACTATGAAAAGTGAAATCTGCCCTCTCACTTGTGTCAATGTACAGTTTAGAGTGTACAGGCGAAATGGAAAGCAGGTACGTAACCCTGTCAATGAATAGGGACTTGGGAGTAGAGTAATGGGTTCTTGGCCACAAGGAAATTCCAGTTCCTTGTCCATACGTGAGGTGAAAGAATGGAGACTGTTTGGTCAAGAGGCAGTTCCGCTAATTAATGAGGATTGCGGCCCAATATTGTACAAATCTTCTAGTCTGTCAACATGGGGAGATCGAACTTAGACAGAAAGCAAAGCACAGGACTTGAAACTGTGGCCAAGTTATGGTGTAACGACCACGTGTATTACAGAATTTGCTGGTTCCTTAAAAAGGTGGCTAACTGTGACAATTGGCCGACCTACAAGGATGACCAACTTCACAGATTTTACTGCGTAAGGTGAAAAATATTTAAACTTGACGTGAGATGCCCGCAACTGTGTCTACTAAAATCGTTGCTTTTCGGGAGGTAACGAGTGGCAATCATGAACAATAAATTTATCTCTGTGCTTCATTAGGCTCCCCGTGTGATGACCTTGTACTGTGGACAGATGTAATGCTAAACGCTTCCCTAAACTTAGCATTGGGCAGGAATGATTGGTCAGCTTCACACACCGAACACAATTTCCCCGGCGTGTATTGTCCTTCAGTGTCTAGTCTGCAAAATCGTTTATCAAATTATCTTTCTATTTAGTTCCTACTAATAGCCCATGTGGTAATCAATGTGCAATGTGTGATATCAGAACTTGTAAAATGCATAATTTCAAAGTGCATTGTATCATTCAGATAGCTGCATTTGTCTCAAGTAGCTTTCCTTACTGTATTAATAACCATAGATATCTTATACCTTTTTGGCATTTGCGAACTTAATACGACTTACTTAATAGTTAATACGCATTGTACATATATATTTCGTGCAGTGCATAATTGTGTTGTGTTTAATTTAATTTAATTGCCCGTGTGGTAACAAATGTACGTCATATTACAACAATAGAATATGTATTTGTTAACACACAAGTTCATTTATCTTTGTTCACACATATAAAACGCCAGATAAAATAGGGTTTCTGCCTCTCTCCGAATACCACCAATGTGTAGTGCTGAGCTCATTGAGGATTGCTTGAATTTCTTCCAGAAGTCTATTTTTCCCTCGTCCTCTTTTTCAGTAGTTGTCATGGTCTATTTACTAGGCACTGCGATCAGTAATATCATACTTTAATAAGAGCTGCGATAGGCCTATGTATGAGGACGGGGTTGTTTGAGGGTGGGACAGAGTTCGTTCCATTTCATCCTTTACCAGGAAGGGTTTGAAGTGGAAATTGAACTGAAAGTTTTTAGAAAGGGAATACTCGGGGTGGGGGTCGTGTGTATTTACGCTTCAAGAGGAGAAACAGGGATAGAAAATTATGGCAGTGTGGGGGGGAAAGGAGACAAAGAGATAAAGATAGCATAAGATGAAAAGAGAGAACATTGCTCTTGATTGACGTGTACCTCATCAGCATTCCAGCCTCGTGATTGGCTAGACGGAGCTGTCAATCAAAAAGTTTCTCTCCCTCCAACCCCTTTCCACCACGCCTCTATTCCTATCTCTCTCTCTCCGCTTCTCTAGCTACTTCTAGTAGCACGTGATGGAAGGGACACGAAGGGACAGACTGGGTAGCCTGACGCCGCTGCTTTCCTGAATACACGCAAGAGGAATAAAACCGAATACGCTGTTGTACTGTACGTTACACTTTCAGAATTATCTGACACTGAACGGATTCGTGTACACCTGACATACAGAAGCTACGCATTTCCCCTTTCCTCCTTTTTAAAGTAATACAACACGGCATTCTTTACCTGCCACCCTAAAGGTACGCCCAAGGGAGTTAGGCCTCGTGTAGTAATGAATGCGGGGTGATGTTCTCACTGAGATGAATGTAAAGATGAACGCTGCTGTCCTCCGCCGTGTGACGTCGTGTGTTAACTACCTGTGACACTTGCTACGTCGTTACTACAGATCCATTTCTGTTGGCAATGATGCTGTCGTTGGATCAGTAGTCCCTGTGTTTCGACCTTCTTCTGCAGAACCCAGCAGCTTAGAAAGAATATTTTCCTTTTACTTTTGATCTTGAAGAATAAGCAACTATTTCTTTTAGCTATCCCTGTGCAGGCCTGGACAGACTCTGAGGGTTCCGTGATGTTGAGGCTCCCAAATTTCAAGACAGTCGGGCACGTGAAGATGGTAGGTAAGGTTGTCAGCCGTTCGCACCGGACGTGTTCAACCGCCAGGAAATATTCCTAGTATCATTTCTGTTAGAGGCTGATGCGACCCCAAGGCAATTGTGCGGGCAGAAGGGTTATGTCAATGAAAAATTCCAGCGACACCATCGGAAATCGAACCCGCAACCTTTCGGCTTGTATAGCATTGATTGAGGTACTATAATCCTCGAATCATTGGAAACGGCTCACCAAAAGACACAGCATCAAAACTCAGTTTTCCTTAATCTTTTGGTAGCTATTTACTGACGTTCTGGAAGAAGGTGACTAATGCCTCCCATTTTCAGGACTTTTCAGTAAGGAAGATGAAGGCAGTAGGTTCCTTGGAAACTTGGCAAATAGCTACATGAAGTCTCCATCCTTCTGAGAATTGGTGCTTGAAGTTGCGAGACAAATAACATACTCAGATTCATGGTCAGTAAGGCCCAGTTCTTCTTGGGCATTTCTACCCTTGAAAATGAGACTATTACGTTTTCTAGAAACGTCGGGCATCAATTACGCAGTGACGTGAAGCCATATTCCAGAAGATTAAAGACCTCAACTACATCAGTATGAAAACCTAAATACTCGATAATGGCTACTGCACTAGAAGTTCTAGAAGAATGTAGGCATATCGTCAGTGATTGTGAAGTAAACGTTGTTTGAAAAAAAGAACTAACTCTATGTAGACTGAGATAATGTGTGCACTGAATCCCACGGATTAGAGTTTGCTGTCCCTTACTCAAGAGAATGCAGTTGGCATGCAGAGTTTGAGTGGTGGTTTGCTGGCTACGATTAACCTTTTGGCGCCGGAATTATTTTTTTAATTTTAGCACACTCTGTATATAAAATGTGAATAATACAGGAACCAAATACGTTAGAATTATGAAACAAACTGCATTTTGAAGAGAACAAAACGGAGAGTATATACCATGTTTAAAATATTCGGTACTTATGTTTGTTGAATAAATATATAAAATGTAACTTTAGAGGTTAGTGGTGCGGTACGACCACTATAGTTGATATTAGGCGTCAAAAGGTTTAGACTGTAGGCTTTCCCCAGCACAAACCACTGCCAAGGTCAGTAACTGTAGTAGGCACTCATTCTTCACACTCGGGAGGTCGCCACTTAGATTTTACGGCTTCAGGTTGTCTGTCCTGGCTAGACTTTCATGGTTTTTTTTTCTTAATCTGTCTACGCAAGCGATTAGATAAACTCTAAAGGTGACCAACTTTCAACAACGCATCTTTGACCTGAAATTTTAAGGTACACACCAACAAAGAGGTCTTGTGATTATGGTAATGATCTCTCTCTAACCATACGAAAAAGGAGCTTGTTGAGAAGATGAGCGACTAGCATCCCGTCTAGAAATACGCTTGTCCTTGGAGTTATCGGATCTACGGCTTGGCATCAAGTGTAGGTTACTTACTGCAGTGTCATCTAAGCGGAAAGGCCGTTCATTTCCTTAGGTTATGGATGTTAGGACAGGATATTTTTTTTACTGAAATTTTAATTGAAGACAGTTAAAAATAACTTTAACTAAGTCCATGGCCGAATTTATTGAAATACATTTAGGCCTGTATGTTTAATACGTACTTTGTGCAGCGTGGGTAAACAATAAATGCATGGAATAGTGTTTCCCTGCCATCTGTTCCTTAATCCTCCATATGCAGATTCAAACTTGAGAATTTATGGACGGATTTTTATAAACTTTTACATCAAGTGTCATTAAAAAAAAAGCTGTTGGCCTATTCTCCTTTAGATTTGCATAAAAAAATCGACCCAGTATTTTTTAAACTATTTTAAGGCAGTAGTCATGCTGCTTTTAAGCTTAAGTTCTTGAATTACGCTTGCTTTGTTAGAAGGAAGTGTAAATCAAACACATGTGAAATGGCTGTAGGTTACTTTTCCAATCTTGTTTTTGTATCTTACAGAAAATAATTTATATTCTAGCCAATGGAGGCTACTACTTATTTTTTCCCAAATTTATGGCACTCAGAAAGTGATATCTAATCCACATTCCCAGTTGGAATGCTTGCGTCTACTGTAATGGTACTCTGATTCTCTTATTGCAGTCTTCGTTTTTCTAGACGTGATATCAATTTTCATAAATGGTTTCAAATTTTGTAGCGAAAGAATGAGGTTACGTCCCCTACGTGACGCTATAAGGGGAGGGCAGGCCGCCATGTCAATTTCGCGTCATGGTTGACAGATCTTCCATCAATATCCTAACAAGCTGTATAATAATTCATAACATAATAGAGCTTATGAATAACGCAGGACGACGGCGGACTGTGTGTTTATGTTGAATACCTAACTTGAATGCATCACCAGATCGGAACAAAACAGAACAGAAAATTATAAAAGCCAACTCTAAATTTTTAATCATATCTCTGAAACGTACGTGGCTCAAGCTGTGTTACTGTGATGGGAAATTACTTCACAACCGCGAAGTAATGTAGGTTTACGTACTTTTGTCTAATGGTACAGCCGCGGATAGTATATGTATATCAGAATACATTTAGAGTTCAATAATGCTTTGCCGAGTATAGAAACTGCCGGAGCCTAAAAGTGATTCCCCAGCCTTGTCTGGTGCCTAGTCCTAACGTATCTAATATCTTAATTTACGTATTGATGGTCGTTAGATGCGCCCGGCCTATATTAGGAAAAGAAAATGGAAAAGTGTTTTGACGTATGCATATATGCCTAGACCTAAGTGTAGGTATAGCTGTAAACATCGTCAGAATTATCAAAATACATAGCATTTTGTTTAATTTTAGGAAGATTATTTTCCGTATCTCCTTATCATCATATAATTATTATTAATTAGTTTCGGAATCGTGTCTCCTGACTAAGTAAAATCACTCAGGGTTACTTGTTCTATTTCCTTGCAGTTTCCTTACAAGTTTGATCTTTCAATATCTCACTACGGTTTATGCACTGAACGGCCTGATTACATTTTGGATAATTCTTGGCAAGAATCAACTCGAGAAATAATATCTTGGATGATAGTACGTGGGTAGGACGAATTCATAAAATGCCCATGCTGTGACTTGGGAAATACTGTAGGCAATGAAATAATGTGAAATGCCGACTTGATGCAACAAAGTAATTTTATTGATGTATTTTCAGCTCGACATGTTTCTGGTACATAGACCCATCATCAGGAGCATTAGATGTTGAGTTGCAGCATACGGTTTTATGTAGCGAGTTTGTGGATGGGTGGTAGTCTTGAGAGCTGCTGCGTAGGTCGTGTGTACGGTGCGGATGGTGCCGTACCGTGCACAATCCGCACCGTATACACGACCTAC
>Ga0123354_10020888_pt1 | contig 10305 bp, 4 predicted proteins | sample TergutLab28metaG_2_FD_97872 | JGI IMG/M metagenome (GOLD analysis project Ga0123354, IMG submission 97872) | Labiotermes labralis P4 segment gut microbial communities from Petit-Saut dam, French Guiana - Lab288 P4 | ecosystem: Host-associated > Arthropoda: Insects > Digestive system > Gut ...
AGAAAACAGAGATTAACGGCTGTGGGGACCCGTTGCGCTGACCACGTGACACCCCTCTATCCGCAAAAGTTGGCACTAGTTTCGCCGACCGGCGGCGGCCGCTCTGTCGGTATAGTTCGCGTGAGGACTAAGGCCACGGAGTTTAGTTTAGTTTAATACCGCCCAGAGACGCCCACCAGAAATATCATTACAGAACACAACTTTTCGAAGACAATTGCTGAATTTGTCGAAAGTAAAAAATTTCAAAATGTTAAAATGTATATTCGTCACGCGATGATGAGACTTGTTGCTTGGTGTAGGGAATGGCGAGATTCCGTCCGACTGTACACAGAGAACAGTAGCTACTTCTGAAAGACACTCAGCGTTCTCGTCGTCTTCACCCGCCAGACGCTCTTGCAACAGCCGCGAGCGAGCTCTCACTTCACAAAGAACCCTCTCTTTATACACAAAAGCACTCAACAGCAGATCATCTTTCGGCAGCTCTTACTTTCTAACAACACAATCAATATTACAACTCTGCAGTCTTCACTACAGTGGGCAATAAGTTAATTCTACAAACTGGCGTTGAGATCAAAAAAGGGAACCGAGGAACAGTGTATGTGACGACTTAGTGCAAAGTCAGTACCGCCAAACTCTATGAAGCAGATTCATTTTCAGAAAGCCGATAGTCGCTAAGCTAGTCAGGAAATCTTAGGACGTTTTTAGCAGCCGAAGATTCGTTGCTGTGTTCAAGACTAACACATAAAAGTTCCTATTTCGAGTCAAATTAGTCCAATACATATAGTCAGATGCTACACATGTAACATCCATGTTAAGACTAACACGTAACAAATGCAACTTATCTACGTTGTCTCATCCTGTTTCTGCTACTGAGTTAATTTGTTGAAACTGCTTTACATACTTTCTAAGGTGCCCAGGCAATCAACTCCCTACCACCGACTAGTTTTTGAAGTGTTAATCAAGAAATATCCTTCCATTTATTCAATCCGCAAGTTCAGTAGTGTATTTGTTTAAAAGATCTGATCCATGCATGTGGAATGAGGAGTTCAGATTGGTGTTGTAACCCCATTATTGTTTTTAAAAAAGGAGCATAAAAATGATTAATTTATGAAGCAATTAACGCTGTACATTTGGCAGTGTTTTCTCATGCACAGTGCGTCCGGCAGCTCTCCTGTGGCGAGCCAGGCTGTAATCACACGCTGACTTCTCATTATAATGTCGAGCAGTCTTAAATATCCATGGTTTCTAAACGGCAAAGGACGACACACTTCCCTCCTCCCTAGTTTATGTCTTCTGTGTCCAGCAGGTCCGTTTGTCACGATCACCCTCCTCAATTTGGAACTGCACGAGAAAACTTCTGGATAGGGATGCTAGCTGTCAATATATTGAATAAACAGCTGCAGTCTGACGATAATTGTGGTTTTAGAGAACGGGGGAGAAGAAATGAGCACGTTAGAATGTTACGTTGGGTCCATATATTTATCAGGCTTTTCGGAAAACAATAATGAACATCTGCTTTCCTCTGCGGAAACGATTATTTATTGAGTTAGTACCATAATTTGCAAGAATGTAGTTGTGCATTTGGTTACCGACATATTGAATTTGCTATCACAAAATTATTAGACACAATAAGCTTTGAAAACTCAATTTATGTGGAAGGAGAATGCATAGAAGGCTAAATATGGTTCTCTCGCTAAATACAGGCCACCTGTTTGTGCGTCAGCAGGAGAAGAGAGCAATATACAGCAACGCAGAGTACAGCGGAGTCAGAATGTCATTGATCACATTTGCAGGGGAAAATTAACAGCGTATCAGCAAATAGCGTCACTGCTTTCCCCACATTGTTATTCTGGGAATTTTAATACCTTAATATAGCCGACTTTCTAGAACTTTTTCCCATAGCATGCTTATCTAGTGAAATATTTACTTCAATGTGTCCCTCAAAGATTACAGTGCAATAAGTACAGCAAACAAGTGTGCCCAAAATGCAGAGCACTGTGAAAAACGGCGCTGGAACGTCAACTACTTTACGTCACTTTTTAACAAATTTCAGCGGCCCTATTTTGAATATTCTGTTACACTCTTTTACATTCAAGTACTATTTTTAACCACTTAGATCAGAGAATGCTTCCCAGTGTTCCTCAGTAAATAGCCCCTACGGCTCTCAGTGCAAGTTTAAACATGGTTATCACGTCACAGTCTGCGTTACGTCGCTATAAAACTGCAATATATCTATATCCCAACGTTTAGAATTTATACGGTTGAATTCCCATACACCCTTGAATTTTACACTTACTGAACTTCATGGATTAAATACAGGGTCAAGGATATTAACTCGGTTAACACATGGATACACCACACAGGTTTAGCATGCAATATTGGTCAAATAACATGCGAAAAACCTGTTTTGGTTTATAAACGATAAGCGTAAGTTTACAAGAAAGCTATAAATACCACGAATGACATGCTGGAACAGACCAACCTAATTTATAAGTGTTTAGGGTGTCAACATTGATTTATATTTACAAACGTACTTAGGATATAAGGGACCGCGGTAGCACAGTGGTTAAGGTGTTGTGCTAAAAATCGGAAGATCGCTGGTTCGATCCCATCTGGTGTCAGTGGATTTTTCATTGACATAAAATCCTCCCGATCTCATTATGGCCCTGGGGTCGACTCAGCCTCTAACAGAAATGAGTACCAAGAGCATTTCCTGGGGGTAAAGGCGGCCGGTGCGTAAGGCTGACAACCTACCACCGTCCTGTGCCGTTGTCATGAAATCTGGGAACCTTAACTTCCTGGAACTCTCTGGGCCACTCCAGGCCTGTAACGGGACTGCTTTACCTTTACTTAGGATATACCTGTATGCGTTACATGCAAACGTGCGAATATATGCCTACTTGATGAGCAATAAAGGAAAGATTCAGACATTTTATTAGCTGAGGGGAAAAGAGAGAACTACTCTTCATGCTTGCACCGTGCATCAATGACAATCAAACACTTTATTATCCAACAAATGCACAAATATATAATTCGTAGATGTGACTAAAATTGTAAAATACTTAAAAGTGCTCCAACATATTTCGGATCACAAACGATCCATCATAAGGGAGCTCTATACAATACTAGGTTAAAATTACAAGAATGGTTTTATCGTGTCCGTTGACATGGACAAGGTCGGTGTTATGGCAGCATATTGTGACCAGTTGTGCGTGTGCGTAGTTCACTGTACAGGAAGGCACTATTGCCTTCCTGTACAGTGAACTACACACAAGCACCACGGGCAGAATATGCTGCCATAACACCGACTAAGTCCATGTCAACGGACACGATAAAACCATTCTTGTAATTTTAACAAAGTACTGTATAGAGCTCCCTGATAATTGATCGTTTATTATCCGAAATATGTTGGAGCACTTTTAAATATTTTGTAATTTTAATTATATCTACGAATTATATATTTGTGCATTTGTTGGATAATAAAGTGTTTGAGAGAACTACTCTGTTTCTCTGTATTGGCATTACGTAAGAAGATTATTTAAAATTACAGATTAATAAAACATACGCTACAGGTTTTATGTTTAAGAACATACCAGCTAATTTTAAGTGTAAACAGCATGGTTAATTCGCATCCAGTAAAAAATCGCGCTGTTCATCAGAAAAATATTTTTTCGTTACGTTTTCTCTTCAACATATTAGAATATTTTCACTACTTCCCATCCCACGCAATAAAACAATTTACAAGGGGAGTTCAACCAACCATTGGCATTTCAGTCCAATAACAAAGGCTTGCTACGCTGCATTGAGGTCCCCTACAGAGGCTATGATTAGATTTTGAGACATTCCATACGTTCTTTGTAATTCTCACTGTGAAAGAAGCTACCAATTCTTTTCCTGCGTAGGTGTTGCTTCACTACACTGCGAATCAATATCGAAACGTAATAAAAAGCTCTTCTCTTTCAGATCAGAGTATAAAGTTCAAGAACCTGAATCGTCTACCATCTCCCTCATAACCTTTGCGAACAATAATATTTCGACGCTTCTTGAAATGCGCCTTTCAGGATTTAAGATATAAAAACGGGAGCATAAAGGTCGTCTATAAATTTTCCTTTGATGTAATGCTTTTTAAGAATTCACGTTTTATCTACGGCAGATAAAGAAATCAAATGATATGCATACGTGACAGATTTTAACACTGAAGAATGCTAACAACAGCGAACCCGAGCTCCTGCTGATCGAAATGCCTTCAAATATATTTTGTACACAAAAACTTTTAAATGGATTTTAACGTTCTGATAACCTATAATTATACTGAACATTTATTTCGCATGCAGTCTACACAATAAATTTCATTCAAAACTTAACCGCCGACCGACGCATTTGGGAAAGAATAGCGTTTTCGCGCGAAGTCGAGTATACAAGCGAATTCAAAGGGGGTGGTGTTTTGGGAGCGAGGAGCTTCAACTTGCGAATATAGACAACCCTGTTTATAGTGCATCCATCTATCATGCACTGGATTTATATTTTTTTAAAAAGCAATCTGTTAAAATTTGTTTGTTTTTATCAGCAGCATTAGAAGACACTAGGCTAATAATTTAATTCAACGCAATGAAAGCGAATATTCTAAACTGTTTAAAGATTGATCCAGAAAATCTGAGAAACGTTACGAACAACACGAATGGCACATGATACACTTTCATAATTCATTAAAAGGAAGGACAAATGAGATAAAATGATACACAAAATGATTTCATTCCCGCGAAGAAAAAGAAGCAGGCGTGTTTGAAAACCCAGCGATTCGGGTTTCTCGCTACGCATATAATGTAAATGTCTCCATAAGTTCAAACACATTTACTTCGTTCGGCCGTTTCCGGTCGTATTTGCGCGAACTTCCTGCGAATATACTTCCACTGTAGCAGAGCAAGGGTCTTGGTATTCGCAGTCAGCATTCTAACAGAAGATGGTTTGAAGAAAGTGAAAAAAACGGGACACAGAAATTAAGTAAAACATCTTTGTGTGCAGCGAATACACAGAAAAACAAGTGTATATATATATATATATATATATATATATATATATATCTGTATATTGCACTTTCTTTGTGTGTTTCAGCACTCTTTTTCACCACAAAAGTATGAAAATACACAAATCCCTAGAGGAATTTAAGGCAAGCACAAAGACGGAGTGGGTAAAAGTTAGAAGTCTAAGACATAGCCGTCATGACAGCCTGCAATATAATCTATAGACATAAAATATATTTATCCACAGAATCTGTATACAATTACTGGCGTCAAATATTAAATTCAACGACAATGGCGTGTGGGTGACATTATTGTGACGCCCACGACAGCTATGCAAGGTTGCCATGACGCAAGTTTTATCCTACATACAATGTAATGCTATAAACAAGACACCATTCTTTACAATTTTGCGACACCGTGTAGTTACGTAAAATTCAATATTAAATATTCAAATTAACGTTTTCGTGGGATACGTGAATTCATTTAAAATAAGTGAAACAAATCATGGCATTACTTGAAAGAGCAAGGTTGTGCTTCCTGATTGCAATTTAGTGTATTAGACGTGTATATGATGACGTGATGGTCTCGCGATGATAATACCGATTACCGTTAAGAATTATGCTTCTACGTCCCGGATACATTCATGACACTTTTTACTGGCATACAACGTTAAAACCCACTTCTTAAGTGAAAGCAGAAATCTGCTACTCTGAACGCTTCTTCGACACTTCTTTCCTGCACTCGACTGAGTACATTCTGGTGCATACAGTCGTTCATTTGGAAGCAAAAGTATCGGAGGGTGGTTGAAAAGGAAGGTAAACAAAGATAAATAAAAAGAACAATGGAAACATCAACTGAAAAAAACTCAAAGAATAAAAAGTAAGCACTTCAACAACAGAGCCATTTCAAACAGCAGACCAGAATCAAGAGTCGCCTAATGTTAACGGCAACTGAAATCAGAATTTGGAAAGAGGTTCTTTGCTAACTCCGAATATAAGAAAACTGTGTAACGAATATCTAAAAAAAAACTCTTGGTTTTATTTCACAGTAGGTTTATGCAGTGCAGATGTCACAGAGATATAATCTGGTTGGTAATGCCCCGATATTTGTAAGAGATGAGCAAAATTCAAAATTCATTTCATAACCAACACCAAGCAAAAAGGTCACATTAAACTTCATGACGTAGATATAAAGGAAATTTGGAGTGTAGTTTGAGGCAACTGTTGGTGGAGAAGTGAGCCTCAATAGTGGATCGACCCAGCGACTCGGAGACAAGCAATCGATATAGAAGAAGGAAAATGATTATTCTCTTTTATTACTGCCGCTTATTCTATCACAGTTTCTTGACGCTTATCCAACTCATGTAGGATACAGAGACCGAAACAAACAGTGAAATAGGGGCCAGTAACATTAACACATAAACTAGCAAAGTAGAGACCAGGGGCAAGTACACATGAACTGGCTACATTCAGACCTTGGGTATGAATACAGTGACTGGCCAAATATAGGCCAGGGATAAGAACACATATAGTGGTCTTACTAATGGATACAAGGATATTCTCTTTGGGGAAAGAATTGAAATTTCATGTAAAGGCAGAAAAACATCAGCCTTCAATGGACTAACAGAGTACGATTTATTCAAAATAGCATTCCATTTCTTTCGGTTTTCAAGTCATACAAGAATATGTGTGGACTGTACGGGTGTTATATAGACACTTCTCTCCTACCATAAGACAAATGCAGACCCGGAACCCAAAGAGTTTCTTTGGTTGTCTCTTTTAAGACAGTTCTCCAGGGTAGTGTTCCAGGGAGACGTAATGCCATTACTTCCCGTGTTCAAAGAAGATTTACGGTCAATTGTATAAATACACAAACCTCATAACATGATAAAGTCTCCCGTCTATTAAAACGGACTTTACTGGCGAAATAAAGTTAACTATGACCTTATGAACATCACACAAAACTTAATCCCTGACCTTATTCAAGTACCTTCGAACCTAACCAGTAAACAAGCCCTGTATCGTGGGTATGTGGTACAGCATAGTGAAATTAAGGCCGTGTGAAAGGTTGGTATGCCTGGCCACAATATGCGTGGGCATCGATCTCTTGCAGAGCTGCAGCGGCGGTTATGTTCAAGCAGTAGCAGTGCAAAATCTATCTGCAATAATGACTCTGCTACGTGGTGACGTAGGCAGTGACATCAGAATAGCGTGTCGGCTGCAGTCTGGGGCTGTAAATAATTCTACGTAAATATCACCGTACTCCGTCTGCAGTGGTACTTTTCGTGTTTAACAACTGGGCTTTCACGCAAAGGAAAGGACACACGTTGAGTTAAATTTTTTGGACGGTGGTCAGGTCTTTATGTCAGGTTTCTGTGGGGTATTGTCAAGTGTCGCAGTTTATGTACACATTAAAATTCTAAATTCTTTCAGCGCCCGTTGCTTGGCGAAAAATGAAACTCTCCCGTTATGCCAAGCACACACTGAGGGGAGGCAGAGGTATACGTCCAACCATACTCGACTGCGATGGCCCGGCCGCTGTACCCAAGGGAAAGAGACGGGTAACCTTTTTATAGAAGACAGGGTGGGCCTCGGGAACGGTACTGATGGGTCCAGAAAATCTCGACCCAACCGCGTTCGAACTCCGCACCGTCCAGTCTGTGGCGTGTCGCTATTACGTGAAAATAAAAAAGAAGGCATTCCTAATCAGTATGGAACCTCGGAAGACCTAATCCTGAAACCGCCTTCAAAAAGATTCTTGAGAAACATACACACAAATGTGTGTACAATAACAACTTGCGGTAGATAAATAAACACATTATGCTGACTTAATTAGGTAGAACCAGACCACCTGGCGAGACTTCAAAGTATCTCTCATAAAAAGAGAAGGGAAATGTCATTTCCAGTTAAATTTCCAACAGACGTTTCATTGGTATTAAGACTAAAATTAATAACAGAATATGATCGTTGGGATTAGATTTATCTAGACCACTAGAGTGGCCAGGGGAGGCTCTTATAGACACGGATACAATAAACTGCTCGGTATGCCTTTATTAACTAAGCGACTAGCAGCTTCCGCAGTTATTTAACATGGTAGGCTGTAATGTAACTTCACAGACTATGTTCAAAATAAGCATGTGAGAATAACCCAGATAAACTGCACAACAGGATAATCTTAGCAGTTGACCAACTTAATCCACAAATTCTTGCTTTATAATAAGTTTATTATATTCCTCTACATGTTTCGAGCACTGTTGTGCTCATCATCAGGAGGTCGAATTATATTAATACAATATCTGGTATCGTCACACTCTGTAGGTGAGCGTCCGGTGGCCATATGCGCACCGGACGCCCACCTACAGAGTGTGACGATACCAGATGCTGTATAATACAATTTGACCTCCTGATGATGAGCACAGCAGTGCTCGAAACATGTATAGGGTTATAATAAAGTTATTACAAAACAAGAATTTGTGCATTAAGTTGGTCAATTGCTAAGATATACTGAGATGCACGGTCAGCAAAACATCCAAATTTGCACACCAAGGTTTTTCGGCAGACTTCCCTGTTTACTTTATCCGTCATTTAATAAGGTGACGCACAAAGCGCCATACTGCCAGACGAGCAGAACTACCAAGTGGATCTTCTGTTGCTGTTCTGTTGCAGCGAAACTACTTTTACCCATTTCAAGTAATGCCCTGTTCACCAGTTTCTTCTTGACATAAAGCCCCGCTATTGGGAGGCAGAGATGTTACATGCACAGCGAGCTACTCAGGTAGCGATGTGCTGCAGGGTAGCCTATATTGTGAGTGGCATCACACGAACAAGATAGCTCACAGCACAAGAGAATGGCCTTCCCGCTTGAGCTTCTGTCAGAGGTCTCCTACTTCCTTATCTCCACACTCCCCTTCTCCACTCAAACCATTGTTTCAGAGTACAGTCCGATAAAAATGTGTGACAATCTTTATGTGAATCAAGGAACAGAGTTTCGGCAAGGTAACTGTACTGTACGTGTTTTATTGTTTGTCTGTTTTGCAGTCCTCGAACAAGAATAACAGTTAAGCATAGTTATGTTTCGCCTTCCTTGTTTGATGCACGAGCAGTGCATGCATGCTTGGTGACTTAGGCCCCATCAAAATCTTCAGTTACAAATGTGTTACACAAGTGTGTTGCAGGGACTTACTGTAGAAACTGCTGCAGTAGTGTGCTGTAGGGACTTCCTGAAGAAACTGCATATTGCGACTAAGGGTGGCCATATTCATTACTAATAATATAACTAAATGATTCCATGTTTTTAATAAACAAAAATAAACGCTTCCATAAATATGATTCGTGCCAATTAATTTGCAAAACACTACACGTTGTTAACATGAAATAGCACCTTTTAAAACATAGTAAGGTTTACTATGTGTTTATGCTTGCAAGCTGTAACTGTGACCTGTATGACATATACCATTGCTGTGTGTACAGTGAAAAACTCCTGATGATGGACAGAGAAACTGTCTGAAACATGTAGAGTTCATTCCAAAAATAATTTTGAGAAATTAGTGCATCTAGTTGGTTTTATTATAAGAACGTCAAATTAGTTGACGGTGTGCAGCCGACAATGCAGCTGGCTACATTGTTAGAACATTCTGAACAAATTTAAACTGATGCTCCTGTGGGCCTACTGTACAACGATTCCCACAGGACATATTTAGAACTAGCTAAAACATGAAATTGAAGTTGAATAAGATTTTCTGCGATTGACACGCCTAAACCTTTGTCCAAGCGCTCTGTCGTATGTGGTTAAATCTTCACTACGAGCAGACAATTCTGTTGCCTTCAGACGACTTACCCATTATCCGGCGAATTGGCCTTTCTTCATTCCTTTCCCTTTCCATTGTATCTCTAATTTCGTCCTGCACTTACTTCGCTCTCCTGTCCCTCCGTATAAACCTCGCAGAAATAGACCGAAGCCACTGAAACCATTTAAGCCGACATTTCACAATCCCCTAGAGACCTTCCTGACTACCTTAAGCCCAGGAACCCCAGGAACCTCAGTCCAATATCGCTCTTTAAGACAGCCTTGTACTGTATCGTACCACATCTCCCATAATAAATGTGGGGTTTTGTAAATTTTTAAACCTATTTGAGGGTTGTTTGACCGTGCATCTTCCTTATGAAATAAATTGAAATGCCAACTTGATGCAACAAGGTAATTTTATTGATGTATTCTTAGCTCGACATGTTTCGGGTACATACGCCCATCATCAGGAGCATTAGATGTTGAGTTGCAGCATATG
>Ga0123354_10020891_pt1 | contig 10304 bp, 4 predicted proteins | sample TergutLab28metaG_2_FD_97872 | JGI IMG/M metagenome (GOLD analysis project Ga0123354, IMG submission 97872) | Labiotermes labralis P4 segment gut microbial communities from Petit-Saut dam, French Guiana - Lab288 P4 | ecosystem: Host-associated > Arthropoda: Insects > Digestive system > Gut ...
GGAATACAAGAGAAGCTGGATACAACATGTAAATAGAATGCCTTGAAATAGATTACCCAGGGTAATGAAATACTACTCCCCAACTGGCAGAAGGAATCATGGTAGAACTTTGAAGAGACTTCTAGATACGTGAGACCGGAACGGGTCAACAAGTGGCCCAACTCCATGAAAAGATATATGATGATGAATAAAGTGGCAAACAGCGTTACGTTACAGTTCTACTTAGGTACGATTTGTGTAACATAATTTTTACAATCAAACATACATAGCCTAAGGGTTAGCAACCCCCACCCCCCTCCAAAGAAAAATTCTGGGTGCGCACCTGCAAGAAACAGTCCTTATTGAGAAGCTAACAGTTCTTCGGCCAGTCATTAAATTCCCAGCGTTTTAAGGAACCCGAAGATCAATTTCCGTGAGTATCCAGGTGCCGCCACCAGTCCGTATCCTCTACTACATGAAATCAGTTATTAACATTACCCTCCTAGTGGTTCCTTTCCTTCAGGTTTCCCCACCAAAATTCAGTACGCATCTTCCTCATGAAATAATGTGAAATGCCAACTTGATGCAACAAGGTAATTTTATTGATGTGTTCTTAGCTCGACATGTTTGGGGTACATACGCCCATCATCAGGAGCATTAGATGTTGAGTTGCAGCATGTGGTTTTCTGCACTGTAAAGAATGAGATAATATGAAGTGTGTGTGTGTGTAGTGACTGTACGCCGTGTTATATAGGTGTTTATCAGTGCGGTCTATGGAGTATTGTACAGGTCTGTTTGTGTGGGGACTGGAGGTTTGTGCTCACCTGGTTGTGGGAGGGGCGTGTGTAGCGGAGGTTCGTGGTGGAGGTTTAAGATGTTGGGGGTTGTGTGTGTGTTTGTGATCAAGTCTCTAATGTTCCTGATGATGGGCGTATGTACCCGAAACATGTCGAGCTACGAATACACCAATAAAATTACCTTGTTGCATCTAGTTGGCATTTCAAGTTATTTCATGAAAATTTCCCATCATAGAAATAGACAAATCATGAATTCCTTGCGGAAGGTAAGCGAAGCAGTCCGCATTTCCGTGTGTCATGACAGAACATGACGCTACCCCGCTATTCCCACTGCATTATCGAACTGTAAGATGCTGGGTCACCATTGCCCTTACCTTCGTATTGAGTACAGAGTCACTAATTGCTTTATGTTGCGCACAGGGGCGGAATTACTTCGTGTGATTGGTAGTACACAAAGGACGGCGTACCTGTTGACAAAGAAACGAGTACCCATTAGTGAAAATAAATATTACAGCAGAATCTTAATCATCACTTAACACGTTTATTACTCTAAATTCGTGCTACGTAGTCGAACCATTAATTCTTACTTGTTTATCCAATCATTTAACAAACAAAAAAAAAGATCTGCAATGAAACACGACAGGCAATGTAGGTATAACACAATAATTGGTCGCCTTCGTGCAACCATTGTGGCAGTGGAAAAGCAATAAGTATTACATATTCTGAGTGTGTGTGTGTGTGTAACCTTGGGTATCCAGTGCGCATGCACCATATTGTCATCCGTGGCCAATACGGCTCCACTATATTTTTCAGCATTATCTCATAAAAAGTTCGATTTTCTAAAAATCGGTATTGGTTATAAAATGTATATCTTGATTTTCTCTACAACTTTTGTCTGAAACATTTCTCATTCTAAGAAGAAATGAGGAAGATGTTATCAAAAATGTATATCGGTCTTCACGTAAAGTACCCGTTATTCTTGTAAGACCCACCTCACAGTAAAAAAAATTCAGGACTCTGGCCTATCAGTTCATGTCCTCTAGAGAAATAATAGCAATTTACTGTGAGAGTCAAACGACACACATCAATATACACTGTGCGTGAAATGTATAATTGGTACAACAGCTGGTGAATATGGAAACCATTATGGTTTAAGGGAGCAATAGTGTTGTAAAATATTTACAAGTCTTTACAGCCATCCTACAGAATCCCATTGGATGCTATTTAACTTCAGCAGTCAGTACAGTGTTGTAAAACAGGCAAACAAACAAATAAACAAGCAAACAAAATGTATCTTCCATAGCAATTACATTGCTTTTTTGTTTTTTGCGCAGACACACACAGACTTAATCCTCCGTTGTAAATATACTTAACCCGCCTTGACAAAGGTAAAGTTCGCCACAGAACAGGCCACGGAGGTCCAGAGGGGGAGAAGAGGTATAGCTCTACTCATTCTTTAACCTCCGCGCTAGATGAGGGTTGATGTTCAACGCAACTCCCCGGCCGCTTTACGCCCAGGAAATACTCAGTACCCAATGGTGCAGGAGGTTGGATGGGACCCAGGGCCGGTCAGAGCAGACGCTGAAGATCTCGCCCGCACCAGGATTCGATCCCAGGGCCGTCCAGCCCGTAGCAAGTCGCTATATCGACTGAGCTATCCCGGTCCCCAGTCCTGCTTGCAACGACTTGAAAACATTCAGAGAAATCTAACGACTGTCTATACCTGACTTTTAGAAATCTTCACGTGTAACGTCAGCGTGCACGTCAGACGCGTCTGAAAGTGCGTATAAAGTCAGAAGTTAAACACTGAGACCCGCTAGATCCACATTAACTCTCTTATATTAAATACAACTTGCCTAGTGATTTCCCGTAATAATGTGAGATTTCCAGTCTAACAGTGCGGCTGTAAAATGTTAATTTTACACAAACAGTCCCTGACTGCAGATACTGCGAACTGACTCATCGGAACCTCCCCCTTATTTCTACGTTTTTAACAAACAAGTGCCGAAAGAATTTCCGCCATTACCGATTCCCTTCCTCTAAGTGTAACTGCTTATAAGGTCGAAAATGCAGCGCGGTTTTCTTTGGAAAATATTCGCAGAGGAAAAGTACGCGTCGCCTTATGAGTGAGACCTACAGCCCTTCACAGCCACACGTTACAGACACGTCATATCCTTGTAAATAGTGACTAATAAGGAGGAGGCCAAGGTCCACCCAGGGCTGTAGAGCCGATGATGATGATGATGATAATGATAATGATGAATGACTAATAAGGATGTAGAGATGATCAGTTTCATGCATTACTTTAACTTTATATCAGTCTTTCTAAAATTTTATTAATATTTTATAATGTGTTATAAATTTTGTGAGCTTTTTCACTAAATATCCGAATGACAAAGAGGGAGTAACCTTATATACGGTGCCGAATAATTGTATCCGGGCTTATAATAGTAGTTTTAGTTGTTTTCTGTGTTTGCTATCTGCTGCTGTGCAGCACATGACGTATGTAAAGTTGTGTAAATGTGGTTCTGGTGCTAGTCATTACGCTGAGAAGCACTTGTGTTCCGATCACCACGTTAAACCAAACTCAACACGCCGACAAAACACCTGGCACTTGTTACATCCATTACTACCACAAACAAAACACACACAAATCGATTTACACTCTCGCATAATTAATAATTCGTGTACTTCAGCTGTAACCGACAATAAATTTATGAAAAATCAAAGGTTCTGCTATATGACGCCGTGTCGATTGGTGGTTACCAACGTTTCGAAGGATTCTACTTCCATCTTCAGGGTTAAAGTATTCCAAGAGCAGTAAACCACTTGCTGCATTATTTTACCCTAACGATGGGGGTAGCAAACTCTTTGGAAGAGTCGGTGTCTATTTACCGATTGATAAGGTGTCAATTTCAAAGAAATTAACTCTTCATATTTACGATGTCGTGAATTTTTCCGAAAATGAATAAACCCATCTTCTCTTTCTCCACATTATAACAACGTCCTGTGAGTACAGTCTTAAAATTCTGAAGGCAGATGGTTGCTATACGTACAACTAGAACTAATGTACGTACTTTCTGCCCACGCAGAACAAATGTGTGTGTGTGTGTTTAGTACAGACCTCGGAACAAACAGCGATTTCTTATCTACACAAAAGAAACTGATTTTTATGACCGGTACTAAGTTCGTTTGGGTACCGCGGTAGCACAGTGGTTAAGGTGCTGTGCTACAGTACAAATCAGAAGGTCGCTGGTTCGATTCCAGATGGTCTCATTGGAATTTTTCATTGACATAATCTTTCCGGTCGCACTATGGCCCTGGGGTCAATTCAGCCTCTAACAGAAATGAGAAGCAGGAGGGTTTTCTGGAGGTAAAAGCGGCCGGTGCGTAGGACTGACAATCTTACCACCATCCTGGGCCATCGTCACGTAGTCTGGGAACCTTAACTTCCTGGAACCCTCTGGGCACCTCGAGCCTGTAATGGGACTGATTTACCTTATTTTTTTTACTAAGTTCGTTTACTGAGCGGTACGAAATGAATCATAACATATAATTCGGAATAGTCTTAGAATGTAAAGGGTAAACAAACGATAAGCTACAATGATGATACCCTCTTCCCTACTAAGGTGAATGCCTGAAAACTGCGCACGCGCAGACCCACACGTGCATACACACACACACAAACACACACAAACACACATTGTCCGTATCTCCCTCCACCTGCTACGATCCGCCAGTACAAATTGCGCTCGGTACACAGTTACTCGATTACTCAGCATACCAAACATAACAACGTGTATAACCCCTCACGCTGTAATTTAGAGCAAATTACTCCCGGAAGTTGTTACAAAACACGTAGTTGACCTTGGTTGCTGCAACCTGTCGGATTAAATCAGCTGCAGTAGCAAAAAGAAAAAGTCTCGCGTGAAAATCCTGCAACAAAAATCAACTGTTGGCTGATAATATTGTCTAGTACTGGAGTCGCTGCTGGACGCGGTATAGCGGAGAGGCAGGGGGCACTCAACGGGCGGCTGGCAAGCCGTATCCAGTGCGGGTGCATCGCCGGATTCTTGACAATGGAATTTCATGGAAATTTTTTAAAAAGAATGAGGATGATTTCACTAGAACATTTCGAATAACGAAATGAAACATGGAAAATTGTACGTAGTCAAGCACAACTGTGTCACACGAGGTGTATTTAATGAGTATATAATTGATAACTACATGTTCCGGCCTGTACTGGCCATCTTCAGGTTGTCTTAGGAGAACTTAGGATCTTACTATAAGCATGGACGCGCACGTGGTGTAGAGATCTCTACATACGGGCCTTATTAGCAAAAACAAAGACAAAAACAGGAATCTAATAAAAACAACACAAAACAAAAACAGATACAGAAAAATAAAGCTACTGTGGGGGTGTGCTCGGCAGGTATGAAGTTCTGTAGTCGTGTGGAGGCCTCCGCACGACTACAGAACTTCATACCTCATGTGACACAGTTGTATTTGACTACATACAATTTTCCAAGTTTCACACACACAACGGGGATGACACACTTCCTATAAATGAAACAGACGCACTATTCGATGGCACACCTTCAGCCGCGACAGCGTATTCCGTACACAGACTAAGCAATGGACTGAACGGTCCGGGGTTCAAATCCCGGTATTAGAGATTCCTCTTTTTCCGAAAGTCTAGTTAGCCTTCGGGACCACCCAGCCTCCCCATTCAATCAACATCGGGGTTCTTTCTCGTAAGCAAAGCGTCCGGGGTGAAATGGTGATCAATGACCTCCACCTAACGCTAAGGTTAAGAATGGGCGGAACTATACCTCTACTCCCCAAAAATGGCTTCATGGCGTGGGCAAGGACAACTTTACCCTTTAATTTTAAGGTAGTCGATATGTGTCAGCGTTGTGCTAATTCGCTGGGCAACTGGCAGATGACCAGACGAATGTCTCAGGGCGGAACAACACTTAACCTCGTTACCAGCGTGCCCATCCTGTGCCTAGAAAGGCTTATGTTTATGATATAAAGGATTACAACGGTCAAACACAACAGTATTTTATGGTATTCTTAAAATATATTATAACAGTATGGGCTACATGTTTCGACTTCTATTAAGTCATCCTCAGGCCCTCAAGATGTAGATCAAGACATACAAACGTTTTATTGCATTGTGGGATGCAATAAAACGTTTCTATGTCTGGATCTATGTCATGAGGGCCTGAAGATGGCTTAATAGAAGTCGAAACATTTAGCCCATATTGTTATAATATACAGGGTTATTCAAAATGACTGTCGAGGTTTTAACAACTTGTCATACACAATACACTAGAGATAGGAGTATATGTATTTTTTTATTTATTAGAACAACACTCCAAGTTTTTGTTACATACCTACAGGTGCTCTATATGTACACTCTTTGTGATTCTACAAACATCAACACGATAATCGAGTTAGTTCCAAACTGTTTGTAGCATGTCAGCGGTGATTATCGTGTTGATGTTTGTAGAATCACAAAGGGTGCACATATTGAACACCTGTAAGGTATGGAACAAACATTAAATTAAAAATACATATACTCCTATCTCAAGTGTATTGTGTATGACAAGTTGTTAAAACCCCGACAATCATTTTGAATAACCCTGTATTTTTAAGAACACCATAAAATACTGTTGTGTTTGACTGTTGTAATCCTTTCCTTCATATCTGTACTTCAAATACTTTGGGATGGTAAAGGCTAAGTTTAAATTTATGGTCATGGTTTACAACTTCAGTGTGGAACCACATAAAAAACTCCACTCTACACACAGCAGGGTTACACAGCCATTACAAGAATCTGTAACTATAACGAAATAAGCCAAGAATCAAGCATCAAACATTTTACGTTATATAAGCAACTGCCTTATAAAATTCGTTATTGTAGGAAATATAGAAGGAAGGATACAAGTTGCCGGGAGACGAGGAAGAAGACGTAAACAGCCACTAGATGACCTTAAGCAATAGTGTACTGTAAACTGAAAGAGGAGGTACTCAATCGCAACCTATGGAGAGATCCGTTTGGAAAAGTCTACGGACCAGTCGCTAGAAAGACTATAGAATGAATGAATAATTGATGAATTGAACAAGATCAGCCTCATACAATTTAAGGTTGTTCACCCCGTTGTGGTGTAGCAACAAAATAAAACCATAATCAACCGTCAAACACAACTGTATGTATTCTGTAGTCTTGAAAATATTCAGTTACATGTTTGGGTCGTCAGTCTGTCAAACAACTTGCTAACTGTATAATTATAATGACTGATATTTCGGCACTTCTAAGCCCGTCTAAAATGTTCAGTTAAGCAGTTAGCTTGTCAAGAATTCAGTTATTTTTGTATTCAGTTGTTTCCGCATTTAGTTACAACGTAAGGTAATTAGATAGCCATTTACTTGATCAGTAAACAAATCGGAGCGTTCTTAATTCATTCCCCGCTAAAATCTCCAACCTCAAATGCCGCCATGACACTTAGTTCGCACTCCCGAGAGGCATGACTAAGGGTAAACTCAGAAATACACCTACTACGACTAGAAACAAAAAGTTTCAATTTCCACATTATTCCTAGAATTACAATAAAAACGAAAAAGTTTATTTCAATGTGAATTTCAGGTTTGTACCTTTCGGAATAATATACTTTTTCCACCTTCATAGCGTACGTGTAGACTGTAGGGAAACCTAAACATGGAAAACGTATTTTTCTCCGAAACGCTGGTGATTACAGCAGTAAAGTTAAGTACAGTTTACACAGAAGTTGTTTGCTACTTCACGTATCTCGCTGGCCTTGATGTTAATTTACTGCATATACAAATTCACTGCTGTACAAACACCACACTGTAGAGAGTAACAACCTTCCGTTCGGCCGTCATTTAGCATGCAGAAAAGAACTGCGTATAAAACCTTTAAGTTTAAGGGTACAAACACGACGAAGCAGACCAGACCAGACCAGGTCAGACCAAACCAGCCAGGCCAGACCAAACCAGACCAAGCCAGGCCAGACCAGACCAGACCAGGCCAGGCCAGACCAAACCAGCCAGGCCAGACCAAACCAAGCCAGGCCAGACCAGACCAGACCAGACCAGACCAGACCAGACCAGGCCAGGCCAGGCTAGACCAGACCACACCAGACCACGAGAGTTTTACCGTCTATAACTCTGACAACAGTTTTAACTGCAGTCTGCGTTACGTCACGGTCAGACAATCGTGACGTCTTCTGCGCCATTCTCTGCCAAACAGAAGAGCACCCGAATAATTAAAATGTCCAGTTTTGACACCCGCTGTGCAGGACAAATCATTCCTCTGTGACGTAAAAGACAACAAGCATACCAACAGTGGCAATGAAAAGAAGACGTTGGGAAGTTGTCGAGAAAGAGATGGGATGTGAAGGTTACAATCACCACATGATACCGTAAGGTTCTCACAGCAGCGTGGGTGAAGAGCCAAGTCTTCTGGCGTGGTACTCCGCCTTGACTGGTAGCTTTCGGCGTTTCAAAGAAGCACAGTGCCTCCATCTTCGTGGCCAAGCAGCCGATTCGGCTAACATCCTAGACGACTTGAATCTTCATCGATAGCCTCGTGAGAACCTCAAATCTCGCCTGGTACACAATAATCAACGTTTTGGTGTCGCGTGCTGCCCCATATTCAGGCCGTACGAGTCCAAAAATAGTCGTAGTCCCTGATAACGTGGGCAGCAATCTCGTCCGAAACGTCGGTATTTACCAGTTGGCAAGGACCAACTTGTCAGAAGACTTGGATCACCACACTTATTATTTAATTACACCATTACTGTGAAACAATTCGTCAATTTAAAACAAATCTGAGTGCGAATGCTAGAAACCACCGAATTCCGACCTTTCATTCAAGCAAGACGCTCGTTTCTTCCTAGACGTAATACTGTGGCAAATGGTGCATCAGAACACACGTCCAAGGTAACAAACATATGGCACAGAGAAATACAGTCCTAAACATATTCGATGAGACCTCCTGTCAGATGTTTGCTGAGATCAGAGGATATCTGGACGTATGCTTGCGATGGGTCCTCCTGTCAGATACTTGCTGATATCAGAGGATATTTGGACTTAAGCTTGTCAAAATTTCTGTGGAGATAAGAGCATCCTGTGCTGTACATCTTTTCTTTTTTCATATCATCAGCTGGGTGTTGGTTAATGGTGAACGCTTTATCGTTACGCGATACGTCCACAGAGAGAAGTCACACGAATTCCGATTCGGTAACAAACGTTCGAGGAATAATAACGCCCTGTATATTAAACTATACCAATTTATCCTTCTATATATCCATAACACACTACCGGCCATGGCCAAAAGCGTTGTCTTTACAATTTTAAGGTAAGGCATAACCGTTGTGGGTTTCTCTATTAATTACATAATAAAATAAAGTACAGTCGTTAAATTTAAAAAGTCGTGTCAGACTTACTTTATTGTGTTATTTAATTAATACCTTTGTCTTTGTTACTTAAAAAGAAGACACAACACAATCGCACGGATGTCAGAACAACAACATTCCAGAGCAGAACGTGTAACTTCCAATTCCGGCCCACGCTGAGGTGAACGAACTTCTGAGAGTGGTCCCTCGGAGTAACGGAATGGAGTCACATGCCGGCACTGCAGGTACCTGCAACACCGCTTCAACACGCTTCACCACGTCATGAAGCGACATATTTTTAAAAGTCACGGCTGGTTACAGTTACACAGTCGATCAGGCCTACTATCTTACGTGTCTCTGTCATTCTTCGTTCATTAATGTCTTATCCCCACACCCTTACATACGTTTTGGTGCCCTGACATCTTACTTACCTACAGCTGACAGTAGTGGTGTGAACGTCTATTCTGTCTAACCTATGGACAGACTACATTCACATCCACAGACGGATTTAGTGTATTTATGACATATCTGACGACGCAGTCAACAGTCGTCATGACTGTTGACAGCGTCGTCAAATCAGGGATGCGCAAATTTTCCAATAATCTAGAGTCGCTTCAAAACACTCGGCGCCGGAAGGAAGACAAAGCACATTCCACTCTCAGGACCCACATACATTACGCAACACATTACAGAATTTACTCTACGGAAATTTGTACACCCCTGGTCAAAATTACAGACACTCTCCAACTTCAGCAATTTCCAACATACGCAATTTTGAACAACAGAGGCAATTTACGTATAACCTAACAGTAAGGCGCGTTCGCGTAACCATTGTTGCCGTAGAAAAGCGGTGAGTCGTAAATATTCTGAATATGTGTTTGTAGTCTTTGTTATCCAGCATGCAAAGCGCATGCGCCGTATTACATTGTGTGCTGTGGCCTAACTGGCTGCAATAAATTTTGCCACAATTTCAAAAAACTGCATTTAAAGATCAAGATATATAGAACTATAATTTTGCCTGTTGTTTTGTATGGGTGTGAAACTTGGTCGTTGACATTGCGGGAGGAAAGGAAGCTGAGGGTGTTTGAGAACATGGTGTTGAGGA
>Ga0123354_10020892_pt1 | contig 10304 bp, 4 predicted proteins | sample TergutLab28metaG_2_FD_97872 | JGI IMG/M metagenome (GOLD analysis project Ga0123354, IMG submission 97872) | Labiotermes labralis P4 segment gut microbial communities from Petit-Saut dam, French Guiana - Lab288 P4 | ecosystem: Host-associated > Arthropoda: Insects > Digestive system > Gut ...
ATGAGTACCAGGAGCATTTCCTGGGGGTAAAGGCGGCCAGTGCGTAAGGCTGACAACCTTACCACCATCCTGTGCCGTTGTCATGAAATCTGGGAACCTTAACTTCCTGGAACCCTCTGGGCCCTCCCAGGCCTGTAACAGGACTTCTTTACCTATATTGTGTCACACTACATTTATCCAAATATAAGCTGACCCCAATTCACAATTTCAAAGTTACATAAAAATACCTACACAGAATGTTGTTAATATGGAGTATCAATATAATGCAAACTCCTGTTTTTCAGGTGATGGATTAGGAAAAATTTTTGTCTCGTATTTGGGTCAATACAGCAGTCGTTAGATTCTTTAAATCAACATATTACATTATTTTCCTAAATGTAGTAGAGTACATTACTAGACATAAATTACCTGTGTGTACAATAATGTGCTTGCGAAGATTCACAGTTTCTGTAAATCCACGTCCACAATGAGGGCAAAGGTATGGTTTCTCACCAGTGTGGGTGCGCTGATGTGTCTTGAGACTATGTGATGCTATGAAGCCCTTCCCACAATCTTGACATACAAATGGCCTTTCACCTGCAGGCAACAACGATGCAAGCTTAGAGTACAGTGCAATAAATGCATACAAATTCTGCCTGAAAAGCTCTCATCCAGGCAGGATTCAAATACAGATATACTGTCCATTACACACTCTCTACTAGCTGAGCCATGGATGATCTTTCTTGTGACAGTAAAAAGCACACCTACTGAGTAGCTGTCCCACAACCATTTCTTTTGTCCCAAAAGGTAAAAGAGAAAGCCAATGAAACAACTACCCTGTCAAGTGTCCCCATTTAAATCTTGGAACCTACAGACAGCTTCTCACAAAATATGGTATCAACAGTGTGCCACTGAAGGCCATACCAGTTGTATACTTTTCACCTCCCTACAGTTGGTTTATAACAACATGGCAGATGCACAAACTTGTGGATTGGCAGTAACATTGGCACCATTTAATCTGTAGTCCTGAAAAAAGCGTTAAAATTAATAGATTTTTAAACATTATGCAACTTTTGTTGAGGTAACTTTCTAATAAAATGTAAAAAAGTAGCTACCTGAAACTTATATTTAGCTTGTGGTCTTTTGAAAAAAACTAATGAATCACTCCAGACAGGCATGTGAGAACTGTTGTATGGAGATAATTCATAAACATGTCTGCAAAATTCTGGATGAATGATTCTTCATAAGAAAACAGTTGCAAACATGGCAACTTTGACATTAGCCTGAAAAATTTAATATAAAATGTGTATTTAGGTAATAAGTAGGTTCCAAAAAAGAAAATGTAAATAATAGAAATGACAATCCTAAACATGTGAGATTCAGGTCCTCACAGTGTAAGAACAATTTTATGGAATTTCTACATCCAGTTTTAAAAGAATTAAGTTTCTAGTGTTGTACCTAAATCCAAGGATGTATGATAAATTATACTTTACCTGTATGAATTCGTATATGCCTGGTGAGTTTGTCTTTCTGCCTGAAACCTCTGTTACATGTTTCACACACATATGGTCGGGCACCTGGAAGTGTAGGAGGGTAAGGAGAACTTTCATGTTTGATCAGTGTAACTAAACATTATTTAAAAAAAAAAAAACTACCACTGCACATACATACTTGACTTCCATGTTCAGATGTACTTTAGAAACAGGATGTCATGTATTTAATGATGTCGGTAAGATTATGGGGTACAGTGTCAGTGGTAGATGAATGAAAAAATGAGCACAGAACACTGGTGGAATAACAGTGACTTAAATTGGGCCAGGACCATTTCTTTCTTCATATATGCCAATAAATGTCCAACAACATCCAACTATATATGGTTTATTTATATCTGTAAACCACTCTACATGTTTCGGGTGGCATCTCCACCCATAATCAGGAGCGCATGGCACTGTATCCACAGCATCTGGCATTAGTAAAACTGTAACTGCATTGGAACCAGTTCCCATCCAGTCACGTTCACGACAGGTTGCAGTTACAGATATAAATAAACCACACACAGTTGCATCTTGTTGGACAATTACTGGCATAAATTTCATGATGCACAGACCCTTGAATGTAAAATTCTTTCTTCATCTTTTCCAATAATTTATTTACTGTCAACCAAACATTCAACACTATAGAATTGAAGCTACTGACAGCATTATTAAATGAACCTTAAATATAAGGAACCTGTTCCACCCACTACAAAATGAAAACAGCTGTGGTCCCTTGAACTTCATTGTAATAAGATTCATTTTGCATGTGTTAAAGTCACACTTCCTTCATAATCAGCCAACTGCAGAGAATCTTATTGTCAGAGGATCAAAGTATCTTAGCAAGTGTGGAATTGCATAACCTCCTTCAGACAAAATGAAAATTACTTAAAGAACTCACTAACCTGTATGGTTGAGATGATGACACTCAAAGTGCGACTTGGATGCAAAGCTCTGTCCACAAAGATCACACTTGAAAGGTTTATCTCCAGTAGCACAAAAGTTGTGGTAACGCACATGTTCCCGTCGCTTGAAAGTCTTAACACATACTGTGCATGTATATAGAGTTGGATTACCTGCAAGAACTATACATATAAGCATAGGACAACAGTCCAGACTCAGTCATATGAATGTAGTAACATTTACTCATAGTTCCTATTTCTTAAATGAATGTGTGACTAAATAATGAACTTGAAGAAAGAATTTTAACTGCTGACTTGTGAAACATTTGTTGACATTACCATAACCAATGCAGTGTTTGCTTTTGTCAAACTAATAGTCTAAAAGGCCTATTAAATAACCAGACTGACATAGAGGCTGGCAATATAGCTGAGGTGGGACACTATCATACAACATTATTCAAAAGCTTTATTGACACACAAAATCAAATACCATGGTTGGAAATAATGGATATCAATGGAAAATTGTAGATGTCTGAAATACACAGTTGGCAAAACAGGTTGATGACTTTGTGGATCTAATCCAGTTCATTCTAAACAAAGGTTGTTAATTCTAACTCTCTGAAATCTCAAATAACTACATACAATAGATGAAAAAATAAATAAAAATTTTGCTATCCTATTGCATCCTCAATCACAAAGAAGCCCAGCAACAGATTTTACACACAATTGTTCATATACATTATAGTTTTACCTTGCACAACAGTGATATGACTGGCAATAATCATCGGTTTCCTCTTCTTTTCTAATTTAACATCTGTTGTTTCCACTTCTTCACTTTCAACCTTGCTGTCAGGCAAATTCACATCTTCCAGGCTACATTTCTCCTTAATTACATCATCACAGTAAATCAAGCTGTCATCACTTTGCCTATTATGATTATCATCATCAGTTAAAATCTCTGTTTCTGTACTTTTCTCTTCATCACTCTCTCTTTTGTGTAAGACAGAAACAGACCTCTCACTCTCTTGAGGTTCAAAATCTTTAAATTGCGTCTTTCTGTCTTTATGTGCTTCAATGTCAGCATTGTCACAGTTGGTTGTAGGAACAGAGGGCACACTGTTATCACTTTCAGAGACTGAGACTGATGCTAGCAGCTTTCTCTGACTGTGTCTACGAATGTTAGCTGGAGGAAGTGGCAGCTTCTTTCCACCCAGTTCCTTTGTGATCACTAATGACAGAACATATACAGCATAAATACTGCAGACAGTGATACAGTCTAAACAGTATACAAAACAAAATTAGATGTGACTTTATAGCCAATTTGTGCTACAATAATTTTGGCTAAAAAATGTAGCTTCAGCTTCAAATAACAGAAACTTTGTGTGGATTCTGATGAACTTCCAGTTAAATTTCTGTTCCCTTTTGTGTTACAAAGCGTGGTATTGCAACCAAAAAATAGCTGTATTGATTTAAAAATTGGTACAACTACTTTTAACTAGAAAGTAGTGTATCTTATTATAAAAAGAATGTTCTTCAAATTAATGGGTGTGATACCAAGAGACTTTCTGTGACAGATATAAGGCTATATTTTCAACTTCAAGAGAACATGTGTTTAGTATCCCCAACGTGAGCATTTAATTACACTGTAGTTTTCATCAACCAGTCCCTCTGAAAAATGAAGATATGACATTACTTAATTTCTTCCACAAATTTAACATTGGTGCAGAAAGCAGTCTTGTATTCTGGAAGTAAGATTTATAACCACTTACCATTAAATACTAAAATGTTATCTAAATCCAAACTAAGGAGTTATCTTATAGAACATACATTCTATAGCCTGGATGAATATTATCAATTAACATTCTAATGTACATGGCTCTTACTTAATATCTTTTATTTGTTTTACATGTCAATACAAACTTGTCAGTTATATTATGACAAATGCTTTGCACACTTTTGAAGTATATTATGTATTTTTATGTAGATTATGTGACTAATTCCATATCTGTTAAGATCCATGGAAAGGTGAATAAATATGAATGAATAAATGAATGAATATGTGAAAGTTTTCAGTTTACCACAATCAAATTAATAGTCTCTATCAATTTCATAGGTATTATGAAACTATTAAATTTCATGTGACACACACAAATCCATAAGTTGATTTAAAATGGTTCAGTTTCTGTTACTGCAGTCATACAATATCATATTATTAATTACAAGGACACAACATATCCTAGTTCAAATTGTGGCCCACAACCACGTACCCTCGTGTGTTACATTGTTTCCTCAATCCCTCTAAAAAATTATGGGATAATATACATAAATAGAGACATAATGCAAGTACAAGTCAAATATGTATATTCATATATCTACACTGTAAAATTAAGTGGAATTAAAAACATAAAAAGAGGGACGGAACACAGTATAAAATGTTTATTGGTAGCTAACTCGAATGATCAGTAGAAAAAAATTCCTCAGTGGAATATAAGACATTTTTAACAAGTTTATCTCTTAACCAAATCTTTGAAATATGTACATTGTTATGAAATTTAAATATATTAATTATATTAAATGTGTTATATGCTAAATTAGGCCATCCTTTCCGGTACTTTATTCACTGAATAATTTATCATTTAACATTATGGAATATAAAAATTAAAAACATTTAACAAACCAAGAACAAAGCGCAGAATAAAAAAAAATGTACGAGGATGGATGAATTTGGACAGCACACCTGCACTAGCTTTTTGAGTGAAACTTTGTATGTGATGGTCTGTGTGTCTGTTACTAAAATTATATAACTCCACCTTTCCTATATTAACCCTTTAAACGCCAAGTTAAATCCCATCTGCCATTTGCTGGCATTATTTGGAGCTCATCATATTCTCAACGTTGGCAGGGTAAGAGTTAATAAGCCATCCAATTAAACATTCTACTACACTATTCCTCATAAAAATATGTAATATGCCTTTAAAAATTCAGAATGCAGTTAAAATAAGTGGTCTTCTACACTAGGAAATGATGCATTTAATTGGGCTTGAAAATGGTTAACTATTTCTAACAGGATAAGTGACAATCCAAAAATTAAATTAATTTTATGAACTTTTCTTGTTCTCCCAGAAGCAAGTCAAGAAATACAACGGCCATTTTCTTCTTTAATTAAAGCAAGACTATCCGCTGCATATATGACAGCAAGACACATAAGGAGTTACAAAGAATGCATCGAAAATATGACATGGGAATTAGTTCTGGGCTATTTTAAAGTATCATCTCCACATCTGGAGGTTTGGGGAAGACCTAAAAATATACAAAGTAGCCAATGATGACATAGTTTGGGTTTTATGACCGCAAAAATACAAAGCAGTGACGACTAACTATCCTAATAAAAAGTAGTCTTCACAGGGCTATATTATATAATAAATATTGAATATTATATTCAATATTCAATTTATTCAATTCCATCAAATCCATTACAAGTCTAAGAGACCTATTGGATACAGAATTAGTCGTAATACACCATATCAGACACTATACATAAAAATTCAATCCACAAAGTAACAATTATAATTTCAGCTGGTAATAAAATGTCATTAATATATACGTTATTTGACTGACTGATTTAATTGATATGATTGTTCCAACCATTCCCACAATTGCATTGGAACATGGAGCATGTCATAAAAATATACACATCATTCTATACTGTATATTGTACATGGTAAAGGATAGAACATAGCTTCTTACGGAGACAACTCTCGATTGCTCCATGTCAAAAATACTGGACAGTATTATCTACCCAATAGCAAGACAATGCAATGTTAGAATATAACAGCACGCATACATTCATCTAAATGCACTATAGTATAGTGTGAAGTACAAATTTCAGATGAATATAAAACCAGCAGTATGACAAACAATTATGCAGAACTGCATAGTACATGCCAAACAACCTGAAATTACCCATTCTGAAATGTCTCTAAAATGATCATATGTCCCAACACTAGGAGGGGAGGTGTATATCTGTTACAGTAACAGTGGAGTTTAATGGGAACACGTCACAGTAGTTTAGTAAAATGAGTAAAATAATGTATAATTGAAGTCCAAAACAAACATTTGATAAAATAAGATATAATACATATGGAATCACGGTGATTACAAACTTAAAAATACTTGGTAATGAATGGGAAACTAACCAATTGTTTTGTCTTTAGCAGCACAAAGGCGACACCCATCTTCATCCTTCATAAGACAGAGTCGACATTTCTTATGACCGCAAGAATCTTGAACCAAACGAGCATGTGGAGACTTGAGAGGTCTATGACACTGTGGACAGCCGTCCATAATTGCTGCATAAAGGCAAAGTAATTTGATAGCATTCATTAAGCTTCTTCAAAATACATAAAAACCCTAAGAGACTGAGGCAAAAAAAATATTTCACTCAAACAGTTATGCCACTGACAAACCCCCGACAAATAGAACTGTTTCAAAGTTAACAACCGGCAGCGATGTGCAAGGAATACTGTAACCCTTGTACTAAACGGAGAACTTGAATTCGCGCCTAAGTAACTGGGAAGAATTACCATTATTCCCATCAGCACCTTTTGCAATACACCGCTTTGGGTAGGTGTGTACCGATCTATTTTTATTACGGGTGCGATTTAAACACTTCCCAATACCACGAAAGGAACTAATAATAAATCAACATTTACGGTAAGACAATGACCTTCGAAGCCGGTGTATATATTGAAGTATAAGCCATAGGGCATACATATATTACTAAACTGACAAGACGCTATTACTAACAACATGAACACTCCCCTGCGACGTCAGGTAAGAAATATTTTTATGTATTTATATTATGTATGAGATGAAAGCACTAAAGTACAGAAGTTGGTTCTATATACATAAACAATCTATTCGCGGTTCTCACCTATTTAAAACGTACCTAACCTTTCCATGCGTTACTCAAATCCATATTGCGTAGCACTGCACCTGTAAACAGCGACACGGCAGAATCATTTGTGTTGCACCATTGCAATGCGATGCAGCGATTTGAGAACTTAACCTCCACCACAAATACATCGATTTCATGGACTTTTGTGTCACAAATACAGTGGGATGTGGGACAAGTCATAAACACACAAATGTACACAATTTTGACAGTGTAAAAATACTATAAACATTTTACAAAACAGTGTTATAGATAATCTTTACATACAAAAAATTCGTCCAGAGTAAAAGGAGTATGTATTTGAATATTTTCTTAAGGGTGCTTTAAATTTTGCCTTGTCATTCTTGAAGATTGTCAGACTTATGTAGTAAACTGTTGAAAATTGTGATGCCATCATAGAATATATTTCTGTGAAAACAAGACAGGTTGGCATTTGGTCTATAATGGTGGTGCTTATTCCTTGTATTAATATTGTTTATAAATGACTTTGTTTGAAAATTTTCCTGAATATTGATAATGAAGTTCATGAATGAAAGTTCAAATAGGAAGGGACAGGTAGAATCTCTTAGTGTTTAAATAGACTTCTGCATGTCGTTGCAGGTGTTGCAGTCATTTAAAAGTCTCCATCGGACTCGCCGAATGGTCTTTCAGGATGATAATTTTGCCCTTCAAGGTATGGTAATATTATAAGTTGCATTTCTGGATTTGCATGTTTGTTGTAAAATTTCTGTGTGTGCCATTGGAACGTGACATTACATCTAACTCCATGTTATTCTAGACTGTACATTGTATTTTGGATTGCTTGACCCAGCATTATAGTAACGGCACATGAACACACCCATTAGGCAGCAACTGTAGCTTTGACAACTCTGTAGGCCTAGCAAAAATTGAGACATTGAAGATCAAGGCAGCTGATTCCTGCACAATGTTCATAATCACTTTACAAAACTCCGAGGTTTCACAGTTTTAATTCAGCTGATAATCTCACAAATGAAACAACCCCTCCCCATGCTCTGTAATAGGGGATGGACATATTTCCCACTGAAATTTATTTCATTCATAACTTAATGGAATTCACATATCTCAGTAACATACAGCGATATGGGGCAGTCTAACACAACTGTGATTTTACTCAATAGCTACATGTTACATTCGAGGCCAACCATCATCAGGCCATAAATAATAGTATTTAAAAATCAGGTGAAATTTAAATGCGTAATACATAATCTGTTATATTTTTGTGGTATGCCACAAGTTCTCCAATTTTTTACAATAACTTGTAAAATAGTATTGGTTGACAGTAGCTAATTAGTGATTATAAAATTATACCTTGTTGAATTAAGTTTGTATGTATAAATCTCTTTCATAAAAACAGTTTATTCAATATGTAATAATAGACCATAGGTGTAGTGTGTGTGTGTGTGTGTGTGTGTGTGCATATACATGTCTATTGACCATTTCAGCTTTGACACTGAGCAACCTTTCAGAAGCTGGAAAGAAATGTTTTCTGCAGTCAGCACACTCCAGAGAACATATTATACTGTACTGTGTGTATATGCGTTGCAAGCTGTGCTAGGAGGTAGCAGTCATATTCACATCTTTATCTGCCAGTGTTATGGGTTCTTTGACTGAGGTGCAGCAATTTGAGGGTCCTTCTCTTATTACAGTGAAGTTCTGTGAGATGATGATGTATATCAGATGAACCTCCTCACATCTTCAAGTTTTTAGGGTGATACTGTGCAGAAAATGCTGAATTTTGTCTACCATTGTAAGGTGATGCCTCACTTTTCAGGTGATGAAGTAGGAAGATGTTTTCATGTTATATTTTGGTAAATATGGTGTCTGCAATTTTCAGCATTTGTTATTGTGACCTGTAATCATGTGCTGTTTCTTTCTTTTTTTGTATCTATTTTCCAAAGTCCTTTTCATTTTTATTGAGTATTATAATAGGTTTGTGACAGGGCAGTTAGTATCTTAAAGTTGCACTGTATGACAGATACATTCAAGTTATTCTGGAACTATATCATGCAGGTGTGGCTGACTTGTTAGTAATACCTACAGTTCTATAGCTGGTGTGCTTAAGTTATAATTGTGATGAAGTAAAAGTGTATTATAACATCACAATTAAGATTAAACAGGCACCATAATAATGTGCTGAATATCACACCTCATAATGTGAAGCCCTCACTTATAGTTTATTTAGGTTATGCAGCTGATATGTAAATTTGCATTGGTGTGAACTGACAGCATACCACAGTGCTTTTATGTAAAACAAAAGTGTGGTGAAAATCACCTAACAAATCTTACCCACTATTTTCCTCTGTCTGTTTTACAATTTGAAGTTGTATGAGTATATTAATTTCACCACATGTTTGCATAGACTTAATGAATATCAGCCAGGTGCAAAAAGAATTAGATGTTGCAGTAGCTGTAAATCACACATACATGCGCACACACACACACATACACACACACAGAACCCAAATAATTCACATTTTGTAAACAGTGATTGCATTACTACTTGTCAGACTACTTCTAAGATTGGTAAAGGTGATGAAAAGTAAATGTTAAATAACACACTATCGCTAATTTAAAGTCAAAGCAAATTTGTGTTATTGACCTTGACTGGTATTTTTGCTTCATTTTACTAACAAAAGTCATTCATGTACGTAATAGTATTTCTTTGTATCTGTTTGTGTAATTCAGTTTGATATGTTAATGTCTTAAGAACATGTTTCAGCTGCAAGGAGAAGAATTAATGAAGAGTATAAAAAGAACAAGCATATTACAGATTCAGAAGTAGTAAGTCAGGTAATTCATTCATTCATTTATTTATATTCCATAGATCATACAGATGTGGAAATTGTCATCAGATATAACTATAAACTGTAAACAGTTTGTCATCAATATATGTATAGATAAGTATCAACTATATAC
>Ga0123354_10020893_pt1 | contig 10304 bp, 5 predicted proteins | sample TergutLab28metaG_2_FD_97872 | JGI IMG/M metagenome (GOLD analysis project Ga0123354, IMG submission 97872) | Labiotermes labralis P4 segment gut microbial communities from Petit-Saut dam, French Guiana - Lab288 P4 | ecosystem: Host-associated > Arthropoda: Insects > Digestive system > Gut ...
ATTGTTGAGAGTAAATTACTATTAGGTTTCATGATATAAAAACAAAAAATGTAACAGACCACTAAATTTGTTGCAGTAAAGAATGTGTTGATAAACATGATTACACTCTCCAGATGTGTCCTTACATTACGCACAAATGATTCTGGTGGCTACTACATGCAAGAGTATATAAAACTTTAATTAAGCCAGTATTGTGTTGTTTGGACCCTAACACAAATGACAGAACAAATGCAATGCATGTTTGAAAGTAAAATATTAAGAAGAATTTATGGCCCAATACAAGATAATAACACTCGTGTCCTAGATGGAATAGTGAAATTTATAACTTATAGATATCTAAATATCAAGGATGATATTAAAATTAGAAGACTAGGATGGGTGGGTCATATTATAAGAATGGAAGATGAAAGGATCCCAAAATAATGTTTTTAAAGGGAAATTACATAACAAAAGACTAGTGGGAAAACCAAGAACAAGACAGAAGGATGTCTTCCAGAGGGACACATCACAGATCCTAGGGATAAGAGGATAGAGGAGATGACCCGAAGAAAAGAAGAATGGAGTTATCTTCTGAGGGAGGCAAGGGCCCAAAAGGGGTTGTAGCACCACACATGGAATGGAATAGGTAGTACATATACAACCTAGCAGCTGTGGAATCTACTTTAAACAATTTTAAATGATTTATAGTACCATGTTTTTGGTAAGTAATATTTAAATAAACACCATCAAAACACGCTTATAAAATATACAACACTTGTTTCTTCACAACTACGCCATGTTCCGTTTAATTATTTAACCATCATCGCGGAGGCATACAAGTTCATACACAGAATTATTAAGGCTTATGCAGACTGCACATGGCGTACACTCCTTAAAAGATAAAATCTTCAGTACTCACGTCCTGATGGCAGTATTCAAGAAAATGTTTCACCATTGCCCATCAGATAACGACAGTCGTGTTGAGAATTTCAATAACAAACACTTATTAAGAGAAGATTTTGGTACAAGTGTGAATGGATTACATACGATGGAATCTCATATTTCCATAGTTATGCCAAAAGACAATGGTTTCAGAAACGACTGCACCATAATATCTAAGGTTGGACCAAAACGATAAATTAATAATACCTACTTACTAAGCTGAAATGGAACCAGCCAAATTTAATATGCACTCACAAGTAAAACATCATAAATTACATACAAAACACAAGAAACTTCAAGCACACGACTCACAGGCTGTACTGCACACTTTGAAAACATTCGTAAATTCGGTTTCAAAGAGAATACTTTGACTCATCACACAGAATACTACTACTTGTACCACAGATCCTGTAAAACTGTAACCAAACCCTACTAACGCCCTTACAGTGCAGCCAACCAGACAATTTAAGCCAACAAAATCCTCTACACTCGGTATTTTTAACGAGTCATAAAATTGCAAGGCTGACACCTGAAACTGTCGGTACCTCTGGAAGAAGCGTAAAATTCAAGAGGGGGGAAGGGGGGTGCATGAGGAATAACTGATCAAGCCGAAATATTTTAGCATCTGTTTTAATGACATCTGTCAAACGCATTTGCCTATCCAGCCTCCTACTAGATGGGAACCGTGGTTATGTCCAGGATACAAGGCGACCGGAGTGTGAAACTGATTACTTACCTCTAACTAGAAGCCGGGTTAAGAAAGAGTGATTCTTTACAACTGTTCCTCCCAAGGCCTTCATGGCGTGACCAGGCATAAATTTATCTTTTATATTCGTATTTCTTTGGTTTTATATGCAGTTACGTTGGTACGACTGCCGCATCAGACACAGGACAGCATAACGCCCAGTACAAATATATTTCATAAAACAGCTTACAGATTAGGCCTCCAATTTGTTATTCAGAACAGTGAAATTGCTTATCGGCTACAGAATTCATCTGCGAGATGCGGAAGGTAAATTAGTAATGAAGCAAGTTGGTACAGCTGCCTCAAAATCTTCAGAGCTCAGCGGTGTTGAACACTGCCAGACGTTGAACGTTGTACGTTTCGGGAGTTGAATCTGCTGCCCTACTACTTACGTACTCCATGGAGCAGTCCTACTTGAGAAGCTAACAGGTTTACAGCTAGTCAAATTCCCCGCATTTTATGGAAGCCGAAGGTCCTTTACCGCATTCACAAGTGACCGCCACCTGCCCCTATGCTGAGCCAGCTCGATCCAGTCCATACCCACACATCCTACTTCCTGAAGATCCTTCGTAATATTAGCCTCCCATCTATGCCAGGATCTCCCAACTAGTCTATAGGCACTAGGACGCATACTTTGTGAGATGGCTGCATTGGATGATGAGTATCCGGCACGAAGTATGAAGAATTTTCTGTGAAGATTATTCCAGGCTCCAGCCCTTAGAGTCCATTGTGCCATAGCACTTATCTTTGTAATCTGGTTGAGCAATTCTGCAGACGAAATCTTAAGGGGTGCCCATTCATTAATAACATTTTAACAGAGCTTTCACATCCAAGAGAATCGATAGGTTTCTAGGAAATCGCAACAAGCTCAAGAACTTGATTTTATTAGCCCACATTTTCATCAACCTGCAAAGACCAAGCCTCAAACTCTTGCAAAACAGCAAAACACACCTGCTACTGATCCTGCTTCACAATATGGATGTTCTTTGGCTGTCAAGAAGATGAGCATAAAAAAAGATGAGGACAAAAAAATATGCATCGCTAATTTCACAGTTGTCTAAACACAAAATAGAATCTAAGAGAAAAGTACGCAGTGAGACCAATGTCACTGGAAAGCTGGACGGAACTTCATCTTAGGAAAAATAAACCAACTTAACCCAAACTTACCCAACCTAACTTAAACTAACCTCACCTAAACTAACATAACCTAACCTAACCTAACCCAACCTAACCTACCAAACCTAACATAACTAAACATAAGCTAACTTAACCTAACCTATCTTAACCTAACCTAACATAACCTAACCTAACCAAACCTAAACTACCTAACCAACACTCAACTAAATTAACCTAACCTTACCTAACCTAATCAAACCTAAACTAACTTAACCTAACATAACCTAATCTAAGCTAACATAACCTAACCTAACCTAAAATAAAATAACCTAACCTAACGCAAACTAATCTAACCTACCTAAACTAACGTTAACTAACTCAATCCAACACAACTCTATAAACCCAAACTAACCCTAACTAACCAAACGTAATATGAACTAACACAAAATAATCTAACCTAAGTTAAACAAAACTAATCTACCTCAACCGAACTAAACCCAACATAACCCAACTCAAATTAAACCTACCTAAACTAAACTAAACTAAACTAAAATAACCTAACCTAAAATAACCTAACCTACCGTAACATAATTTAACCTAACAAACCTAATATAACCTAATCCAAACTAAACCAACCTAACTCAAAATAACTCAACCTAAATTAACCTAACGTAACTTAACCTAACCTACCTCAACACAACCCAACCCAACCGAAACCTACCCAACCCAACCGAATTCAACTCAACCTAACATAACCTAACCTAACCTAAACTAAACTAACCTAAACTAACCTAAGCTAAACTAACCTAACCTAACCTAACTTAAACTAACCGAATCTAACACAATTACACCAAAACCAAACTCAACCAAACCCAATCTAACCTAAAATCACCTAACCTAAACTAACACAAGAGAACCCAAACCAACCAAACCCAACACAACTCAACCCAAACCAACCCACACAAAAAACCTAAATTAAACAAACCTATTCAAAACTAACCTAACCTAAACCAACTCAACTCACCACAACCAAACCGACACAGCCCAACTTAACCAAACCCAACGAAACATAACCTAACCCAACCTAACTCAAATTAACATATCCCAACTTAAGACAACCCAACCCAAAATTAACCAAACCTAAAATAACCTAAACTAACCTAAACTAACATAACCTAACGTAACCTAAATTAACCTAACAAAACCTAACCTAAACTAAAGCAACCAAACCCTACCCAACCCAAACCAACCTAACCCAAAATAACCTAACCCTAACTAACCAAACACAACTTAACCTAACACAACCTAACCAAACCTAACCTAACCTAACCTACCCAAACTTAAACCAACTTAACTTAACATAACGTAACCTAAACTAACCTAACCTAACCTAACGTACCCAAACTTAACCCAACCTAACATAACATAACGTAATCTATATTACCCTAACTTAACTCAACCCAACACAACCAAACTCAACTAACCTCACCCCAAACCAAATCAACCCAACCGAATTTAACCGAACGTAATACAACCTAACCTAACATAAAATAAACCAATAAAAATTTACCTAACGTCATATAACATAACATAACCTACCTTACCATTAACTAAACCAACCCAATCTAACCTAACCTAAACTATCCTAAACTAACCTAACATAACATAAACTAACAAACCCTAAACTAACCGAAATTAATCTAACCAAACTTTACCTAACCTAACCTATATTAAACTAACCTAACTTAACCTAAATTAACGTAACCTAACTTAACCTAACCCAACCCAAACCAAACTAACCCAAACTAACTATATTTAATATAAACTAACCTAACCTAACCCAACCACATAAAAACCAACCAAAACCTACCAAACCCAACCCAACACAACCCAGCCTAACCCTACCCAAATTAACCTAAACTAATTTAAACTAATCTAACCTAAACTAACCTAACCTAACCTAAACTAAACTAAACTAATCTAAACTGAACTAACCTAAACTGAACTAACTTAACTTAAACTAACCCAACCGAACACCACCCAACCAAAACTAATCCAATCTAAATTCACCTAACATAATCCAACCCAACATAAATTAATCTAAACTAAACTAACATAATTAACCTAACCTAACGTAACCTAACCAAACTTTACCTGACCTAACCTAACCTAACCTAACATAAACGAACGTAACGAAATGTAACCTAACCTAATTTGACTTAACCTGACCTAGAATGACCTGACCTACCATAACATAACCTGAGGTAACCTAACCTAGCCACCCCTAACCTTATTTTAACATAACCTAAATTAACCAAAACTAACCCCATTCAACCTAACACAACCTAAACCAAAATAACAAATCATCATCAAACCTAACCTAATCTATCTTAACAATACAGAACCCAAACCAGCACAACCCAACCCAACTAAATCCAAACAAACCTAAACTAGCCTAACCTAATCTAAACTGACTTAACTTAACACAACGCAACCCAAACCAACGCAAATCAACCCCATACAAGCCAACTCAAGACAACCAACCCAAAACTAACCCAATCTAACCCAAACTAACACAACATAACCCAACCTAAAACAACCTAACACAACATAACATAACCTAACTTAATATAACCTAGCCAGCCTAACCTAAATTAACGTAAATTAAACTAACCTAACCTAACCTAACATAACATAACCTAAACTAAACTAAACCAACAAAACCCAAACTAACCCAAAACAACACAATCTAAACTACCCTAAATTACATAACCCAAACTACCCAAATATAACCCAAACTAACCTAACATAACTCAAACCAACTCAACCCAACCCAACGCAAACCAGCATAACGTAAACTAACCTAATCTAACCTAACTGAACTTATCCTATCCTATACTAACTTAAACTACCCTAACCCAACCTAACACAACATAATCCAACCTAAAGCGACCCAACCCAACACAACCTAACTCAACCCAACATAACCTAAATAAACCTAATTCAACCTAACCTAACCAAAACGAACCTAATCTAACCAACCTAACCTAACCCAACTTAAACCAAACTACATAACCTAAATTAACCTAACCTTACACAACCCAACCCAACCCACCCCAACGAAAAATAACACATCCTAACTCGACCTAAATGAATCTAACCCAACCTAACCCTACCTAACACAGCCTAACTTTACCTAGCATATGCTAATCTAAATTAACCTAACTTAACCTATCCTAACATAACCAAACCTTACCTAACTTAACCTAAAGTAACATAACCTAACTTAACCTAACCGAACCTAACCATCCCTTAAACCGAACCAACATAACTCAACCCAAACCAAAACAACACAAACTAAACCAACCCAACCAAACTCAACCTAACCTAAAGCAACCTAACCCAAACCAACATAACTTAACCCACCCAAAACAACAAAAACCAACCCAACACAAACAAACTCAAACTAAACTAACCCAACGCAACCTCACCATCCCTAACCTAACTTAAACTAATCCAACCTAACTTAACCTAACCCAACCTAACCTAAAACAAACTAACCTAACTTAACCTAAAATAACACAACACAACACAACACAAACCAACCCAAAGAAACTCAACTGAACTCAACTCAACAAAACTCTATCAAACCCAAGCCAGCCGAACCCAATACAAAACAATCAAACCCAACACAACCTAAACAAACACAAACTAACCCAAACTAATCTAACCTAATGTAAACTAACCCAATCTAGCCTAACTTAACCAAACCCAATCTAACCTAAACCAAACTAACGTAAACTAACCTAAACCAACCTAACCCAAACTAACCTAACATTTACTAACCTAACTTAAAATAACCTAACATAACCTAAATAAACTTAACCTAACCCAACCCAACTTAACCCAAACCAACATAACCTGACGGGATGGAACGGAGGGAACGGATTCCGGAGGAAATTGAACGCTAGCGGAACAGAACACAGAAGGAACGGAGACGATATAGAAAGGATCCGGTACCGAAAGGGAATGGAAACAGCACAGAGGCTGAAACGAAACGAGCGGGACCGATACCGAAACCCATCGGAAACGAAGGGAAAATGAGAGGCTGGACGAAAAATACGCAGGATAACTAACCGGAATAAGAACGGAACCGAGCCCGAACAAGAAGCGAAACGGAAAGGAAAACGAACAGACATGGAACGGAACTCGAACGCAGACTATTATACGGTACCGAAAGGGAACCCGGAAGAGAAAAGAAATAGAAAGAGAACGTAAACGAACCGAAACGTAAAGAAAACGCACCGGAACCGAAAAACGAGAGGAAACGGAACGCGAAACGAATGCAAAAACAAACGAAAAATTGAAATCAAAATGGAAGTAAGAAGGAAACGGATGAGAAAGTGTACAGGTACGGATAGGGGACGTGACGGAAAGAAGATGGAAATAAACGGAGACGAAAAGGAACAGAAACGGAACGGAGAACAAATAGAAGGGATACAGTACCCAAAAGGAATGGAAACGGAAAAGAAACGGAATCGAAATAAACGGAACCGGATCCGAAAAATAACGGAACCGGAACTGAATCGGAACTGGAAGGGAACCGAACGGAAACCGATAAAGAGCGACAGCGAACGCGCGACGGAACGTAGCAAAAGGGAACACAAAACCGAATATACATACAAAAGAGGACCTAAAACAAACCGGAAACAGAACAAAAACAACCCGGAAACTGTACCGAAAATGAACTTAACCGAAACTTAACGGAAAGAAAACCGGAACGCTACGCAACCGAAACGAAAATGTACCAGAACTGAAACTGATATGGAACGGATCAAAAACCGAAATGCACTGACCCGAAGTGGATTCCACAACCGTGCGGAAAACCCAAATCTTAAAGAAAACCAACAGAGAAATGAAGGGAACATGAACAGAAGCCACAAACGAATATAAACGGAACCCAAAAGGAAACAAACCAAACTAAAGGGGAATCAAAACGGAAGGAAAAGTAACCGAAACGGAATGAGATAAAATGAACGAAAACAATATGCAGGAAATCCAACCGCAAATGAACGGCAAGAAACCAACCAAAAACTGAACGGAACATACACGGAAGACAAAAACGAATAGTAACGGATCCCGAAAAGAAAACAAAACAAAAAAAATATTTGTTCTTGTACGTTCATTACCGCATAGTTATTTTATATTATTCTTTACAGAATTACTGCTTACTTCAAGCTAAAGGTGACATTCTTATTTAACTATTGACTAATGTAATCTGAACTGTTCCCGTGGCAAAGTTCGCCCTGTGACTGGGTATTGTGCCGAGGCATGATCACGTGCGGCGCAATGTCCAGAAGCAGCCCGAGAACTCTAAACAGTAATTACCACCAAAACTTTCCGTAGTTTCTGGATGCTTTAACATAACGACAGAACAAAAAGAAGTTTCTTCACGAGACGTCGTGCAACGCAGACGACGAAGCACTCGCTAGGGTTGCATTACTGTCCTCCGAGTTCTCGCCTTGTATCAGTTCTCTTACTAGTATACAATAAACCTCCTATATAATCAGCACGGTGAGTTATTACTAGAGCAAGGAACCTTCACCTCCGAGCCCTGACCGAGATTCGAGTTTCGCCCCTTCAGAGAACAACGTCCACGATACGTTCTCTGCCGGGACACAACACATATACACGCACATACATACATGCACACATACATATAACACGCACACACACGCCTCAAAGTAGTACCATAGAAGCGGCGATGGCGGTGAAGGACTTCATAGAAGAAGGCCTAGTAGCAGGAGAACTTATAATGTTAGTAAGTTTAGACGTAAAAGAATCCTTGATTCTGCTTGTTGGCCTAGCATTTTAAACAGTTTCAAAGCTTGTGGGTGCCCCAAAAATCAATACAATCTAACTGAGAGCTACTTCAGCCAACGAACTGCTATATTATCAACCAACAGCGTTAAAATGGAGAGAGAAGTAGGTAAAGGGTGCCCGCACGGATCTTGTTGCGGCCCGGGTTTTTGGAACATCGCGTAAATTCCTTGCTGAACCTCAAATTCACTAGACGAACAACTTTAATTTTTATGAATATCTTGGTAAGACTGAAGCCCTCACATATGAAGTAGTCACTATATCTTTGTTTGTTCCTTTCACTTTGTCACAGTTCTCACAGCAGTGCAGATGCATATGACTTATTCAGAGTTCTAGGCAACGAACAGAAGAAAGACAAAATCCTGCCAACTGTCATTGATGTTAAACAACAGCGGACTCGTGGACCTTACAATCAGATTATCCTGTTATTCATGTGCGGAGTGGACAGAGGCAATCATGTTGTTCAGGTATGATTTCAAAAACAGTGATGTTAAGTGTAAAGCAGTTCTCTTAATATCACTTCAATGAATGAAAGTATCAAAAGAGAATACAAACTGTATGTCACTGTCAGACTGTACACCAGTTGCAATATAAACAGTATGTCACTGTCAGACTGTGCACCAGTTGCAATACAAAGAGTATGTCACTGTCAGACTGTACACCAGTTGCAATATAAACAGTACGTCACTGTCAGACTGTACGCCAGTTGCAATACAAACAGTATGTCACTGTCAGACTGTACACCAGTTGCAATATAAACAGTATGTCACTGTCAGACTGCGCACCAATTGCAATACAAACAGTATGTCACTGTCAGACTGTACACCAGTTGCAATACAAACAGTATGTCACTGTCAGACTGTACACCAGTTGCAATACAAATAGTATGTCACTGTCACACTGTACACCAGTTGCAATACAAACAGTATGTCACTGTCAGATTGTGCACCAGTTGCAATACAAACAGTATGTCACTGTCAGACTGCGCACCAATTGCAATACAAACAGTATGTCACTGTCAGACTGTATACCAGTTGCAATACAAACAGTATGTCACTGTCACACTGTACACCAGTTGTAATACAAACAGTATGTCACTGTCACACTGTGCACCAGTTGCAATACAGACAGTATGTCACTGTCAGACTGTGCACCAATTGCAATACAAACAGTATGTCACTGTCAGACTGTGCACCAGTTGCAATACAAACAGTATGTCACTGTCAGACTGTACACCAGTTGCAATACAAACAGTATGTCACTGTCAGACTGTACACCAGTTGCAATACAAACAGCATGTCACTGCCAGACTGTACACCAGTTGCAATGCAAACAGTATGTCACTGTCAGACTGCGAACCAGCTGCAAATGCAGTGAATTTTTTACCATCATAATCTGCTTAACTTTAACGAAACATTACAAGGGGGTGCTGATAAGTCCTTTGCCCGACCTACTTCCCGATGTCACAGGACAGAATCGATAGTGTCGTTGGAAAGTGGGGTTTGTTCATGTGCCGAATTGCAAGTTGTTGTTTTTTTTAATATATATATATATACAGGGTGTCCCAGGAGGAAAGGACCTAACTTCGGGAGAGTGTTCCTTAGGTCAAACTATACCGATATAACCCAAAACACCTATATCC
>Ga0123354_10020896_pt1 | contig 10304 bp, 3 predicted proteins | sample TergutLab28metaG_2_FD_97872 | JGI IMG/M metagenome (GOLD analysis project Ga0123354, IMG submission 97872) | Labiotermes labralis P4 segment gut microbial communities from Petit-Saut dam, French Guiana - Lab288 P4 | ecosystem: Host-associated > Arthropoda: Insects > Digestive system > Gut ...
ACAGATTTTGTGTTCCCCCCCCCCCCCCAAAAGGGGGAGGGGGGGGGGGGGGGCGACCTCAGTACATGATAGAAAATGGCTGGGTCATGATGATGATCTATCAGCTTTAGAACCTATCTAACGACACAGTCTGAATAGTTATTAGAAGCTGCTGGATTGTAAGTTTCTATCAATGTTTTGGAGGATTGTGCTGTCACCATATTCAGGGTGTCTCAGCAGACACCTGCAAGTATTCAGTGATCCTAAAGATGGAGGCAGTGTGTTTCTCCGAAACAACAGAACACATTTATTATCCTGCACTGCATAATACCCCACAGGACAATTATTGACTCAAGATCTGCCTTAAGAGCCCCCAAAATTAACAAACCCTAACTAGGGTCTAAAATGAGAATGGAGACGCAACTTCACTCCCGTCTACTTCTTAATGGTGTTGCAATGGTGATAAATTAACCTTTACCTTTACTTTGCGTGCCTAACTTAAACGGTACAAGGTTTCTCAAAAAGGCTCTTCGAAAAAAGAATTAGTAAAAGACTAATGTCTCTCCACAACATGCCAAGCAGGCACAGAAAGGGGAGTAGAGATACAGTTCCACTTATTCTTAACCTCGCAGGTGGATGGTCAACGTCACGTCCCGGCCGTTTTACCCCAGTGACAGGGACCCTTTACCCATTGTACAGTAGGCTGGACCTCTTAACATCACTTATTCCATCTAAGAGGTCCACCAGGTTAGGTGCTTTCCTTGCTTGAAGAAGGAAGCATAGCCGACATTCGAAATGTCATGTTTCGTTAAAACTTAGACGATGGACAAAGCCCAGGCAACGAATATCATGTGTCATACACCATCGTTACAGCCTGACAGAGCTGCAATTTGTTTCAGTCTTCCACAACACGCGTGCAGATTACAGGTTCGCGTGCACTTCCGTTTCAACTAACGGTGCTAGTGAGGTGCATGACCCAAGGAACGAACTGCAACGTGCAGCCGTGTGCTTACTGTGTTTACAAGCGTTACTGGATCTCCAGTCCGTGTGCCACGTTGCTGTTAGATTGTTCGTATTAGGTTCATACTTGCTAAACGGAGGCGAGTGATTGAGATTAATTCCCCTGCCACTTCACTCCCAGAGAAGGTCATGATAATCATTTGATAGGATGCTGGATTGACCCCAGATTGGGGCTGGATGAGATGATAAATAAAAACAGGATGGAAGACCGTTCGCCTAACCCGCTGCCAATTTCTACGGCAATTCAATAACAGAATTTGGAACGTCGATAGGTTACACAGTTGAGGAATTTACATGTGAGAGGCAGGATAGAGCAGTCGGTATGGTGACCAAGCCACAAGACCGATTTGGCGGTTCGAATCCCTACAGGGGCGAGATTTTTTTCTCTTTTCCAAAAGTCCAGACCGGCTGTAGGGCCCACCCGGCTTCCTATTTAATGGCTAACTGGGTATTTAAGCGGCAGTAGAGTGACCGGGGGATGAAGCTGACAAATCACCTCTATCTAGTGGCCAGAATGAGCAAGGCTACACTTATGCTCCCCTTCATATATTCGTGAGTCAGTCTCAGAGGTGAGACAGGCCTACATTCTTACAGTATGGACCAGGCTGATTTATGGGATAATGTGTCTTTGTATTCGGAGGTGCGTAGTTCGAATATCGGTGTCCGAATCAGCTAAGTTATTATTTTCCTCAGGCATAACAAAACGAATTCCTGGGTAGTGGTCTGTAACAAGTAATATCTGTTTACGCCAGCCATTATTTATTTATCTTGTATTATTTTAATTTTAGAGGCGGCCCATACGTACAGGCGAACCAGGGCTGTCACCTAGGGCACCAATTGGAACGCAGGTAACAATTTAAATACGTAAAACTGTTTCAATTCCATAGTGCATTTCCGTGTAGACCAAAAGCCTCAGCTAAAATTAGCCCTTGAGGGGTACGGAGTACATGTTTCACCTAGGGCGCCAAATCTAGGGCCGTCCCTATCTCCACCCATCACATTCGACACATTTATTACAGTGCCATAAAGGTGTGCGTGATTTAGCTTGTATGTGGTCTACTATCTGGTATTGGGGTTTGTTCTGTATCAACTCTTGAATCTGTGTACAGTCGAAAGGAATGTTTCAGAACGTAGTGGTAATTGCGAGGTAAGGAGACCAAATATCTGCCATTTTGACTGGGTTTCTTGTTGTATTCCGTCAAGGTGGATGTTAGGATTGCCTTACAATAGGCCAGTGTTTCTCAACCTTTGTGAGACAGCGGACAGGTAAATTCTTTTTTTATAAGACGAGGGCCCGGTCCCTGTATGGTGTGGCATGTTGACAAATATAAAATTACATTTAAATTAGTTATCAATTCCAGGAGAATCTCTCGCGACCCGGTATAATTGATGCCCGGGTCCGGTACCGGGCCGCGGCCCGGCGGTTGAGAAACACTGCAATAGGCCACATCCATCCCCTTACAAATCCTTACTACGTACCAATCATGATTGCGTCAACATTTTATCTAACTCTTCATGTGAAACATCATTGTTAAAAGACCAAAGAACTAAACTGCATTGTGAATGAGGACACACGTAAGATGAAGGTGGCGTGGCCTATTTTAAAATAACTAAAATTTCTCTGCAGGGACTGACCCAACTGTCTTGGCAGCTACTACCGGGACGAGGAACGAATTCGCGACCTTTCGCACAACGAGCAACTCTGATGTCTGGTGCAACAAGGACCTTTCCACCGGTTCAACCCGATAAAGCTCAGTGATTGGGTTCTGCCCACACAGTGTATATGGTTATGAGAACAGACAGCGATTATTTCCCTATACAGCATTAACTGACTGGTTTTTATAACCGAGACGAAGTGCTTTCACTGCGCGGTACGGACTGGGTCTTTAAATATAATTCGGTCTAATCTTAGTCTTTGTTGTGCTACAAATCGGAAGGTCGTTGGTTTGATTCTAGATGGCGTCATTGTAATTTTTCATTGACATAATCCTTCCGCTCGCACTATGGCCCTGGGGTCGACTCAGCCTCTAACAGAAATGAGTAACAGAAGTATTTCCTGGGGTTAAAAGCGGCCGGTGCGTAAGGCTGACCTTACCACCATCTTGGGTCATTGTCACATAATCTGGGAATCTTAACTTCCTGGAACACTCGGTGCACCTCCGGCATGTAGCGGGACTGAATCTTAATCTTGAATGCGGTTAAGAATGACCGCGATGTATGGACATGGTGTTGCCTTGAACTGCCTGCATACCTATCACACAGTTTCAGCACAACCGCCATTCATCACAGCATACGTCACTCACCTGCAACTTGTCTGGGTGCTGGAACCTCACCACTGGGCTATTTCGTGACGGCTCGAGGACCCCCGTGTCACACAGCAGTTGCAGCATCCGTGCCAGGATCATGGCACGTGACCCGCACTTCTCTCCATTCCTTTCTTGTTCCGCCATATTGTAGAACACACAGGCAGCCACACCGCTACCTTATTGATCGCTACCGTTAACTCCGCACTCAGCTGGCACTGCGGTTCTGCTGAGTTCATCTTCCCCCACCAATGCTGGCACATCGTGTAGAGTCGTCAGCATTCCGGTCGCACGATCTTGAGGACCCGCATTCAAATTTTAGCAATGAGACCAATTATTCGAACCGAAGAATTCCGTAGATTACGCTAGAATTACTGTGCAAATTATTGGACTACGGAATTAAAATATGAGACAACCGAATTCTTACCTGTCGTGGGAGGCCAGTGTTTTTCGACAGAGCTAGGTTAGGGTTACCGTTCTGCAAGCCGAGAGACAAACCATGGGGCATGAGGATGGAACATTATAAAGTGAACCGACAGTTTCGTTAGGCTGGTGTCAAACGAGGGGCAGTCTCGGGCTCTGAGAAGAAGTCAGCAGTCATAGCAGGTAGTCTTGTGGGTCAGTTTCAGCCGGTAAAGAGTCAGTCGATATCTGTTGTCACTGAGATGGTTAAATGAGGAGGTGTGAGCTTAATCATATGCTCGTGGAAGTAACCCCCCCCCCCCAATTACCCAACACTCTTGAGGTCAAATATTTCATGAGGGGCCTCGAAGTTACCACGGCAGACCCGAACAGCACACAAAGAAGAGTCTTCCCAAGGGAGCGGTAACCTTGAAATTTTTCAACTCGGTCCTGGGCAGACACCGTCTTCTATTGGCATGAAAACGTGGCCACGCGTGAGACCCTTAGTGTTGCCGGGAAACACGCTGCCTCGGTCTTAGCGACCCGTAAACCTAGTCGACGTAATTGGCGAGGTGTCTGAGAAGGTCCTTAGCGAAGGCGTTCTGAACCGGACACCCCACGACGTTGCAGCTGGTTCGTTCCGTTGAAGAGTCAGCAGCATCTTCGATCAGAAAGGATTATACGGGACGTGGCTAAGGTCTTCGACACTGTATTGGTCAAGCGGCTCCTGTATGAGGTTACCGCCCTCCGCATTTTTAACTTCATTCACTACGTAAGCTGTCTTACGACAGGAAGTTCTCCACAGGGTGCGAGATGGTGCTTCCTATTTCAGTTTACAGTATCTTCTAGTTCCCTTAATGTCATCCAGTAGCTGCTTACGTCTTCTTACTCGTCTTTTAGTCACTTTTGTGTTTCCTTCAGTAACGTATTTTTGAAGGGAGTTCCCACGCAAGATGTGACCAATCCAATTTGAGGTTAGAAATTCCGTTATGCTATTATATAATTATGTAAATAAACATTCAACACAACTAAATATATGTTGTTTAATGTAACATATTTCGACCATGTTTGTTTGCATGATAATTACTGACCAATCCAGCGGGCTTTCCTTCGTTTTATTGTATGTATGGCATTACTTTTCTCCTTGGCTCTCTGTAATAGTTCTTCATTTTTTTCACAAGATCTTCTCCATCCTACTCCAGCACCACACAAAGCAGCGCTTCAAACGTAGAATCTTATCACCTTATCTAATTAAAATAACTTCTTACTTGTATTGAAAAACGTTCAATTTCCACTTAAATCAGTTATATCAGCTCCTGTGGGCTGAAGTGACTCAAGATTTAGTCATATCACTCATCCTTATCAGCCTGCATGTGAACGACACAGGCGGCCCCTTAACCACCTTATCACATTAGCTGTCTGCTCTGGTGACAAGGTCGTCGTAGCCACGTCCCGCCAGCTGACAATGATCGTCGGGTACCTTGAGGTCTTATCTCAACAGACTCGTGAACTGGTTATAAGATAGGAGGTTCGTTGCCAGTGTCTTGGTATTCTTTCCGAAAGGTGCCCCTGCACCACAGTTGGTGAACTTTTGGGGTTGAAAAAGCAAGCCCTGCTCAGAATTGCCTGATGCGCAGAGCTGCTGTCAAATTTTGGGCAAATATTAACTTCATCATCATATGTCTGTCATGGAGTTAGGCCACTTGTTGACCTGTTCCGGTCTCACGTATCTAGAAGTCTCTTCAGAGGTCTGCCACGATTGTAAAATATAATTTGTAGACTGACACATTATCTTTATAAAACGGTTAAATTGTTTAAATTGTCATAAAGCATAACTATATTTCTTCTATGGCAAAATCCACTTCACGTTAAGCGACATGTTTTGGCATAAAGTGCCATCCTCAGGTTGTATATGAAAAAGTGTAAGAAGGCACTGAAAGAGATTAATAATTGTATCCAAAACTCTACATTGTTGGCTCTGCAGCCCTGGGTGGGCCTTGGCCTCCCCTTTTTTTTTTTCAGGTTTCAAAACAAATTTTTTATGGGGTGAGGTTGTTAGCCTCACACCCAACCCCCAACCTGTAGGACCAGGGTAACCATTTTCGTCGGGTTCATCATCCTTGACCTGTCTGGCATTGGAGGCCCTACCAGTAGCATACGCTACTACCAGCATAGCTCTCGGGATCATATGACCACGCAAGTAGGGATACCTTCATGGGGGAGGGGGAGGGTAGGACTGGTTGCAGGGGGTCATTATTTATGGAGACTTTACATGTAGACCATAGTATATTTTCTGCTCTATCTCTGCTCCAAGTGGAGCGATTTTCTGTGAAAATTCATAAGGACACCCCAAACATACCATAGGATGTCAAAATGTTCATTGTGATACGATAATAATGAAGGTAGAGGACTGTGTGGGTGTTCTTCTTTGGTAAGCCTCATGACTGTCGAGCCATTGGGTGTACTGTAAATACCAGTGTAAAGGTCAAGGAAAGAAATGCGACCATCAAGTTCCCATCTCCATGGTGTAATGACATACTTATTTCTATCTTTCTGTACCTCCTTGCGGCAGCAACCCACGCTGTACATTCCTCTGCACAACCAAGGTCTTCAAATCGCTCATTTTGACAAATCAACAGAGACTGATTCCATTATAATGATAAAAACAGTATTATTTCATACAATATGTGTAAAATATCAGGGTACATCATAAAATCATTTAGTTTCATAACATTTTTTTTTTCCTGAATCAATACAGATTACTACATATGTGCTTGGCAAGATATGCATTGTAGACTCACAAAGGCAAATAATAATAATAAAAAAAAAGCCAGCATCTGTGGGTCTCTACATTACAGTACAATTCCTTTAATCCTGCTACTGACAGTCTGGAAATCCTGATGGTTCATAAAACAGTCCCCAAACAGGGTGTGTAGGACATGTATGACTTCTGACTGGATGTTTCACCATCGATATTGATGCTGTGACTTTTTCTTGTGTCGAATGTACCTTAAAGAACTTAAAGAACAATTTTTACAGCTTCAGAAGATCCCAAGATGAGTGACAAGGTACTGCTGGCAAAAGGAAACACACGACACGAAGAAATCCTGAGAAACTTGAAATATTTACAAGGTTTGAACGAGGCAAAAGCCAACGTGTGGTTACGTCTTTATACAACATTGGATTGTCCAATATCCAAAGTACAAAGAAATTAAAGTGCCAATTACAGCTGTTACAGTATCAAGTGAAATGTGAAGGACCTTCCCAAGTAGCAAGGAAAGAGCCTAAATTATCGCAGTCAGATAAGGTGTTGTATGAATGGTGTACAACAGTGTGTTCAGAAGGAAAACCCATGACTTGACCTATGATAATTGGGAAAAAAGCTGAGTCTTTACCATGAAATAGTAATTAATGATAAAGGCTGTAAAATTTAGGTACTTTCTGATAACACTGCATCTTTTCAGGCCCTGCAGGTGTTGGATTAAAGGAATTCTACCATATATAAATACAAAATCTATTACAATTTTTTTTAAGAAGCATGAAAATCGAAGATAATGGTGTTAAATACAATCAATATTCTTGAATCTTGAAAAGAAACTTGTTAGACGAGGGAAACCAACAGCTGCTTTGTACAGGTTGTATAAATTACAGGCACAGCTAACAGTTTGTCAGTCCTACATACTGTGCACTTGCCAGCAGTAACTTCACAAAAATATGTGTTACTACTTAAAATATATAGTGAGTGTACTGTATATGAAAACATGTAGCACAGCACGTTATCAGCAGCAAATGATTGACTCAGTCTTGTGATTTGTGTGGGTTTACAGTTCTAGGTCACTGGTCACCTGCCCTCTCTTCCATCCGATTACAGAGGCATGCTGCAACCCATGATTCAACACATCTTGCAGTTTATATAGACAATGCAGCAAATCTTGGGGTCAATTACAATGCAGACCAGCAGCAAGATGTATTAATAAATTACGAAATAAATTAAAATTAAAATAATCTCTAAATCCAAAGTCCAAAAAGACTGAACATAATTCTTCAGTGGCACGCCCATAAATACACACCACAGCCACCCTTCCTAAGCAGCCGTCCATGAACAGCTGCTTGTTCATGGCTTAATTAATGCCAGCAGATAAATTGTAATCAGCATTATGTTACATGTATTTCGCCACACCTGGGGAAATTACCATGTTGCATACTTGTTTTCCCATTTTTTGTTTACACCAAGCCCACACTGGTATGCGTTAAACATCCCTGTTAATTGGTATAGACATAAATTAAAGTTTTCCCTGTCCACAGAATGAAGGCTTGCATGTGGGGGGAGTGGAGGAGTAGTTCCACACAGTCTTAAAATTTGGCAATAGGTGGAGGTCAGTAGTTATCCCAAGGTCCCACCTGCTTTACTCCAAGGAAAAGAGCCCATGATGCCCATTGAACAGGAAGGAGGCTGGGAGGATCCCAGAGCTGGTCTGGATGCTTTGGAGAAGAAACAAGTCCATTCTCTGCTTGTATTCAAACCATGACCATCCAGACAGTAGCGTAGCCACTACAATAAATACGCTAGCTTTTCTTTATGCTGCATACACAACTGAAAACTTGAATTGCTTCATTTGTTCTTGCGTATTATTTTCAAATGTGAATGTTCAAAAGGGGTGATGGACATTTCTTTGATTGTAATGCCTCATGAAGATGTTAATTTGTATATTGTAAATAAAAATTTTTATTCTTTTTCCGTATAATTCAAATTTTAAACTGTATTTATAGGACAAAACACAGGAGAGCAAACACTGTCCCTCGGAACACTTAACTGCTCTGCCATGGGTTACAAATCAGACAAATTAAGGAATACCAAACTAAAGACAGATTTTGAGATAACCAAATTAGAGAAACTGAATTGTCATGCAGTAATTGGCACTAAACCCTTTTATGTTTAGCAGAATTGCAAGACCATGAATTTTGAATAGTAAAACATGAGAAGTCCTCTAAGAATAATGATCACAAGAATCACTGTCTTCAGGGATGTGTCACTGTACAGTCTGGTATAAGCATTCCGGTGTTTTAAATGAGCGTATGGCTTCCACCCTTCACCAACACAATGTAGCAATCTTCAGTTGCCACCACAAGAACCACAAATCTCAAAAGAATAATCGAGTTTCAAACAGTGAAAGCTGCCTACACCATGCTTCACATTAATATATATTTAGAATTACTGTTTCATCAATCCTCTGGCCAAACCACTGCATAAATAACATAAAAATCTTTCAGTAACGTACTTCATGGTGCTACAGATTTTGCTAGTACAAAGACTACTGAAATCCAAGAATTCATAGAGCATTTTTCCATTTCATTGCATCGGTGGAATAAATTTAAAAAAAAAATGACTGAACTATGGAAAACTATTTAACTCACTCTGTGCAGTAGGTAATTTGAATGTCAATTTTATGGTTATTCATCCTGTTGCATTGTAGTAACAAAAATAAACCAATAATCAACCATCAAACACAAATAAAAAATATATATATATATGTTATCCCATGTTTATGAGACATGCCACAGAAGAAGCTATTCAAATCTTCATATTCAATGCCACTGCATCTCATGACATACGCCTCACTTCAATTATGGTGTCACTTTCCAACCAACGGTCAAATATATACCATATTTACAGCTGCACAATAATCTGTAACCTCCTACATTTACATATTATGAAGAAAGCAGCAATTCAAATAGTTTTTGGACTGGAAAGAAAAGAATGTGTGTTTATATCTTACAATTTAGTGATTTTTTTTATATATTACTCAAACAACATAAGGATGCACCAACACATAATCACTTTTGAAGCTAAAGAATACAGACAATCATTTATATTTTACTGTGTTAACAATACTGAATGTTATAACAAAATCTCATCAAAGTCAATATAACATATACATTTCAACACTAAAATAGTCCTAACTCTAATAAGTGTTACAAAACATACTTTCCTTCCCAGTCACATTCACAATTTATGAACAAAATGGCAGCACCTCTGTAATCCAATACAAACCCCCCCACCATGTTTCTCCCAACTGGGCCTCCCAAGAGGCATCACACATAGTTGATCTCAGTCCATGAGAATGTCTCTCTTATATACGAGTTTCAGGCTCATTGAGCATGTCAACGGATGTGGCAAGACCTCTGTGACCTGCCAACTGCGGTGCTGTCATCTCGGCATGGACTTCGTCTCGAACTTTACCCAGCACACGCCTCACTTCTCGATTGTGTGGTGGTGCAATACGTAATGCGTCCTGTATATCTCCAAGTGCCTCCTCAAACTTCCTGTTAAGAAAAAAAACAGATCTTTATGCTGTATTTATTTTAAAATCTGACACACTTACAATTCAACAATGATAAAGCACTCAAGGTCTCCTTCAGGCTCCTGTGCCAAACCCTAAAGTTACACATATGCAAAACAAAAGTAGACCGGTATACTAAAACTAAACTAAACTCCGTGGCCTTAGTCCGCACGCGAACTATACCGACAGAGCGGCCGCCGCCGGTCGGCGAAGTTAGTGCCAACTTTTGCTGATAGAGGGGTGTCACGTGGTCAGCGCA
>Ga0123354_10020897_pt1 | contig 10304 bp, 3 predicted proteins | sample TergutLab28metaG_2_FD_97872 | JGI IMG/M metagenome (GOLD analysis project Ga0123354, IMG submission 97872) | Labiotermes labralis P4 segment gut microbial communities from Petit-Saut dam, French Guiana - Lab288 P4 | ecosystem: Host-associated > Arthropoda: Insects > Digestive system > Gut ...
ACATGTTTCGGGCACCATTATGCCCATCTTCAGGAGCGCAAGGCCGTATATAACTGCATATGGTTTTCAGCACTTAATGTGCTGGCTGGAGTCTTGGGAAGCCGGGAGGCAGGTCGTGTGCACTGTGTAGAGGCTGTTATTCGAATAACAGTGCTGAAAACCATATGCAGTTATATACGGCCTTGCGGTCCTGAAGATGGGCATAATGGTGCCCGAAACATGTTGAACTAATGGTTGATTAATAAATCATAATTGTTGCATCAAGTTGGTCTCACAAATCATTTCATATTAAGAATGCACAGTCACACGAACATAAAAAAATAACCAAAGAGTGGCAAGTAGTGAAGTGACAGCAATTCTCCATGCTGTATAATTTCAATGAGATTGTAACTGGGGGTCCTGAAAATTGATGAATAAATAAGACAAAAAATTGGACTAAAATACGCTGGGAAATTATACTAGAGATTGTTTGTGTTTTCCAGCGGCGCTACAGTCACACTGGATTGTAGCGTTGCTGCTAGGATACGGGAGTTATGTGGAGTATGGATACAAAAGTACAAAAAAATTAAGTGTTGACTGTTTAAAATTGTGTGACCTAAATGGGAACTGAAGTGGCTCGACAACTATACCACAGTAAAATTCCCCAGTATCAAATTTCATGAAAATCCGTATAGAAGGAATTATAATGCGCCTAATAAAGATCTCTAACTTGTGTATGTGAGGACATATGTTCCTGCCATACATGAACGGTCATATTTGAATATATTATGACATTATATGTGGTAAGGCAGGGAGTTAAAGTGAACCGAAATATTTATAACACAAGAAATGTTACACTCTATTGCGACATTAAATTAACACTAAGAAGTACCAGAGTAAACCGTAGTACAGGTTAAGAGACATTTACAGTTGTAACAGATATTTGAGAGATTAAAACCGATTTACTACGTGGCGACAAACGAGTATAAAGCAAATATCCATAATATGCATCATCGCTGTGAACATGAATTCCTGCTAAGCAAATAGCAGAAGAGTAACAAGTGGACGGCTATGTTAGGCCTCTGAAGCAAGATCTGCATGTAACATATTTAAAAACTGAAATCCTACCTCACAATAAACACTCAGTCCCTATTACAAAAATAATGCTGTAAAAAGAAACATTAGATGTTTTCTGACATTCAAACAAACACATGAATACACGGTGTGAGAAAACAAAGTTTTCCAGTGTTAAAGAAGACAGCACATAAACACACAGCAACCACTGTGCTTTAAAGTGTTACAGTATTTGTTTTAGTTCCCTTTTAAGACGGCGTAAAATGGGGGTAGCACGTTGGTCGCGACTAACAGTTTCAAAGAAAGTGGAAGGAAGAGGATGTGCTACTTTTATAACAAATATCAAAGGGACTCTAAAACCAAGGTGGGGACAAAAACCTCGGTCGGTATAACGTAGTCCGTCTCCGGATCAAGCTTCGCAGAACAATTACGAATAATTAAACTGCGGATAATATGGGCGCAATCGATAAAGAATACCTGAAAAGAACTATCAATTATTTTCGTGAGGGGACGGATAAAAAGTATGAAACAAAAAGAAGTCACACTGGCCCCAGGCGGTGTTTTAACCGGGTACCTCTTGAATGCAAATAAAAATAGCAGAATGACAGCAAAGCATCTGCAGATTCGGCACGAACCTTCGTGGATTGAGGGAAAAATTATCTGTCGACTGACCGAACACGCTGGCAGGTCGAGAGGACCGCGGACATGTCTCATCGGGATGAAGCCATGTAACCAACCCGGTAAGGAAGAGAGGGTCAAATGATTAATAGCAGCTGGGTGGTGGAGCAATTAGTGTGATCACTGATAACAGCTCTAAAACCACGCCCGGAGCATGTCGTTAATATGCATGTCGCTGTAACAGAACCACTGGCCACTTACAATAGCTTATCCTCATTTTACTTCCTTACTGACTGCGAAATTGAGAAGAGAAACACTTACGGCGAAATTCCAGTGCTTTAAGAAGTACAATCAGGTGATAAGGAACCAACCACAGTGGGAGGAAAGTTGCGGTACTTCAATGGTGGTAAGAAACTGACAAACGATATGGCTAAAGATAGTAGTCTTGAAAAAAGGAAGAAGGAGCTTACGTGCAGTGATGTTCTGCACTGGTCGCCGCCAGGAGGATGAGAACAATGACTCACAAGTATAGGTGGAGACTCATCCAGTCATTTCTGGACGATCGAAGTTGCAGGATGGAAACTGGAAGAGCAAACTAAGCAGACGGCGATTAGAAGAGCAGTACTGCGGAAAATGAAGAAGGCAAGTACGTACATGGAAGGATAAAACCAAAACTTGGAGAACGAGGAGCAGTTTACTGTGTAAACTGAAGATGGAAAACGCGTAAAGGGATATGAACAAAAAGGGCGGAGACTGGATGAGCAGTTTATTGTGAAAAAATGGCGATGGAAAACATGTGCATGGATAAAACCAAGAATGTAGAGACCGAAGAGCAGTTTACTGTGTAAACTGAAGATGGAAAACGCGTGAAGGGATAGAAACAAAAAGGGTGGAGACTGGATGAGCAGTTTAATGTGGAAACTGGAAACGGAAAATACGTGAAAGGATAAAAACAAACAGGAGGAGAGTGGAAGAGCAGTTTAATGTACAACCCGACGATTGAAAACACATGAAGAAGTAAGGCCAGAAGAATGGAGATTCGGTAGGCAGTTTCCGATGGAAAATGGAGACGGCAAACAAAGATGGTGACGCGAAATCACTCTTTAATTTATTCGCTTCGTGGAAATCACATAACAGTTCTACGTGAAGGGCGCAATATTATGAGAACCTAATGAATATCTTCATAGAACAGACAATTTCGGGAAGAGAAGAGCACAGCCGATTTCCTGGTACTACGACTATTCGAAAGATTCCGGATTCACATCCCGGTCTGCGAATCCACTATTCCGAATGAAACTTTTTTGACAATTTCACTGTCCCTCCAGCAAAAACATCGCCGCAGTGCCACAAACTATGTCACAACCACTGCCTACCACACTGTTTCGAATTCACTTTTCAGTAATCTTCATGTCAGTCGACAGTATACAGTATGAGCTACTGACAGCACAATTAAATACATGTAAGTCAATAAAATAATATAAAATTTGTTGCTAACTACTCACTTTCATCTGGATAACTAGCAATACATTAGGCACACAAACAGGATAATGTGTTCATATCACACAACAGGCTGGGGAACGAAAACGTGCACACCGTAAATTCGGTTACATGTCCTAACACTTTACGGGCTATATCAAAAGTAAATGGTGGAAATACTAAAATAAATACTAGAATAGGTTGAAGAAATCCAACAAGATGCAACAGTATGCAGATATTTATTTACTGCTAAATTACTCTACATATCTCGGGCGTCCATCGCGCCCACCTTCAAGAGTATATAAAACTGTAGTTGCTGTAGGACTGCTTATTTGGTCACGTTTGAGGAAGCTTGCTCCCCAGATAGTATGATCTGTACCAGAGGCTGCAACTACAGTTTTATGTACTCCTGATGACGGGCGCGATGGACACCAGAAACACGCAGATTAATTTAGCAGTAAATAAATATCTGCATACTGTTGCATCTCGTTGGATTTCTTCAACCTAGAATTACGATGCACTGTACCACGAATAAAGAAAAAAAAAAACTAGAATATCCGGTCGTGTGGATAAGATCTGCTTGGAAACGGCTCATGGTGACTAATGACGGGCTTAATAATGGCGTCTAGGCAACCTTGCGCTCGCAAAAAGAAGCAGTTTCTTGTTCGCCCAAACCACTGAGTCCGTACAGCACAATACGTACTTATTCAATACAATAATATAAGCGGCTTATAAATTCCGACTTTGTTTCTAACGCCTTGCAGAGACAGACAAGCCCGCGTTCCGTCTCTTCTGGAGAGAGTAGCTTGGCGAACTCCAGTCTTGTAATGCTACCAAATGCAACAGCAGCTTAAGAGCCTTCCGTAAACCAAATAAATTCTAATGCAATTCAAAGGACGTGAAACTCTCTAAAGCACAATGCTTACTACACAGTCCGACAATTATATAATGGGTCTGAGGTTATAGAATAAAACTGGAACAAAAGACTTGAGTACTATCTGTATTTTATTCAAAGCACATCCCTTCTGCATCGATACAGCGAGTGGCACGATCTAGCAAAGACTGGAAGGACCTCTGCACGTCTTCTTGTGGTATGGCCCGAAGACTCGATGTCAAAGCTGCTTGGATGTATTGAACATCTTCAAACAGGCGCCCTTTCAACGGTAGCTTCAGTTTGGGGAACAGAAAATAATCACAGGGGGATAAATCAGGGGAGTAGGGCGGATGATGGAGCAAGCACATTCGTTTTCGGGCTAAAAATTCTTGTACAGCAACTGCCTGGTGAACCGGTGCATCGTCGTGAAGAAGAAACCAACTGCCTGGTGCTGAGTACTCGGGCCGGACACGGCGAATCCTGTTCCACAGGCGTTCCAGAACACTCAAATAAAAACTTCCAGTAACAGTTTGTCCCTCGGGGACAAACTCGTGGTGAATAATTCCCTTGCTGTCGTAGAAACACACAAGCATTGTCTTCACTTTTGACTTTTGAAGACGAACTTTTTTGCCTTTTGGTGATGCTGGTGACTTTCATTCAGCACTTTGGCGTTTCGTTGTGGGATCATAGCGAAAACACCAAGTTTCATCCTCTGCTACAATCACATGGATGGCATGCATTGCTTCATAGATAGCACTTATATCTTGGTCAAAATAAAATCAGTCTCATTATATAATTGTCGGACTGTGCACGTGTATATGTACCACATATTTTAACACCAAAGGACACTGCGTTTTGTTCAGAGTGTAATTATTATTTCCTGTGTTTCTCAGATGATACAGCTGTTATTTCTGCACACTGAAATCTGTTGATTATCAAAACCCTTTACGCACCCCACAATAGTGAAACGCATATTCTGAAACTTGAAATGTGGTGGAACGCGTTTGTGTCGAATGGAATACAATTACTCTGGAGCTACCGAACTGAATTCTTTACTTTTCAGTTAAGTTTCCTGTGGCCTTTTGTTGGCGGAACCACCGTTTCAGTAACATTTTTCTGTACGACTTTTTAAAGACTATTCCCCTACACACAGTTATGTAAGTATCATTTACTAGCAGTAGTGAAAACAAGGAGGTAAAGCAACCTCCTAATATTCTTAACGACATACCTCTAACTGAAAGCTTACTCACTGCAGAACTCTATACAATGTCATTACAGCAGGTTCCATCAGATCTCCTTATCATAATTGGCAGAACACACTTTTGGAACAAACGCTAGTCAGTGTGGGGCAGGAGCTGATATTCAAACATTTGCTGCATGAAATTTAGGCTTCAGAGGGAAAAGAGTAATGACCTTCAGCACAGCGCCATCGATGCGGTCTGAAACGCGGAGTGAGTGACCTGAGAAGAGCGGGTACTCAGATATGGGCATCATGAAAAAGTCCCTAGAGGTTCTAAGTCTTACATCACGAGGCGCTACAAAACTCATTAATATTCATGACCCGAACCGCAGTAGCATGCAAACATGATAACACTTGTCTTTCAGCTTTTTCTTCTCTTATTTATCTTTCGGCGTTATGTTTACATCTACTGCAACAGAAGCAGAAGATTATTACAACTTCCCGCTGCCGTGTTACACTCATGTAACAACCATAAGCTGTACCAACAGCATGCCAAGAGACACCTATAAATGGAGTTGGGAGCTCTTCTGGCGTTTAAGCACCAGATCCACTTTCGGTCGTTTTCTGCCACTGTTACAAACATTTAAAATGCCGGGACAGTGACACGTAAAATATTTGATAACTCAAAACAATGGGTCACTCTATGCAAAGTATTTACTTTAAGGACTGTCTGCATAATTACAGGCCTACTTACTCCACGAGCAGAGTTCTTCTTGAGAAGCCAACCGGTTCGCAGTTAGGAAAGAAATTCCCCGCATTTTATGGAACCAGAAGGTTCATTACCGCATTCGCTAGTGCCCGCCACCTGTCCCTATCCCGCGCCAGCTCGATCCAGTCCATACCCCACATTCCACTTACCAAATCTCCTGTGCCTTTTCCATTGCTTAGGTCGTACCAAAGCATCAGTCCAGTTCCGAGGCTTGCTTAATGTATTAACGTTTCATAGAGGATACGCTTTTACGGCGAGGAGCTGTTAGCATCTTGCCCAACCCCCAAGCTGGAGGACCACCCCTTGTCGGCTGCCCGCGACTGCTTATTCAATATATTCGCAGCATCGGAGGCCGTTCCTCCATCCGCAAAGTGACAGGATTAAAGCAGTCACGACTGGCAGGTAGTCTGTGGAGAAGCATTCCACAAACGAAACAGGAAGGACGGCAATTACAAAGCGAATTGTGTTAAAGTGGTTCATATAATGTCGATAGGAACATAACACTAGCCAATCCCAGCGTCTCCGCAGTCTAAGGCGTGGGTCTACGGCCTCTCAATTGCTGGGACTGCGGGTTCGAATTCCGCCGGGCATGGATGTGTGTCTTTTGTGAGTGTTGTGTTTTGTCTCTGCGTCGGGATGATCACTCTGCCGTGAGTCCTATCAAACGTGGTGTGTCCAATGAAAGTGATCGCGAAACCACGTGAGGAGAGGCCATGACCCAGCATCGGGTCGAAGCGCCATGGGGGGAGGGGAACCTCTTAGAAACCAAACACGATTATAGAATTCGCCTTTTACTGGTAGCAGAATCTACTGCTATTAAAAAGAATTTAAAGCACACGATATCGATATCAATTTCTATTAAAAGTTTGCTGGACATTGAAGATCCGGGTCTTAATTTATCTACCAACAATAGTTTGTCACTTCCCGCCATTCGCCCACCGCGAATTTTGGCTGTACGTTTGGAAAAGCTGCGGCAATACGATAAACGAGCCTCAGAGACTGGCAAACCGATAGTTGTCAGATAAAATACTGACCGCGTATGTCGCAACGAAACGCGAATTACTTACTCATATTACGGCACGCTTGGTGTGCGAAATTATCATTGATAAGAAACTATCCTGCCATGTTTCGACAATTTTTCCTCCTTGTACATATTTTAGGCCTGCAACTTACAAAAAATACAACGAAATTGATAAAACCCATAGACTGGCAGGGTTAATACTTAGTTTTGATACGAAGGCGATTACCGAAGGGCAGAGCGCGCTGTCTAGCAAGTAACAGTCACTACTAATGGGAAATGCATGTGTCAATGGCAGAGAGTTTCGCGTATTCTCATCCTCGCACAGCGGCCAGCCAGATTCGCTTTTAGCAGGTTGGAAGCTGGAAGCTGTCTATCGAAGTTTCTATCGTCCAGACCGTTCGTTTTTCTTTCCACAACTGTAAAGTGGACAGGCGAACAAGGCCAGTCTCACTAGAAAGCAACCCTGTCTGTTTGCTTGGTTATCGGCTGCCAATTCCAACTGTTGCGAAGACGGGCGACCCACCCTCCACGTGCCAAACACAGTCATCTGAACCCTCATATCCGCAGGTAAATTACGGGCAGGTAATTGGACCTTCTGCCTCAGAGTGTCGAATAAGTACGTAAACAGTCCAAAATTTAACAGCCTGAATATAAGGAACTCTCTACTTTAACGTGGCGTCAATTCAAAGATTAAGATGGATTCAACAAGTACAAAAGAACAAAGCAGCATTCTGTGTCAGGAAAAATTCTTCGAAGTGATTAGCATGTGTGTGCCACATGCTCATTTTAGGCTATTATAGTATACAGAGTATTAACAGCGTCTAATTAAAATGCAGGAAATGTATAGTACGACAGAAGCCAGAGACTCGAAGGAAAATAATGCAAAACAAATTAAAAACAAAACAAATTACAGAAAAAATAAAGAACAAGTTAGGAGCTGTAGGCAAAAGTTAAAAATTCAGGCGCCGTCTTTCAATTCTGTTTAGTTACCTTAAAAACTCTTTAAGACTTACTGGGCATAAACATCTTTGCTAATTTCTATTATCTTGTCATTAACATCGCCCATGAACATAAACAGGTGCGCGCAGAAACCCAAGTTACGTGTTCGTCATTTTTGTCAAATTTAGCCAAGATATGAACGTGTTTACAAACTACACCACCGGTCCCCTATACCAAATTTCATGAACATCTATTAGCGGTTCAGTTGTTACAACAAACTCAAATTTCTTCCTGTGCTTAAAAAATGACGTGCGAAGGAGTGGAGACGAAATTCCACTCATTCATACATTTCTTACCAAGGAGTCACTTTGACGTTTTAACCCTCATAAAGGGCCCCAACAAGTACGCACTAAAATGAAAGACAGCGGCCGAAGAGCCTGTCTGCATGTTGCAGTAAGAGAGAGATCGTTGTTCGGGCTCGGAGTCGAACTGCAGTCTTGCAACCCCAGGGAGTCAATTTGGTGGCTGATTTCTCCCTGTTAATCCCACACACGAATGACTCCAATTAATTATTATAATTAATTTGATTAAACCAGAAATCAATCACACATGTGTACGGTAACGGATAACTAACAACACTGGATATCAACAATTTAAATTGGTTTAAAATGAGAGTGGTATTTTTCACTATTGACCGAGATTTGAAACAGCCACATCCCTCTCAATTAGATGTACAGTTTACACACACGGCCATAGCACTTCCCTTGTACCACAAAATATGCGTTAGGATCCTTCTACATACGCTTATTAAGTATACATTGCTTGCACTTTACTTATCCTGATCACGGTAAATAAAACATGACATCAACCCACTGATGGGGAGAGACACGCAACTCCTTAAACGTCTTCGGTTGAAGGAAACATCTTCCTTCGTAGCGCTAACAGTCAGGACACGGCAAGGGGCAGGCAACGTAAACCAGAATCAAAGTTCAAGATTGATCCAAAGAAGATGTTTTGTCTCAAGCAGCAACGCCGTGGCGACGTGACAATTAGCAGTGTTTAGCGGAGCCCTTCGGGCTACCTCAGACCACTTGCTAGTCTCCACACTATGCAGGCAACTTAATCTGCTTCGCTGGGCAACGGTTCGCAAGGAACTGCACGGAAGGGATCAGGCCGACAATGATAAGTTTCTGGGGGCTTCCGGTTGTTTACAGCAGCGTTTCTGAATCTTTTTTGTACCACGAAACTCACATATCTAGTAAATTCTGTCCAACCCCTCCCAAAGATTTACACCAATTCGAGGACTTCATATGCACAAATCCTGGTGCCATTTTAAAGCTGGAACACTTACAAACAAGAACACAGACCTACTGGACTCAGCTACAAGCCGGTTGGTCGCGTGTTTCATTCCCGATGGTGTCACTGAAATTCTTCATTGACAAAACCCTTCCTGCGGCACTATGGCCCTGGGGTCGACTCAGCCTGTAATCGAATTGATTGCCAGAAATAATTCCCGGAGAGTAAATGCGGCCAGTGCGTAGGGCTAACAACTTTGCCACCTTCATGTGCCGGTTGTCTTGAAATCTAGGAGCATCTACCTCCTGTAACCCTCAGGGCCTGTCCAGGCCTACACAGGGATTGTTGTACCTTACACTTGACAAAAATCATTCCTTTAGTCAACACCAACACGTTACAAAAACAGTTTCTCCAGCATTAACGAAAATAAAAACTTGATCACGAAAAGCATAAAGAAAAACGCTAAGTTCTATTGAAAGGTAGTCGTTATAGCGACTAGCTAGGGGTTCGACGGTCCGGAGTTCGAATCCCGGTAGGATCAGAAATTTTTCTCTTCTCCAAAACGTCCACACCGGCTCTGGGGCCCATCCAGCGTCTTTCTCAGGATTAAGGCCGACGAAGCGTGACAACCACTCATCTCCACTTAGTACCGAGGTTAAGAATGAGAGGAACGATACCTCTAGCCTTCATAGCCTTCATAGTGTAGGCAGAGAAAATTTTAACTTTTTCCTACTGGCATGAATCTACAAGGTAAGTCAATAAGTATCCGCACAGGTGTTACAATTTTTTATGGGTTGGCGGTACTGCTTTCTGCGCGCGCATGCTAACAGATAGCACCTTTGTCTCCGCTTGTGGAAAGTTTCAGCGTCATTACACAGTTTATCTTTGTGCTGTGACACAATTAGAATGGCTGCGCCACTCTCCGTGTGCACGAAGGAAGAACAGCGTGGCGTGTTCCGTTTTTTGTGGTCTGAAGGTGTAACAGGAGCTGAAATCCATCGAAGACTATCAGCTCAATATGGGGACAGTGCTTTACCACGGCGAAGTGTATACGAATGGATCGAGAGATTCCAACACG
>Ga0123354_10020903_pt1 | contig 10303 bp, 13 predicted proteins | sample TergutLab28metaG_2_FD_97872 | JGI IMG/M metagenome (GOLD analysis project Ga0123354, IMG submission 97872) | Labiotermes labralis P4 segment gut microbial communities from Petit-Saut dam, French Guiana - Lab288 P4 | ecosystem: Host-associated > Arthropoda: Insects > Digestive system > Gut ...
CTTGGTGACAACCTGTCCCAGGGGCGACACAATACTTCTGGAGAGAACAATGAGAGCAACAACAGCCAGGACATCGCTTGTGCCGGTCTTGGCCCTCGCCGTCGGGTTAGGTGTTGGGGGGTGCCAAGTCGAGAAGGTCACCAAGGACGATCCCGCGACCACCTCGAGCGTGCCCGCAGGGGCGCTGGCCGACGCCGGGCCGCCGTCCGCCCCAGCTTCGGAGGCGTCACCCACGAATAGTGTCTCTGGTCACAACAGCCGTGAGGCATCGGGCGGAACACTTCACAACGTCCCGGCTGACTACACCCTGCCTCAGGACATCGAGCTTGGTACCTGCTACCTGCGGCTGCCCGACACCTACGACCTGTCCGACGCCATCAAGGTCGACTGTGCGCAGCCGCACTTTATAGAGATCATCTCGACTTTCACCTGGCCGAAGGAATATGCCGATTTCCAGACTGACGAGTGGAATAAACAATCGAAACGTTGTGATACGGATAATGTCAGCCTGGTATCGGCGGCCCAGAAAAAGGGAGGCGCCAGTGGTTGGTCCGCAGATAAACGCCGTGTTTGGGCTCCCAGCGTCACCCAGCTGTCCGATGGGCAGGGAACTGGATACTGCACAGTCTCCGGGTGGGTTGCCTCAGATCTGTTTGTCGGGTCTGTGGTATCCGGTTCCTTGACGAAAGCCTGACCGAGTCGAGCCAGTGTGAGGTCGGCGTCTCGCTGTTCCGGCGGGACGCCGGCCCCCAGCCACTCACGGCTCACAGAACCGCAGCCCGCGCAGGCGGGGTTGCGATCTGGGAGATCTTCCGTCTTGCCCGGCACGGCGATCTCTGGGTTCGCTAGGCTCGACGAGAACCCGGTGGATCGGCCACCACAGGCCAGGCCGGGCGTGTGACGGGCACGAGTGCTCAGCCTGTTCGGGGAGGTGCCGTGGACGAGAGGTCTGCGAACGGCAGACAGAAGCTTCTGCTGGTCGACGACGCGGAGGCGATCACGTCGGTGCTGGCGCCGTTCTTCGAGAGGAACGGTTTCGACGTGGTCGTCGCCGCCGACGGAGCGGCCGGGCTGGACGCTGCTGCGCAGCACCGCCCCGACGTCATGGTCTGCGACGTGATGATGCCGGTCATGGACGGCCGCCAGATGCTGCGCTGCGTGCGCCAGCGGGGGGACTGGACGCCTGTGGTGCTGCTCACCCAGCACGGTGAGGCTGCCGACCGGGCTGCTGCGATCGACGAGGGCGCTGACGACTACGTCAACAAACCGTTCGACCCGGGCGAGCTGTTGAGCCGGGTGCGCGGGGTGCTGCGGCGCCAACAGGTCGGCGGGCAGCGGTTGACCACAGCGTCGGTGCTGGTCGCCGACGGACTACGGATGGACCGCGACTCCCACCGTGCCACCCTCGACGGTGCCGAGCTGACCTTGACCCCCCGCGCTGCGATGCTCTTGGACTACCTCATGGCGCGCCCCGGCGAGCTGCACACCCGCGACCAGCTGCTCTCGGCGCTGTGGGGCTACACGTTCCCCACCGCGACCCGGGCGGTAGACCAGAGGGTCTCTGAGCTGCGCCGGGTCCTGGGGGAGAGCGGGGTGCCGCGGTTCATCGAGACGGTACCCAACGCCGGGTACCGGTTCTGCGCGGCGGTGTCGCGAGGATGAGCACCGGGCCCGCCCCGGTGCCACTGCCGTCAGCGCCGTCGCACGAGCGTCGTGCCCTCCCGCGGGCACGGGTGTGGGTTGTGGTGCTGGCACCGACGGTGGTGGGGATCGTCGTGGGGATGCTGCGCCCGTGGGACCGGCAGGTGGAGGCCATCCGGGTCACCAGCCGGGTCGTCGACATAGTGGTGGGCACCGGTGTGGTGGTGTCAGTGCTGGTTGGTGTGCTGGTCTGGACCCTCGCAGCGCGCCGTCGGGCGCGGGAACGGCACGCGGCGAGCACCGCGGCTGCGGTCGCGCAGGCTCAGGCCCAGTGGGAGCGCGACACGCGTGCCGCGCACCAGACTTTCCTGTCGCGGCTGGACCACGAGATGAAGAACCCTGTGACTGCGATCCGGGCGTCGGTCGACGCCCTCCGCGACGGCGGGGCCGACGGTTGTCTGGTCACGGTGATCGACACCCAGTCGGCCAGGATCGCCGCTCTGGTGGCCGACCTGCGCAAGCTGGCTGACCTGGAGACGGCTCCTGTCGAGGTGGCCCCGGTCGCGATGGAACGGCTCGTCGCCGACGTCGTGGCGATGGTCGACGACGAGCTGGCGGCGAACCCGGCGTCCGGTCCGCGGTCCATCCGCACCGAGCTGCCGACTGTGCCGTGGCGGGTGGCTGACGTGGCCGGAGACGTGGACCTGCTGTTCTTGGCCGTGTACAACGTCGTGCACAACGCGGTGAAGTACTCGGCGGCAGGCGCGTCGGTCGTCGTACGGGGGATGGAAGATTCTGGCGGGATTCTGCTGGAGGTCGCCGACACCGGGCAGGGCATACCTGCTGACGAGGTCGACGACGTGTGGGACGAGCTGAAGCGTGCGTCCAACGTCCACGGCCAGCCTGGCTCAGGCCTGGGCTTGTCCCTGGTGCGTACCATCGTCGAACGGCACGGCGGCCGCGTCCAGCTGTCGTCCCGCCTGGGAGAAGGCACATCAGTACGCCTGTGGTTGCCGTTCACCCACCCCGGCGTCGTCAGTGGCTGGAACACCACCCGGACGCCCGGATCCTTCGTTGCCCCGTAGTGACTGGCGCGCCCTCACAGGGGGACCACGGAGACGTCCGCGCCTTGGGTGAGTGCTCGGATGTCGTCGGGGTCGCTGGTCACGATCGTTGCCGGGAGGTAGGCCAGGGCGGTCGCTGCGACCAGGGCGTCCATCGAAAGGTCTCGTTTTTTGCGACGGGTGGAGGCGGCGTGTTCGCGCAGCGTGCCGGCCCGTGCGGCTGTCGTGGTGTCGATGTCGTGGACAGGCAACCGGTTGACGGTGTGCCAGACGGCGGCGTCCGACGGCCGGCCCGTCATGACCTCAGTGAGGACTGACGCAGGCAGGACGACCCGGACATCACCGGTCAGCGCGCCGTGCATCACTTCCCAGGCTCGTCGTTCGCGGCGCACGAGAGCACTGAGCCCTTCGGCGTCGAGGACGATTGTCCGCCCCGTCACGCCAGCGCCTGGGCCTGGCGGCGTGCCTCGTCGTCCGACATCGGTCCGTGGACCTCATCCAGCTCTCTGACCAGGTCTGCCAGGCCTTCGCGCTCAACCTGGCGGCGAAGAGCCTCGCTGACGAAAGAGGACAGCGAACGCTGTTTGCGCACCTGGTCCACGCTGGCCAGCAGCTCGGTGGGGATAGTGACGGACTTCTTCGTGTATTCGGCAACACTCACTCAGCAATCGTACCACTGGTACGACAGGTATCGAGTTGCCGCTCTATCCAGGCGATTGAACAAAGGGGATCGTGCAGTCGGCGCTACTGACCCGGTCGGGAACTGTCGAGGATCTCAGACTCCACTCCAGGTAGACGGTCGCGATCCTCAGTCCCCCCGGGCATCTGGGGCCGTGGCGTGCGGTCGCGCGGTTCGGGTCTACGATATTGACAACAGGGCTGTTGTGATATTCGCTTGTGCCTTGTGCGACGGAAGGTGGTGAGAGCGGTGGCTGGTGCCGGTGAGGGCGCCGACGATGCGGGGACTCGTCGGCGGGTGCTGCAGCTGGTCGCCTCGGACGGGCCGGTGTGCGCCACTGAGCTGGCTGAGCTGTTGGAGCTGACGCCGACAGGGGTGCGGCGGCACCTGGCCGAGCTGGAACGTGACGGGCAGATCGCTGTGCACCAGGTCGCTGTCAGTGGTGTGCGGCGGGGCAGGCCGGCCCGGCGGTACGTCGTCACTGGCCATGGGCAGGCGGCGCTCGCCCAGGACTACGCGGCGCTGGCGCTGGACGCGGTGCGGTTCTTGCACGAGGAGGCCGGGCACGACGCTGTGGTCCGGTTCGCCGAGCGCCGGGCCGCGGCCCTGGCAACCGAGCTGGCCCAGGTGACCAGCGACGAAGACGACGACACGGCAGCACGCACGCAGGCCGTCGCTGAGGTCCTCGACGGGGCGGGGTACGCCGCGACTGTCCGGCCGGTGCCGGGGTTCGGGGCGGTCCAGCTGTGCTTGGGGCACTGCCCGGTGCAGGACGTGGCCGAACAGTTCCCCCAGCTGTGCGAGGCCGAGACCCGGGTCTTGGCGCAGGTGCTCGGGGTGCACGTCCAGCGGTTGTCCAGCCTCGCGGCAGGTGGGCACGTGTGCACCACCAACGTCCCGGCACGGCCCGTGGCCACGACCATCACGGAAGGACCCGACTGATGACCACAGCGTCGCAACCGCTGTCCCAGGACGAGGCCATCGCCTCGATCGGTGGCAGCTACGGCTACGGCTGGCACGACCCTGACGTGGCAGGGGCCAGCGCCCGGCGCGGGCTGTCTGAGGAGGTCGTGCGCGATATCTCCCGTCTCAAGGACGAACCGGAGTGGATGCTCAAGACCCGGCTGAAGGCCCTGCGGCTGTTCGACCGCAAACCGATGCCGCACTGGGGCGCGGACCTGTCGGGGATCGACTTCGACACCATCAAGTACTTCGTGCGGTCCACCGAACGCCCTGCGACCAGCTGGGAAGACCTGCCCGACGACATCAAGCTCACCTACGACCGCCTGGGCATCCCTGACGCGGAGAAACAACGCCTGGTCGCAGGTGTCGCCGCCCAGTACGAGTCGGAGGTGGTCTACCACCAGATCCAGGACTCGTTGGCCGAGCAGGGCGTGGTGTTCCTCGACACCGACACCGGCCTGAAGGAGTACCCGGAGATCTTCGAAGAGCACTTCGGGTCCGTCGTGCCGCCTGGTGACAACAAGTTCGCGTCGCTGAACACCGCGGTGTGGTCCGGCGGGTCGTTCGTCTACGTGCCGCCGGGGGTGCACGTCGACATCCCGCTGCAGGCGTACTTCCGTATCAACACCGAGAACATGGGCCAGTTCGAGCGGACGCTGATCATCGCCGACGAAGGTTCGTACGTGCACTACGTGGAGGGTTGCACCGCACCGATCTACAAGACCGACTCGCTGCACTCAGCGGTCGTGGAGATCCTCGTCAAACGTGACGCGCGGGTGCGGTACACGACGATCCAGAACTGGTCGACCAACGTGTACAACCTCGTCACGAAACGGTCCACGGTCGCTGCGGGCGGCACGATGGAGTGGGTGGACGGCAATATCGGCTCCAAAGCGACGATGAAGTACCCAGCGGTGTACCTCATGGGGGAGAACGCCAGCGGTGAGACGCTGTCCATCGCCTTCGCCGGGGCAGGCCAGCACCAGGACACCGGCTCGAAGATGGTCCACGCCGCCCCACGCACGTCCAGCCACATCGTGTCCAAGTCGGTGGCCCGCGGCGGTGGGCGCAGCTCGTACCGGGGGCTGGTGCAGATGCTCGAAGGGGCACACGGGTCGAAGTCCAACGTGCTGTGCGACGCGTTGCTCGTCGACCAGGTCTCTCGCTCTGACACGTACCCATACGTCGACGTGCGCACCGACGACGTGACCATGGGCCACGAGGCCACCGTGTCACGCGTCAGCGAAGACCAGCTGTTCTACCTCATGTCCCGGGGGATGGGCGAACAAGAGGCCATGGCCATGATCGTGCGGGGGTTCGTCGAACCGGTCGCCCGCGAGCTGCCCATGGAGTACGCCCTGGAGCTCAACCGGCTCATCGAGCTGCAGATGGAAGGAGCCGTCGGCTGATGACCCCCACCGAGCTCGCCGTCGTGCCCGAAGCATCGCGCGCAGCACGCCGCACATCGTTCGACCCGGCAGACTTCCCGGTGCCGACAGGCCGCGAAGAGGAGTGGCGTTTCACCCCCATGGAGCCGCTGGCTCCGCTGTTCGCCGACCAGGTCGACGGTCACGACGTGGTGGTCGACGTCATGGCCGCACCGGGGGTGGAGGTCTCGCAGGTCGGTCACGACGACCCGCGCGTGGGTGCTGGTGGTGCGCCAGGGGACCGCGCTGCTGCGGTGGCCTGGGTGTCGGCGGACGAGGCCACAGTCATCGCGGTCCGCGGGACGGTGCCGGACGTCACGACGGTGACGCTGCGGGGTCACGGCCGGGCCCCGAGCGCCGCGCACCTGCTGGTCTGGGCCGAGCCGGGTGCGTCGGGCACCGTGGTGCTCGACCACACCGGCACCGCCGTGCTCACCGAGACTGTCGAGATCGTCGCCGAGCAGGGGTCTGACCTGACGGTGGTCTCGTTGCAGACCTGGCGGGACGACACCGTCCACGCCGCGAACCACCGTCTGCGCCTGGCTGATGACGCGAGTGTCAAACACGTGGTCGTGACCCTCGGCGGCGCGTTGGTCCGCATCGCACCAGACGTGCAGTTCACCGGACCAGGAGGGGCGGTCACTGCCCTCGGGCTGTCGTACGGCCACGCCGGACAGCACCTGGAGCACCGGTTGTTCGTCGACCACGCCGTGCCGCGGTGCCGGTCCCAGGTGACCTACAAAGGCGCGCTCCAAGGCGACGGAGCCCACAGCGTGTGGGTCGGCGACGTGCTCATCCGCGCCGCAGCCGAAGGCACCGACACGTACGAGCAGAACCGCAACTTGTTGCTCACCGAAGGTGCCCGCGCCGACTCGGTGCCGAACCTGGAGATCGAGACCGGGCTCATCGAAGGCGCCGGGCACGCCAGCGCCACAGGGAGGTTCGACGACGAGCAGCTGTTCTACCTGCGCAGCCGTGGGATCGACGAGACCGAGGCCCGCCGGTTGGTGGTCCGGGGGTTCTTCGCCGAGCTCCTCGCCCAGGTCGGTGTCGCTGAGGTGACCGACCGGATCATGGCCCATGTCGACGCCGAGCTGGCCCGGCTCGCCACACAACCAGGAGCTGTCTCATGACCGCCCAGTTCGCCTGCCGCACCAGCGACGTGGCGGTCGCTACCATGCTGCGCTGCGAGCTCGACGGACCAGACGGTCGCGTCGCAGTCGTCGTGGTCCACGACGGCGACGGCGGCTGGTACGCCCTGGCAGACAAGTGCTCGCACGGCGATATCCCGCTGTCCAAAGGGGACGTCGAAGGGTGCACCATCGAGTGCCTGGGCCACGGCTCGCCTTTCGACCTGCGCACCGGCAAACCCCTCAAGCCGCCGGCGACCGACCCTGTCGCTGTCTACCCGGTGACCATCGACGACGACTGTGTGTACGTCGACACAGACGTCCCCGGTCCCAGCCCCGAGCCCACCCACGCCTGAAGGAGCCAGATGTCCACCCTCGAGATCTGCGACCTGCACGTCAGCGTCGACACTAGAGAAGGCACCAAACAGATCCTGCGCGGGGTCGACCTGACCGTCGCCTCCGGCCAGACCCACGCCATCATGGGTCCCAACGGGTCGGGTAAGTCCACCTTGGCGTACTCGGTAGCAGGGCACCCCAAGTTCCACGTCACCGGTGGTTCGGTGACGATGGACGGCGAAGACGTCCTGGCCATGAGCGTGGACGAACGCGCGCGCGCCGGGCTGTTCTTGGCCATGCAGTACCCGGTGGAGGTGCCCGGGGTGTCGGTGTCGAACTTCCTGCGTACCGCCAAGACCGCCGTCGACGGCAAAGCCCCGCCCTTGCGCGCGTGGGTCAAGGACATGAAAGCCACGATGGCTGAGCTGCGTATGGACCCGGCGTTCGCCGAGCGGTCCGTCAACGAGGGCTTTTCCGGTGGGGAGAAGAAACGCCACGAGATCTTGCAGATGGAGCTCCTCCGGCCGCGGTTCGCCATCCTCGACGAGACCGACTCTGGACTAGACGTCGACGCGCTGCGTATCGTCTCCGAGGGCATCAACCGGGCCCGGGAGACGAACAATGCCGGGGTCCTGCTCATCACCCACTACACCCGGATCTTGCGGTACGTGCGGCCCGACTTCGTGCACGTCTTCGTCGCCGGGCGGATCGCCGAAGAAGGCGGCCCTGAGCTGGCTGACCAGCTAGAAGACGAGGGCTACGACCGTTTCGAGCAGGTCGCATGAGCGGCAGGTTCACCGCGTCCGAGCTGGCGGAGGTACGGGCCGGTTTCCCGTTGCTGTCACGCACCCTGCGCGACGGCAAGAAGCTGGTCTACCTCGACTCGGGTGCGACCGCACAGAAACCGCAGGTCGTGCTCGACGCCGAGCGCGAGTTCTACACACGCACCAACGCTGCTGTGCACCGTGGCGCCCACCAGCTCGCCGAAGAGGCCACCGACGCCTTCGAACAAGCCCGGGCCCAGGTTGCTGCTTTTGTCGGGGCTGAGGCTGACGAGCTCGTGTGGACCCAGAGCTCGACCGGTGCGTTGAACCTCGTGGCCTACGCCATGAGCAACGCCACAGCCGGCCGTGGGGGAGCAGGTGCCCGACGTTTCGCCCTCGCCCCCGACGACGAGATCGTCGTCACTGTCGCCGAGCACCACGCCAACCTCGTCCCGTGGCAAGAGCTGGCAGCCCGCACCGGCGCGGTCGTGCGCTGGGTCGACGTGGACGAGAGCGGACGGCTGCGCACCGACCAGCTCGACGAGGTCGTCACCGACCGCACGAGAGTCGTCGCGTTCACCCACGTCTCCAACGTCACCGGCGCTATCACCCCCGTCGCCCCGTTCGTCGCCGCAGCCCAGCGCGTCGGTGCGCTCACCGTGCTGGACGCGTCCCAGTCCGTCCCGCACCTGCCGGTGGACCTGCACGGGTTGGACGTGGACTTCGCGGCGTTTACTGGCCACAAGATGCTCGGGCCCACAGGTGTGGGCGCCCTGTACGGGCGGCGCGAGCTGCTCGCAGACCTTCCCCCTGTCATGACCGGCGGGTCCATGGTCGAGGTCGTCACCATGGAGTCGGCGACCTACGCCCCACCTCCGCAGCGGTTCGAGGCCGGCACCCAGATGGTCGCCCAGGCCGTTGCCCTGGGTGTCGCCGCGCAGTACCACGCCGGGCTGGGTATGGACCGGGTCGCCGCCCACGACGCCCATATGACCGCTGCGTTGCTCGACGCGGTGGCCGACCTGCCCGGCGTGCGTGTGCTCGGCCCGACCGACGCGGCTGACCGGGTCGCTGCGGTGTCGGTCGTCGTCGACGGTGTGCACGCCCACGACGTGGGCCAGGTGCTCGACGACGCCGGGGTCGCGGTACGTGTCGGTCACCACTGCGCCCAGCCGTTGCACCGCCGGTTCGGCGTCACGGCGACGACGAGGGCCTCAGCCTCGGTGTACACCACTGAGTCTGAGGTCGCAGCCTTCGGAGACGCCCTGGCCGACGTGCGTCACTTCTTTGGAGCCGACCGATGAGCGCCAACGCGATGGAACAGCTGTACCAGCAGGTCATCCTCGACCACGCCCGGCACCCCCACGGCCGCGTCGCCCTGGAACCCGACAGCCCCGCGACAACAGCCGTCGCTGGTCACGACGGCTGCTCAGGCCGTTCCCACCAGGTCAACCCGACCTGCGGCGACGAGGTGACCTTAGAGGTCGTGCTGGACCGCACCGGGACAGTTCCTTCGATTGCCGACGTGCGCTGGGAAGGCCAGGGTTGCTCGATCTCCCAGGCGTCGGTGTCGGTGCTGTACGACCTCGTCGTCGGCGAAGACCTGCCCGGCGTCGACAACCTGACCACCACGTTCCGCGAGCTGTTGGCCACCCGAGGCGCTGGCCTGGACGACGAAGACGCCGAAGACCTGCTCGGTGACGCCAACGCCTTCACCGGCGTCGGCAAGTTCCCGGCCCGGGTCAAGTGCGCGCTGCTCGGCTGGGTGGCGCTGACCGACGCGCTGGTACGTACCGGCGTGCGAGAGGAGCACTGAAAGTGACGACGAACGCGAGCGCCTGGGGCAAACCCCCCAAGCCCCAGCCAGAGGCTGCTCTCCCCACCGCCGCCGACGTCGAAGAAGCCATGCGCGACGTCATCGACCCCGAGCTGGGTATCAACGTCGTCGACCTCGGCCTGTACTACGGCGTCGCCTTCGACGGCACCACCGCCGTCATCGACATGACCCTGACCTCCGCCGCCTGCCCCCTGACCGACCTCATCGAGTCCCAAGCCGCCGCCGCCCTCGAAGCCCTCGTCCCCGCCTTCCGCATCAACTGGGTCTGGATGCCCCCCTGGACCCAAGACCGCATCACCGAAGACGGCCGCGAACAGATGCGAGCCCTAGGCTTCAACATCTAGGCCGTGTTACGAAACTCCCTGCGCGCTGCGGCACGCCCGGCACGCACGCTCGCGGCGTTGTCGATCCTCGGCCGCAGCGCTGCTGCGACTGTCGTCCTCCGCCTTGCGAGCGCACGCC
>Ga0123354_10020904_pt1 | contig 10302 bp, 6 predicted proteins | sample TergutLab28metaG_2_FD_97872 | JGI IMG/M metagenome (GOLD analysis project Ga0123354, IMG submission 97872) | Labiotermes labralis P4 segment gut microbial communities from Petit-Saut dam, French Guiana - Lab288 P4 | ecosystem: Host-associated > Arthropoda: Insects > Digestive system > Gut ...
AAATCTGGTAGCGCCGGGGATCGAACACGGGACCTCTGTATCTGTAGCCAGAAACTCTGACCACTAGACCACAGAGGCGGTCAGGATAGAAACCAACACACTACACAAACAGGTATGGATAGAAACCAGCACAATACACAAATAACTATGGATAGAAACCAGCACATTACACATACAGGTATGGATAGAAACCAGCACACTACACAAACAGCTATGGATAGAAATCAGCACACTACACAAATAACTATGGATAGAAACCAGCACACTACACAAATAACTATGGATAGAAACCAGCACACTACACAAATAACTATGGATAGAAACCAGCACACTATACAAACAGCAATGGATAGAAACCAGCGCATTACATAATAATGGATAAAACCGTTACAGTACGCGAACTATAGAAAGAGACCACAAATAACTGTGGATAAAAACCACTTTAATTTTCTCCTAAACATTTTGCCGTATATATGCTATCCTCAGTGAGAACTTGTTATAATATTTGAGTTTAATGAAGTTTATATCTGAGTGTACCCCCAAGTCAGCTGACATCTTATAGACACTTCGGTACTGGTATTCAATAGCCATTTGTTCGTTCAGCCGTGAGAAAACTTCCCGGTGTCATAAGGATGACAGTGTGTATGTCACGTAAATGCTTAGTCAGATAGCACAGCCAGTGTAGCCAATTCGTACGGGCTGGATGGTCCGGGAATCAAATCCCGGAAGGGGGGGAGTGAGATTTTCGACACCCATCCAGAAAGGACCTTGCGCCCACCCAGACTTCTTTAGAGAGGGTAAGGGTCTTTCCCGCAGGTAAAGCGGCCAGGGTGTGGCGTTAACCACCCACCCCCATCTAGTGCTGAGATTAAAGAAACAGTAGAGCTATACCTCTACTCCCGCTCTGGGCCTTCGTGGCCAGTTCTAGGGTGAGCTTTACCTTTACCCAATGTCGGTAAAATTCATGATGTATATGCTGTACAAAGAAGAAAGGCAATTGCCTGCAGTAGGTTTACGATCTGGCACAGCCTTCAGCAACCCCGTGTAGCCAAATATGTTGCCCTAACCCTACATGGACGCTCTTTTTAATAAGATATTGAGTTTTAATGAGTCCTAATGATTAATGACGATCAGCAAACCATACAGCTATTCAGATTTCATGAAATCACCTATACGCATGTTAAATTTTCAGGGACAATCTGCCACTGCTGACGGCATGTATGACCACGAACATGTGCACCAAACCGTTGGTAAGAAGTCCGCTGACTCAGCAGTTCGGTAGACGTAAACTTCAGTAATTTTCTGTACATTTGCGCGATCTGCCTGAGATGGCCACATATGGCTGATGTAAGTAGGAGAAACAGTGGATAGTTCTTCTCCGCAGTTATTTCTCTACGTGCTCGGTTTTTATTGCACTAGTGTGTATTAAGTACATGACGAATGATGCGACGGTACAAAATTCCAAAATTCCTTTGCCGTGCTGGAAGATGGACGCACAGTCAGCCTCCGCAACCTCGACATATTGGACGCTTTCGAATTCCTGCAGTTTGTCTGCTGAAACATTGCGTTCATCCGTCAGTTTGTTTGTATGCACGTACGTACGTATGTATGTATGTATTTATGTATGTTTGTATGTATGTATGTATGTATGTATGTATGTATGTATGTTTGCATGTATGTATGTATGTATGTATGTATGTATGTATGTATGTATGTGTGTGTGTATGTATGTATATATGTGTGTATGTATGTATGTATGTGTGTGTGTGTATGTGTGTATTGTGTATGTGAGTGTGTGTGTATGTATGTATGTATGTATGCATGTATATAATGTATGTAAGCGTGTATGTGTGTGTATGTATGTATGTGTGTGTGTGTATATATGTATGTATGTATGTTTGTACGTATGTGTATGTGTGTATGTATGTATGTATGTATGTATGGAACATGCATGCACGCATATACATACATAAACAATTTTATATACATGGATCCGTGCATCGTGAATCGATAGTTAATAATTTTCCAACAAGATGCGACTTACTAACTTTATTACATTACTGTAGGCAGATCTACATGTTTCGGGTGCTGACACCCACCAACAGAAGCTCGTACAGCTGTAGTTACAGCTTCTGGTATTGATTAACCGGATCTACTACCATCCGCTCTGGTTGTTGAATTGGAACTGATTCAGTTCCAACTCAACAACGAGAGCGGACGGCAGTAGATCCGGTTAATCAATACCAGAAGCCGTATTTACAATTGTACGAGCTCCTGATGATGGGTGTCAACACCCGAAACATGTAGAGCTGCCTACAGTAATGTAATAAACTGAATAATAACCAGACACACAAAAAACTGTACGTATAACGTAACACTGAGGCACGTTCGTGCAAGCCTTGTTGCCCTGGACAAGCAATGAGTATTACATATTCTGAGTGTGTGTTTGAGGACTTAGGTATCCGACATGCAAAGCGCATACGCCAAGTTTTCATCTGTAGTCCGTCCGGCTATACAGTATTTTTCCATATTATCTCATAAAGAGCACGATTTTCGGAAAATAGCTATTGAACACAAAATGGGCGTTCTGATTTTCTCTTCAATTTTCGTCTCATTCTAAAAACAGTTGAGCGAGACATGATCAAAAATGTCTATTGGTCTTCATACCAAGTAAGCTTATTCTTGTGAGATTTTAATAAAACTTGAATTTTCATGACAGATTTTCGAAACATGGGGACGGACAGACACACAGACGGACGGACGGACCGGCAGACAGAGACACATGATGAAGCTAACGGTCGCTGTTTACGATTTTGCTAACGTGCCTAAAAAAAAGAAGGGGGTGGGGGGTAATGAAGCAAAGTGGTGCTATATGTGCCTTTCTTGCTTCAGTATTCCAAAATCAACAATGGTATTCCGAAAACACACGAAGCTTACCGAAGTGTCATATTGTTAATAACATGCGTCGAGGGGCTGGAAGAACAAATAAAAATCTAAACCAAGAGTCACAAGGGGTTCCTTTCAAATATCCAGAAGTAAATCTGGTAATCTGCTCTACAGTGCACATGTACACACGAAAAAAGTGTATTTTGTGGAGCAATAAGATAGAATTCTAGCTACGCTTACAAACGTGTTCAGACACGACGTACAAGCGAATAGGAAGGCGAGGAGGTGGCAGTCGCAAGCTCTTTCTAATGCGCCGTCTCAGAAATCATCTGTAGTGCCTGAGAGACAAGCCCTTCAAAACTTTGGAGACCCGAGATTCTCACGGTCTCTATCTTCGTCTCGTAACTCTACTCTGAAGATGGAAGCAGGAACCTCTTCCGAAACACTGTAAAAATTCTAACACTCTACACAATGCAACATTTCAGAAGCAAACAATCTTCATTCTTCGATACGACGTGCTACTTTAGGAGGTCCAAGCATTCGACTCCGATGTTGTGCTATGGCTAAACTAACGGGCGTGTCCAGTTTTAAGACACCTAACATGGTGCCGTATACTTTCAGTATAATGCATTGCATGGTTTCTGGCCAGTGGAGTCAACGAAGCTGGCGGATGAGCCTACTGGGCGTGGTGAAATGGCAAGGAGTGGGTGTTCATTTGCATGGAACATAAGTGCGACAAGGTCAACTGTACTGACAGGGGTGGAGAGTAGGGCTAGACCAAACATGGCGCTGTCGCAGCATTAGTGACTCGCTCCTAGCCTACAGTTTGGAAATTCCGCTGGCCAAAAACCATGCACCGCGCTGTAAATTCCTAACAAAAACAGATCATAAAATAAAGTTAAAGCAAACACCGCATCGCTCGCAAGATCTAGCAGAAGTACATTCTATACGGCTACGAAGTAATTAAATCTCCTTTAAAACTTGTTATTGAATTCTATAGGCGTCAGCAATATCACAGAAAACTCCCGTTTTGGTAAGGATATGCTGGTGAATTCCATCCTCATCCTTCGACGGTTACACGTCTGCATCATCAATGAACCTGTTTGGTCTAGACGGTACAGGGGCACTGTGTTGTAAAGCAATAAAGACGTTTATTTTACTTTTTGCATTCTGTACCGCCTTTTATTATTGGTCGTTTAGGGTCTAAAGTAATATGTGCTTCAGCCTGCATCCGGATACCTCACCACCCCAGCCAAACCACAACGTAACACCAACACACATCGTACCAGAGCAATACTACCCATGAAATAACAAATAAGTCGCAAGCTCCTGAGGATGGATGTATTAACATCCGAAACATGTTGAGCATTAAATAATGAAATAAAAAAGCAAGTGACATCAAGTTGGTTTCTCTTTATTCATCTAATATGAACTGTCCACTGTCTATCGAACAGAAGATTTAGAGGTTACTTGCTTAATAGTTCTTTCAGACAGACCCAAATGGTACGTACGGCACAGTAATTCGGCTGAGATAACCTCCACCCTAGCCAATATCCACGGTTACTGCAGCCTGTGCTCTTATTTTAGTATAGTGTGTTTGAAGAGCAAGTTAGCTCAAGTGGTAACGTCTAAACTGGCCAGTTAGAACCTCGCCTAAGACAACGGCTATCATAATTGAAGCTGCTCGCGTGATTCTTCGGTCCCTCGCGACAAAGTGTTGTTCGAATTCCGGTAGGATAAACGGAATTATCCGAAGCGTCCGGACTGGCTCTACAGCTTATCCCGTCTCTTACGCAATAGGTCAAGGGGCCAGGCGTCAATCTGACCACTTACCTGCCTCTAGTGCTGAGAGTGAGAATGGATGGCGGTATCCTTGACGCCCTTCTTCGTCTTCATGGCGTGCAAAGGTAGAAGAAGGAAATGATACGGCGGAAGAATGGGAGGAGAAAAGGAAGGCAGCAGAAACAGGGAGAAAGTAAGACCTAAAGAAAGAAAGGAAGAAAGCAAAAAAGAAAAGAAGTGAGGAAGGTAAGAAACAAACGAAGCAGAGGGACAAAAATGTGCCAAAGCACGCAACTGGTTGTCTGCTCGCTAAGAACTGCTGCAGCAGCAATACAGAGCGAAAACGCAGAGCGTTGTAACCAAACGGGCATGAGAGACGGAGATTTGTGAGTGAGAGATATATCTAGAGAAGTCATTTGCTGGTGACATGACAACACCTATGTATTATAACACATTGGAAGGACGCAGGCGACAGATTTATGATGCATGGGAGAACGGGGTTGGTCACTTTCCCACGAGCAGGCGCAGAAAATCTGCACATTTGCTACTACAGCGACAAAAAACCGGGTTCGCCACGCGTGTAACTGCGCTGCGCGCATCAGTGTCGCAAGGCGGTGCAAGGCAGTTCAGCGCACGTCCCGTCGGAAAAACTAACTTTCGTAAACCTGGAATTTACTTCAGTGGTGTCATTGCCGCCCAGGTAACAAGACTACCACAACAAAATGATACTGAAGGTGACAATGAATGTTCAAAGTTGCGTATGCAAATGAAGCAGAGATGTTTTTTTTTGAAAGTCTTAATGAAATCAGACTAACAAAGGAGTTATGACACACGAGGAAGATTGAAAGTTACAAAAGTACTGCAAGAGACTATGCACGTAGACCAACAAAATCAAGGAAGTTACTTGGAAAAGAATGTAGAGAGGTCGCCATTCCACGATTGCCATTCTTTTAGCTACAAATGGGAGAACGAAACTCGAGATGATTGGAACGAGGGAAAGAGTACCTTGGGATTCATAGGAACATGCTTAGACACAATCCTAAAGGTTCGTGATTGTGAGGAGGAGGAGGGGAAGAAGAAGAAGAAGAAGAAAAAAGAAGATGATGATGATGATGAAATAAAGGCACAATTCTTCTAATAAAACCAACTAGATGCACTGATTTCTCAAATTTATTTTTGGAATAAAACTCTACATGTTTCGGACAGTTCCGTTGTCCATCATTAGGAGTTTTTCACTGTACACACAGCAATGGTGTATGTCATACAGGTTTGTTGTCAGCGTGGTCAGCAAACTTGTATGACATATACCACTGCTGTGTGTACAGTGAAAAACTCCTGATGATGGACAGAGGGACTGTCCGAAACATGTGGAGTTTTATTCCAAAAATAAATTTGAGAAATCAGTGCATCTATTTGGTTTTATTATAAGAAATTGTCGCGATGCACGGTCACCTGAACGTCAAAGGCACAATTATTTCTGTAGTCTTGACCCTGTTTCCTTAGTACTTTTTCTTACAATATATTCGTGAGAATCAAGCGCTGTAAGCTCTATTTAAAGTGTCTGTATTCTTCATGCACATTTAACCTTACTTTGCAGTATTGTGCTTATGGCTCGATGATGATCGAAAACGACCGAAACATGTAGCTACACCAAAATAAAGAAAAGTAGTTGCGTTCAACGGAGAGTAACGCATTGTTTTCGATCCATTAACACAAAGGGATGTGCTCCACTAAATTGCATTTAGTGTTTCTCCGATGTCTGAGTTTGAAGGTTCGAACCTGCTAAAACAGAATCGCGCTCTTGGACTCTAAATCAGTCGACATTATGTCTGTTTCCTCAATAACTAACCTCCCCTGTTCTTGCTGATACAGCAGGGTAGAGTGGGCTTAATCAGTACATCTGGTGCATGAATGTCACTACCAGACTGGAAGATAGCGACATAATCATTACGGTTTATATGGCAGAAATGAAAATACCCTAAAATCAAGCTTGGATTCGATGTTTATAAATGCTAGGTTCATTCTCTAGGAGTCGGGGTAGCTCAGTAGGCGTAACGACTAGGCTGCGGGCACGACGACAAAGGTACTGTGGTCACTTTCTAACAGACAAAAGGAGGTTTTCTTCCTGAGTGTCCAAAAGTCCCTGGGATACACCCAGTCTCCTGTTTAATGGTTCCGAGGGCTCTCCCACTAACGGTAAAGCAGCTGGGGCGTGAAGCTCGCCATGTACTTGTATCTAATGCTGATGATAGGAATGCGTGGAGCTAGAACTTCACTTTTCCACGTGCCTGCACAGTAAAGTGCTTAATTTAACAGAAACACAACTTTACTTTACGGTGTTTTCATTTATGCCATATTTGAGACTTGCAGCTAGCCAATATAGTTCGCAGAATTCGAATTAATTAAGTAATCATTAGCGAATCTTCAAATTTCATAATTACATTTAGTTTCTTAAAAATAAGGACGTTATTTCTTGTTTCCAATTTTCGTACTGAACATCGACGCCGACAAAGCCTCATGATTCAGTTACCCTAACAGTGCAAGCAGCAAGGGCCTACCTGTGTAATTTTTCGATGACCAGCTCAGTCTCTCCTATATAATGCAATTCACAACTTTAAAGTAAACACATTGTGCACACAACAGTACCATATGTCATTAAATGTAGGAATAGTAGGAATCTAGCATTCTGTTTAGGAGATACAGCCAATTAACATTATGTGTTTAATTTACAGTCGCGGGTGGAAACCCTTTCCACGTCGGTGGATTGGGCGTCGAGGATCAGCCGAATGGCCTCCTCGACCCCCCTGTCGCATTCCTTCGGATTTCGTTTCGTGCAGTTCGGCTAAAGAGGAAGTCTACCAGTCAAAACAAAGAACCTATGGTAAAATCACGCAACAAGTCGAGACACTTTTGTTGCCGTTCCTCGTGGTTTGTTACAAGAAAGTGCTATAATCTGCGTCCTCCAAGCTGCAGAAGTGCGTGTAGTTCCGGAGCCTTTGTGGAAATCTGGCACTAAATAGTAACGTAGGGCTTCAATTTGTGCAAAAATTGTAGCATTACGTTTACGAGGTACAACTATTCATCATCACGGCTTTACTTTGCAGTAGGGTTGCACAAATTATCCAAAAATCTAGAAGCCACCTCTAGATTCTAGGCGCCAGAAAGTTAACACGAAACAAGTTCCATACTGTTGCCCCACAAACATTAGGCGCCTCTTCGTCGTCCGGGTGACCTAGTGCTCGGTATTTTTGCACCTTTACTTTACATTCACCCCGTACTGTAACAAACTGTGTCTAATTTCGCTACTCCAGACACTCTGGTCTAATTCATGTAGCCATAATTACTACGTAAAGAAACAGATAATATTCGGTCTAAATAAAATTAATATACGCACATTCTGTCTCTAAGTTTTTCTTAGAAGAAACACACAAATACACAAAACGCGACATGATATACCTACGACAGAGATGATCAGTTGTTTGTTATAAGTTGTGGTTGCAACATTTTCCGTCACAACTGTCAATTAAAACACACGATTCAGAAGGCTGTCATGTCCTGGCGTATGTTATATATATTTGGTGTGAACTTGGCCTCATGTAACTCCAGAATTAAAGAGACTTATTGATTTGTCTGAATGTCTGAATTCCTTGGCATGATGTCATTCATTCATAAATAATAAATGGAGTCCAGCAGATGTATCACGACAGCTTGTATGGTGATGATGTCACGTGAATGTGTTTAAATAGCAGTGAAGGTTGTTCCATTGTCAGCTGATCATTTGTTTTGCGAAGTGGTAGGAATATGTTTAGATTGCCAAAACAGTTTGAGTCAGTGACATAACGACAGGTCACGGCAGCCACATGTAGCCGTGTGTGCAAGACGAGCACGAATCGCAAAACGATGCGCTATAAGGGGGTGAAGTACCCTTCGGGGGCCGGTTGATGTCAGCGCGACAGGTTGCAGAAGCTGAGCAGTGGTCGATTGTACAGTTCGGGGACTCACCTTTCCGGTCCCAGGTAAAAGGTAAAGGTAAAGTTCACACTTGAACGGGCCACAAAGGCCCAAAAGGGGAGTAGATGTATAGCTCTACTCTTTCCTTAACTTCGGCGCTAGGTGAGAGTGGATGGTCAACGCCACGCCCCGGCCGCTTTACCCCCGGGAAAGGCCCGGTAGAATCCAGTTGAAATGTGATGGCACACGATGACGCAGGGAGGGGAAGTGAAAGGGAAACTGGCGAATGGAGTGGGTAGCCAATACTCTTCACACTACCTCGGAACATGGTGTATCCAGCATTACTACCGCTGATGCGCACACATCGGCTGCCAGTAGTCGACTGAACTGACGCCCCCGCCGATTTAAACGGACTCGTCCGTTTCGCCGAAAGACGAAATCTGGTTTCTGCGCATGTGCCATCACATTTCAACTGGCCCCTACCCATTGTATAGGAGTCTGGGTGGACCCCAGGACCGGTCTGGACGGGTGCGGGAAATATCGCCCCCACCGGGATTCGAACTCCGGACCGTCCAGCCAGTAGCGAGTCGCTTTACCGACTGAGCTATCCCGGCCCGCTTTCTGACCCCAGACCCAGAGCAAATGAAGTGGAAATGTGTGGGAGGATTCGCGGAAGGAACACGTCTTATCGCTGTTACGAAAACGACTTCACAAAGTGTGGCATAAGGTTTGGTAGAACTGTTGTGGCAAGAATCGGTGTGCGAAGAATAATCCGGTCGCACAAGGCTTGTGACCGGTGAGCGAATGTGTTGTCCACTGCTAGGAAGCGCGTGTCTTGCCACTGGGAAGAAAGGGCGTGTTTTGAAATTCCTTCCGGAGACACAGGGCTGAGTCATGAACCCAACAGGTGGTCTACTGCTCCCGACAGTCGTATAATTTCTTCCTCACCAGCTATTGCGAATTATACCATGGGTGTCCAACCCGCGGCCCTTCAGGTTGTGTTACGCGGCCACCGGTCACATTTGTCATGTATGTTGTGAAAATTACACAAAAATTTAGGCACCCTGTTTTTCCACTTATCACGATTTTTACACGTGTGGCCCGCGACAAAATGCTTGGACTTCCCTGCATTTTACAGTACCCTGTGTCTTAATATTCATCAGCTGTCACGGATTGTACAGCAGTGAGAGTTAAACTAGAAACACCGAATAAATTGATGTCTGGTAATTTTCGATCGTCTTGGAGGAATTTCGGATGTGTCTGTTGCCAAGGTCAACCACTGTCGGTTCGAAGTCCAAATTTGCTAGTCCTGCATTGTGTATCCTCTACGACAGCGTTTCTCAACCTTTATGAGACCGCGGCCCGGTAATTTCTTTTTTCATAAGACGAGGGCCCGGTCCCAACAATTTTACTCGTAAATACCTTTCCACGTTTTTAAGTTCATACATTAAACTAACGTAAATATTAATAATTAATTATGGCATAATTATAAAGAGTATTAGTACGCTTAGGGCCGCCTCTGTGGTCTAGTGGTCAGAGTTTCTGGCTACAGATACAGAAGTCCCGGGTTCGATCCCCGGCGCTACCAGATTTTCTGAGTAGTAGTGGGTCTGGAACGGGGTCCACTCAGCCTCTTGAGCCTCGTGAGGTCAATTGAGGAGCTACTTGAATGAAAAAAGTAGC
>Ga0123354_10020906_pt1 | contig 10302 bp, 10 predicted proteins | sample TergutLab28metaG_2_FD_97872 | JGI IMG/M metagenome (GOLD analysis project Ga0123354, IMG submission 97872) | Labiotermes labralis P4 segment gut microbial communities from Petit-Saut dam, French Guiana - Lab288 P4 | ecosystem: Host-associated > Arthropoda: Insects > Digestive system > Gut ...
TGGATTGGGCTGGCCCAGGATAGGGACAGGTGGCGGACGCTTGTGAGTGCGGTAATGAACCTTTGGGTTCCGTGAAATGCGGGGAATTTCTTGACTAGCTGCAAACCAGTTAGCTGCTCAAGAGGGACTCTGCACCATAGAATAAGTAATGGCTGACTTATTACCGATTACATAGAAGAGAAGACCAACTCCCTAAATTCCTTTTATGCTTCTGTATTCGGATGCAAGTGAAACATCCCGCAAATAAAACCAACTCTTTCTGGTGAACCCTTAACCATTAACGTTAAAATTAGTACGAAGCGACTACCAGCGATCGGGAGAAACAAATCAATAGCGCCGGACGGCGTTCCTGGCGAAATTCTCAGACTGGACGGGGAAGCCATGATTCCCTACCCTGCGTGGTTGCTGGACGTAATTAACAATGTCACTATTCCAAGTGACTGGAAGAGTGCCATAGTGGTTCCTATATACAAGGGGTGAGTTCGATCGCTAGTCATAACTGCAGACCAGTCACCTTAACCTCAGTGGTCTGTCAGCAACTGGAACACGTCATAGCAGGATACCTAAGGCAAGTCTGTGATACGAGTAAATGGTTAGACGAAGGCTAACATTCATTTATACTGGGATACTGTTGCGAAAGTCAAATAGGCACAATTGCCAGGCCATAGCTGATTCCCTGCACGAGGGAGCCGGGATAGAAGCGATGATAATTGATTTTTCAAAAGCTTTCGATTTAGTTCCATATGATCGGCTGCTTATGAAAAATGCGGCCTCGGGAGTGGATTCGAAGATAGCCGTATGGGTAAGGGAATTCCTCTTAGATAGTTCGCAGAAAGTTAGAGTAGGAGGGCAATTATTTGAGGAAGATTAACGTCAGGGGTACCGCAAGGGAGCGTATTGGGCTCACTGCTTTTCCTCGTCTACGTAAAGGGTATTGGAGGAACTTGGAGTCAACTGTTAAACGTTTTGCATAAGACTGTATAATACAGGGTGGCGCCGAGCCGACTGACACATTTCAAATTTGAATATTGCGCCGGCGCGATAGCTTGTCGTCGTTGGCGGAAGGGGGAACGGTAGAGGAGAGGACGCCATTTCATATGATCAGTCGCAATGTGGCGTTGGAACGTGCAACAACGTGTTACCTGTGTTCGTAGTTTCGGCGACATCGCTTGGCCTGCTCGATCGCCCGACCTCACTGTACCAAATTTTTTCCTGTGGGGGTTCCTGAAAGACCGTGTGTTCCGGAGGCGTATCGTGACTATTCAAGAACTCAGACAAACCATTGTTGATGAAGTTGCGGCTATTGTTGAGGACCTACGGAGGCGCGTGTACGGCAACTTCCAGACACGCTTGCAACAATGCATTGATGTAAACGGAGGCCATCTGCATGATGTTCAGAAAATAAGCTTGTAATCTGTGGGTAATGAATAGCATACTGGGACATATTTATAGACGGTTTCGCTTATTTTTCCCTGTTCCCATATATTATCTATGACCATTTGAAATGTGTCAGTCGGCTTCGCCCCACTCTGTATATAGGAAAATCATGAGCGATAGCTACATAGACACGTTGCAGATAGATCTGGACAGACTGGGACAGTGAGCGGTAGAAAATACGATGAAAATAAATCCGGGTAAAAGTAAAGCTGTAGGTTTCACGAGAGCTCGGATGAAGGATCGTCTAAATTATTTTTTTTTTTGGGGGGGGGGGGACAATGAATTCTGGAAGCGAGCAGCTGAAAATATTTAGGAACAATCACGCAGCGATTTAAGTTAGGCTGATGAGGTTAATTACACAGTACAAAAAGGCTGGTAGGTACTTCATTTCATAACTCGTGTTCTTGAAAAGAGCAGTAATAATACGAGACGTTTAGCCTACATGTCACTAGTGCGTCCGATTCTTGAATATGGGGTTTCGTGCTGGGATCCATACGGGGAAGGTCAGATAAACGCGTTAGACCGTGTGCAAAAGAAAGCGGCTAAATTTGCAAACCATACAAACGCTTCGGTTTGGGAAAGCTTGGCGCAGCGTAGGAAGATAGCTCGTATTTGCCCCGTCTTTAAAACATACATCGGCGAACAGGCATGGAATGCTATAGGGGACAGGTTAAAAGGGCCCTGCTACCTGAGCAGGGATGATCAAGAACGTAAAATTAGTGCCAGATAACAAAGAACAGATATTGGTTAATATTTCTTTGTAAATAGGACAACCACTGTGCGGAACCAACTGCATGCGGAGACGCTAGAAAGAGGGTTAGGTAAGTTATTATAAGTGAGGGGTGAAGGGTGGTGACGGAATGTCCAAGAGTGCAGGGAAATGAAAAGCGGGGAGCGATGTGTGGTGAAGTGAGGTGAAGTGAAGTGAAGTGATCTGAAGTGAGGTGAGGTGAAGGTAAGTGAAGTGAGGTGAGGTGAAGGTAAGTGAAGTGAAGTGAGGTGAAGTGATCTGAAGTGAGGTGAGGTGAAGGTAAGTGAAGTGATGTGAAGTGAGGTGAAATGAAGTGAAGTGATGATCTGGGGTGAAATGTATTGTCGTTGATTAATAGTTATGTAGTTGTATGTAAGTTCTGTGCATTACGTTGTCTCGTTATCATTTGCCTCTATTTGTTATTTTCCAAATATTCGACTTATGTTTCTGTTAACCTTCTTTTATGTTTGTTTCTTGTTTTGTATGTGTTTTATATTTTGTGTGTTCTGTGTTTTTTTTATTGTTTTGTGTATTATTTCTCCTTTTTATACAGCTGTCTCTCTCCTATTTGTTTTTACAAGTCTACCGACCACTGATGGCGGGTGGAAACCCAGTTGCAATAAATAAATATATCATGTATCGTATCATTAAAGTGGCGCCACAGATTAAACATTACGATAAATAATGGTGATTCAGAAATGTGTGCGGTGGTGCAAACACATCCGGCAGTTGCAGTAGAAATCCACTTATCCGGATGCTGGTTATCAGGGTCAGCTTGATCCTTTGGGTAAATTTGTCGAGAATTATACAAAACCAACTTACCTTGAAATTACCGGTTATCGGATCAAGTACAGTACAGCGTTATGGGTTCTAGAACTGCAAATCAGGCGTAGTCGAAAGGTTTAGACGCAGGCACATACTGTAAATAGTAACAGCCGAACGTCAAACTGCCAATGTACCGTATTTTCAAAAAAAAATCCAGTTATCCTTACTGTCTGCATATCCGGTTGGCTCGCCGTCACAATTAATCCCGATAAGTGGAGTTCTACTGTGTATTAAAATCTTGGTGAGAGTGTTGACGTTTTCTTAGAGTTATTTTTTGTGTTTGTGGGCCGGGTAGCTCAGTAGGTATAGCGATTGACTACGGGCTGGACGGTCCGGGATCGAATTCCGGTGGGGAGGAGACTTTCCGCCCGCCCAGACCGGCCCTGGCGCCCACCCAGACTCCTGTACAATGGGTACCGGGTCTTCCCCGGGGGTAGAGGCGGCTGGGGCGTGAGGCTGAATCCCCACCCGATCTAGTGCCGAAGATCCTATAAAAGAGTAGAGCTATGCCTCTACTCACCCTCAGGGCCTGCGTGGCCTATAAAAAGGGTGAAAACCTACCTGTTTTGTTTGTTTTCCGGTCTAGGTAAATACGTGCTGGTCGACAGTATGAATGAAAGTAGGTGTACTGGTTGTGTCAGTTATCCTGGCTTTGTTCTGCTGTTTCTTGGATGTATAGACAACACAAATCATTCTTCGCCTTTAGTTTTCAAGTTCTGTGTCTGATTAACACTTATAGATCACCCTGAGGAAGGAAGCTGCAAAGTTTGCTGAAACATTGGAAGGCCTGCAGCCATCGCCGCCGTTTCAGCCCCAAAGTAGATCTTATACAGCTAGTATAGGGCGTTTTCTCCCTACTTGACCGATCAGCACCGGCCAGACACCCTAGCGAGGTTTAATAACAGTTTCTAAAAGGTATTATCACTGAGATCGTTGTCTAGCACCCATCATCGACTGTTAAACTTCCCCGACACGCGGCGTAAGACGGGACGCTGGCAGAGCGTTGGGCGGAGCGTTGGGCCAGCGCTTATCGGCTAAGCAGTACAAAAAACACCCTGTACAAAGCACTTCATGTTTCAATCAAGCGCAACAGTATCCCATGTGTACTTAGATCGCTACGTGTTTGGGTAAGGCCCTATCATCATCATCATAATCATCGAGTGAGTGTACATGAAGTTACTCATTGCATTGGTTTAACCCATTACCTGCTAACATGGAAAATATGGTAAGCTCCGAATAATGGTAGCAAAGGGCAGATGGGATTTAACTGGGCGTTTAAGGGGCCAACTACTAAAAAAAAAAGGTATAAATTGTGAAATGCCCGGAAGTAATTCAGGGCAAAACCTTAAATACAAAGAAAATGTACAGATGTTTGTATCGTCCGTCAGTGTGTCCTGTGTGGTGCAGAACTTAGAAATGTCTGATGTTAATATTCAAATCACTTTAGTTATTAACCAACAAATGCACTACATAAAATTTCACATTAAAACACTTAAAATCGCTCCGACATGTTTCGATCCCAAGATCATCCTCAGGGAGCTACGTTGTTCCTTGCTAAAGCCATTTTAAAAACATTCACAAAATAATTCCATTATATTAACAGGGTGTTGTGGCAGCATGTCGTGTTGTGTAAGAGTGCGTTGTTGGGAATGCGTCTGGTTATGGTGTGCGTCGTGTGTTACGTAACACACAGTATGGGATCCCATACTGTTGCACTAAGCATGTCATGTCCATGTACTGAAATGTCTGCCTGATGATGGTTACTGTAACCGAAACATGTTGTGGCAACTTTACATTATTGAATATAGTATTATTGTGTTTTGACTGAACGATATTGTAGTTAGTACTACAATACAACGGGATGGCGCCTATAACAAAAATTAGAAGGTAAACTACAGTGTGTCCCACTCGCTACTGAACTCGGCATTTCTTTAATAATTTTACCACTAATGAGGATATTGCAACGAAATTTGAAGCGGACTACAGACACATTCCTTTTCATTTCTCACACAACGAACGTACTCCTGTTCAAATTTCGTTGCAATATCTTCATTGGTGTTAGAATCATTAAAGAAATGCCGGGTTCGGTAGCGAGTGGGACGTTCTATACTACTTGTGTTGGACTTGCAGACTTTCTGAAAGGCACGTCATATTCGTTTGCGGGAAATTTTTCTTCTCTGCATAGGTTGCGAGTTTAAACAGAAATTACAGAATGGATTTTTTGAAGTAAAGACACACGTAAAATCTGTTACAACAGCGAGATTTGATGTTCTGTCAGCGGTGGTTGCCTAAGTTGGAAGTCCTCTGTGATATAACGCTGTGACGTTAGGCCAGTAGTTTCCGACGTGTCGAACGCACCGGTATCCTTCGTGACGCTGAGAACTGGTGGCCCATCAACATGGTGTCACAAGCCAGGAGGCATAAATCTTTAATCAAAGCTATTACCATTTTCCAATATAAATTAACGATACATTTTAATTTTGTTTTAGAGTTTGCTTACTCTGTCATTTTAGGTACAATATTAACAGTCATTTTCGTAGCGTGTATGGCAATCCAGCTATTTATTTATGTATTGCAGGCTTCTAAAAATTTATGTATTCATTTTACAGCATATGCCGTAAGCAGGCTTCTAAAAATTCAGGTCGTCTTTTGTACTCCTGGCTACATTGAGTTCAAGGTGACTTGGTGTGCCTGATTGTGTTTGTATAACCGGTGGACGTTTTCTTCCAGGCAATGTGTGCGTTTTAAAGTAAATAAAGAAGCTCATATAACACCTACATACAAACGAAAGGAGTCCTTGAATAGTCTGTTCGGACTAGACGATAAAACAAACACGTTCGGCAGAGTTTCGCTTCCACTAGGATGCAACGAAACGTGTTTGTCTTCTGCATTAACACCATGACTTCAACCTTCACTTGTACCGCACGTAGCAGTTACACACATTAGCGTATCCATTTTTCACGGAATTGAAGAATACTCGGCCGCGTTCGTAGTCAGAATTCATGAACACCATTACGTTTCGGAAGCACGTGCTTGGGGAGGGGGGGCGTCGATAGCTCAGGCGTTATAGCCACTCGCCACGGGATGGAAGGTTCGGGGTTCATACCCCGGTGGGGGCAAGAGATTTTCATTCTCACCCGTCCATATCGGTCCCGGGGTGCACCCGGCCTCTACTACGTGGGTATTATTGGTTATGTTCCCTGGGGGTAAGGCGGCCGGCACGTTGGATTATCTTATCCTCGTGTAGCCCCGAGTTTAAGCGTGGGTAGAGCTGTACCTGTGCCTCTCATTTGGGTATCCGGTGGAATGTTACTGGGCGACCTTTACCTTTCCTTTGGTAAATCCGTCGTAACTCGAACAGGGTAAGAAATAACACTTACTTGTTGGGTCGGTCAGTAGAATATGTGTTTCTTGCCCTTTCCACTTGAAGAGAGAAGCAGAACGAACTTCCGAAACATAATTATTATAACAAACTGTAACACTAAGGACAAAGTAAAAAAAAAAGTGGTCCTAATCCAGGGATGCAGAAATCCCCGTCGCCAGGTCATCCGGACGACTGACGTTTTGTAGAATGGCGCCTAAACTTTGTGGGCCTTCAGTATCAAACCTGTTTCCTGTCATCGTTCTGGTGCCTGGAACTTGGAGATGGCTTCTACATTTAAGGAATATTTGTATACCACTTTTCTAACAAGTGTGTCGGACATGACTTTTGACTTTCTGTTGGCGGTGACTATGAAGGTAACAGACTGAGGGGATGTGACGCCGTTTAGGTTACCGACGTTTCGGACAGACCTGTTGCCTCCACCGTCGTATGCTTCCAAAATTATATGATGTTTATATTGGTGATGCTTTTGGTGTTGATGATGATTGTGATGATAATTCAGTTCTGTCCAGTCCAGTTCAGCCCGGTTCAGCCCAGTCCAGTCCAGTCCAATTCAGTCCAGTTCAGCCCGGTTCAGCCCAGTCCAGTCCAGTCCAATTCAGTCCAGTTCAGTCCAGTCCAGTCCAGTTCAGCCCGTTCAGCCCAGTCCAGTTCAGTCCGGCCCAGTCCAATTCAGTCCAGTCCAGTCCAGTTCAGCCCGGTTCAGCCCAGTCCAGTCCAATTCAGTTCAGTCCAGTTCAGTTCTTATTAACATTCTGAATCAACAGCCAAATGACCAATAACAGAAACAGCACAATATACTGACACAAATTACAAAGAACAATAAACAGGACAATGAAACAAACAAATAAACGAAAATATACTATAAAACTTTCTTGGGACACCTTGTGGTACAGAACAAATTATTAAACCTGAATGTAATAATTTGCCTTCTGAAGATAAGAAAATTACTACTACTACTACTGCCGCTGCTACTGCTGCTGCTACTACTGCTACTGCTACTACTACTGCTGCTGCTACTACTACTACTGCTACTACTACTGCTGCTACTACTACTACTACTTCTACTACTACTGTTACTATTACTACTACTACTACTACTGATGCTGCTGCTACTGCTACTACTACTACTGCTGCTGCTAGTACTACTACTACTGCTGCTGCTGCTACTACTACTACTACTGCCGCTACTACTGCTGCTGTTACTACTACTACTACTGATGCTGATGCTACTGCTACTACTACTACTACTACTACTGCTAGTACTACTACTACTACTGCTGCTACTACTACTACTACTACTGCCGCTGCTACTGCTGCTGCTACTACTGCTACTGCTACTGCTACTACTGCTGCTGTTACTACTACTACTACTACTACTACTACTGATGCTACTGCTACTGCTACTACTACTACTACTAATACTGCTGCTAGTACTACTACTACTACTACTGCTGCTGCTACTACTACTACTACTACCGCTGCTACTGCTGCTGCTACTACTATTACTGCTACTACTACTGCTGCTACTACTACTGCCGCTGCTGCTGCTGCTACTACTGCTGCTACTGCTACTACTGCTGCTACTGCTACTGCTACTGCTACTACTGCTGCTGTTACTACTACTACTACTGACGCTGCTGCTACTGCTACTACTACTACTGTAGCGACTGGCTACGTGCTGGTCGGTCCGGGGTTCGAATCTCGGTGGGAGCGAGATTTTCCGCACCCTTCCAAACCGGTCTCGAGGCCCACCCAGCCTCCTGTACATTGGTACTGGTGGCAAGGATGTGGGGGGAAGGGGGGGTGGCGCTGACCACCTACCCATCTTGCGCCAGTGTTGAGTATGGGTAGATCCGCACTTCTTTGCAGCTTGGCATGTAACTGGACAGCCTCTAACTTTACTACTGCTCCTACCAATAGTAATAGTAATAATAATAGTGATAACGATAAAATTAATAGTATCCGCAATAGTGCTACGTAAACATGAGGCCGCCGTTCTGGGATGTTTCACGGCGTAGGTTGACAGTGGGTTACCGAAGTGTCGAGACATTCTGTGGGTGCCGTCTTCCAAGGAGAGTGTGGCTAAACGTAGCTACGATTGCAAGCAATAATAGTTATGTCTAGGCTGGGATTCCATCTTATGAGCGTCTGCGTTAGGCCACGAGTTAAAATGAATTCCATTGTAGAATTTCAAATTGACACAGTCTGAAAAAAAGAGCATTAATATCACGCGTTTCGAGGGGCTGGGCACGTGCAAGCGAAAATGTTTGTGTGTGACACGTGGGATTTTTATAGCATTGTTTCTGCGGACTCGGGTCATGTATGTGCTGCACGCGGAAGTCATTAGGCTACATTTTGAAATAATAACCATAGGAACAGCGAAACTAGAGCTAACCTGCACAACAGTTGAAGACAAATGGGGGAGTGGAGGTGCAGCTCCACTCATTGGTAGCACGGCTCTAGATTGAGGTGAGTGGTCATCCGTATGCCCCGGCCGCTGTGCTCCAGGTGAAAGATAACCCGGTACCCATTGACTAGGAAGCTTCGTGGACCTCAGAGTCGGTTTGGATATTTTGAAGAACAGAAAAATAATTCTTGCCTCAGCTGGGATTCGAATCCCTGGTCGTCCATCCCATGTACTAGTCTCTGTACTGACACAGTGTGAAGGATAGTATTACGTGTCAGCTCTGTGAAGAATAACCTTTACTGAGACGTGACGCCGAATATTCGAGAAGAAATTTGCCAGACTTCAGGAGGAACCAGGTGCTTTCATCTGCAGGGTAGGTTAGTCTTCTCGCGTCACTACACTCCACTTTCCAACCCTAAAAATGGCAACAGCAGGCTGACCAAAACGCTACCGAATGTCCACCGGACTTCGCGTGCCTGCATCCCGTATGGCAGAAACCAGGCTGTGAGAACTTCAGCTTGTCTATATTCGTAACCTGCTGTCTACTGCGGTAATTCTGTAATCGTTTGTATTTCCCACAGCCATTTCGCTGTGTTCCACACCGGTATGTGGACATCACGAATTGGCACGCAGTTGCCGTCAGAATGTTGTAAGGAGTAGTGCAAATATGTAGGTCGAAAGGCGACGTGCCTGAGTGGGAAGAAATCTCATAAGTGTTTTTAACCTTTTGACATCTAACGCCAACTGTAGTGGTCGTACGTCACCGCTAACCTCTAACGTTGCATTTTATATACTTATTCAACAAATATAGGTACTGAATATTTTAAACATGGCATATACTCTCCGTTTTTTTCTCTTCAAAATGCAGTTTGTTTCATAATTCTAACGTATTTAGTTCATGTATTATTCACATTTTATATACAGAGTGTGCTAAAATAAAAAATAATTCCGGCGCCAAAAGGTTAATTAGGGGTCTAAGTACACGAGCAAAAATATCAGTTGAAGAAATTCATGTGTTTAATTTCATATGTTCCATCTTCTGTGCGTTAATCAGGTCCATAATATACATAACCAACAAAATGCACTTCAATGTTTATGAAATATTCTTATCGCAATTTTCTTACCTACATGTTTCGGTCGCTATTGCGGCCATCTTCAGGGTGGAATTATTACAAGAATACAAATTTACAGTGTGGTAGGTTGTGTCACAGTCAGTTCATAATGTTTAAAAAATTATTATAATTTCAGTTAAAATTAGATAATTAATATAAATATAAGTTAAAAAATGTGTAATACTTAAAATTTTGGAAGTTAAAATTTTAACTTCCAAGATTTTAAGCATTACCCATTTTTTTAAGTTAAAATTGCACTTTTTACCTTCCAAGATTTTAAACATTACCAATTTTTTAAGTTAAATTGTACAGTTTAAACTTCCAAGATTTTAAGCATTACCCATTTTTTACGTTAAAATTGCACTCTACCTTCCAAGATTTTAAA
>Ga0123354_10020909_pt1:0-7500 | contig 10300 bp, 8 predicted proteins | sample TergutLab28metaG_2_FD_97872 | JGI IMG/M metagenome (GOLD analysis project Ga0123354, IMG submission 97872) | Labiotermes labralis P4 segment gut microbial communities from Petit-Saut dam, French Guiana - Lab288 P4 | ecosystem: Host-associated > Arthropoda: Insects > Digestive system > Gut...
CTTGAGAAGCTAACTGGTTTGCAGCTAGTCAAGAAATTCCCCGCACTTCACGGAACCCGAAGGTTCATTACCGCACTCACAAGCGTCCGCCACCTGTCCCTATCCTGGGCCAGCCCAATCCAGGTCTTCAGGGAATACATAAACGTTTTTATGCGTGCAGATTTTATGTCAACTTATTTGGCAGGCGTTTTACATGTAAAATTAAAATTAAATTATTTAAACCATTAAAATTAGCTTATACAACATAAAATTATTTTAAGTAAACACTTATATCATGTGCTGCGTCCAAACATTTGTGACTGAACTTAGGAGTGTGTGTTTGACGATGCAGTAAAGGAAAGTTAAAATAAAATAGAGGATTAGTTCATAACAAGTTACAGTATCCATTCTGTTTGCTGCTGATCAGTCAGCACTTGTTAAATGGAGTATATTTTGTAGCCAGTTTACACATTAAGTACAGTTTATGGGGGGGGGGAAATTAAAAAATTCAACTTTTAAATTAAACGTCATGGCATTTAAAGAGAGTGAACACATTAAAGGAAAAATTTTGCAGTAACATAATGGAAAGAATAAAATAATTTAACTGCTGCTTTGGATGTAATAATAATAATAATAATAATAATAATAATAATGCCTACAAAAATCCATAACTTTTCCAATCCACCTTATGTGAAGCAATTCCACGCACATTTTAAAGTGTAAGAAGGATACCTGTTCGAAATTTTATTAGAAGATGGCAGTACGAGAGCTAAACTGAGACTGAAAAGACGAAATTTTTGAGGCCAGTTTAATAATATGCGTAGTAACTTCAAAACTTTACCGGAACTCGCTGGTGTAAGCTACAATAATGGCTACTGTGAATAAAGAAATGTACTTTAATATTCTTCGTCGCCTTAGGAAGCCATCAGAAGGAAACGCCGCGAAAAATGGAGAACTGGCATTTGGTTTTTCCTTAACGACGATGATCCAGTACATCAATCGGTTTTGGTCAGAGATTTCTCAGCCAACAACGTGACAACACTGGAAGCATCCTCCATATTTTCCACCCTGTCTCCAGCTGATTTTTACCGGTTTTCTCGACTGAAACTAGCACGGAAGGGATGAAGCTTCTTCTATGCTATTGACATCACTGAGAATTCGAGAGAAGAGCTGAAAAGGATTTCAGAAAATGGCTTCCAGGAATGCTTCCAACACCTTTACAGTCGCTGGCAGAAGTGTATATTTTCACAAGGGGACTATATTGAAAAAAGTAGCTTAAATGATTGTACTGCTTTCTATTTCTCAGAAATAAAGTGATTCCGGGAACAGTTTGAAACTACCATGCACATTATACCATCATGAATCATATCAAGAAGTAAGAGAAATGAAATATGTAGAATTAAGTTATTGTGGTCTGTAAAAAGAGAGGACTCAACCAGTCTTACGAGTGAAGGATACACACAGCTCCTGGGTAAGTGTGCGAATGTATTAAAACTGACAGCAACAATGTAGGTCGACCAAGGTAAGGATGGAAAGACATGAAGACAGATGAAGCCAAAAATTTTCTTGTGCCTTGCTGCTGGTGATGTAATTGAAGAAATAGGGTGGGATGGAGTGGTATAGATTCATTTTTTCTCAGGACAGAGACACGTGGCGGGATCTTGTGTATGCGGTAATGAAACTTTGGTTTCCATAAACTGCGGGTGCTCTCTTGACTAGCTGAAAACCTATTAGTTTCTCAGGAATTACTCTGCTCCACGCAGTAGACTAGTTTTATCGAAGTCAATTTTAACTTCAGTATTTCCATAATTATGTCGACCTGTTTCGTGCTGTCGATAGAGGGGTGGGGGAGGGTTATCTGCTTGTCACCGTATTTGTTCCAGCGGTCAACGGTTTCTCAGTTTGTATCAGAATAAAATGTTTCCTTTTACGTCTTAAGCCGCTTTTGCACCATTTATTTCCACGCCTGTTTCTCGATTTAAATGTAATTTCATCAAAGCTGATATTTTTGGCCGTGTTCGATGTAACCAGGCACATCCATTTGCTCCTTAACCTCGACATATATTACAGTCGATGACCGCCCACAATACGCTGCTGCAGCACAACTGTTCAGTTTATCCCCCTCCCACACATTGGTATATGCTGTTCTTGCTCGCACGTTTATCGCCATGGAACTGTGGCATTCTTCAATAAATTCCACTAGCTTTTACACCATCTAGCCACAAAATCGGATCACTCATTCTTTCAGTGCAGCAACAGTGTTTCAAAAGTCACACCTATTAACGCTCTAAGGATTACAGAATCGTTAGAAATATACAACCGAAAATGAGGGCACATTCGTAATATTTCCATGTATTACGGTTTTCAATGTTGCTGGCATATTTTTTTTAAAAATAAAATTGCCTTTAATTTTTCACTTTCTCTTTCACTATTTTCTTCCATTGCCTGGTATCCGGATCTAATGTACACAAATAGAAGTGGCGTTACGTAGCGTCGTTTAATGAGCACTGACTGCGCTCAGAGGTTACGGTTAATGTAGTCTGGACTGTGAACGGTGTCTTGGCGTTCTTTGCATTAACTGTATAAAGCCACATGACCTCATTCAGGGACTTTCAGACACCACAAGATAAATCTGAGTGACCACATAGGCTGTAATATATGTGCCTCAACTTGTCACTCTGCACACTGCCATGTGAGAAACTGAACAGAGTTTTGAGACCTTAAATAATACCGCATTTCAGACCTGAACTCATTTTTTGACGCGTTCTTTTAAATATCGAAGAACGCCTTGTTTGTTTCGTAATCTCTTTTCTCCTGTCTGTCAGTCTGTTGGCTAGCATGTCAATTCGTGGCCTTCAGTGGACGGATTTTCGTGAAATTTGATATTGGGAACTTTTACAACAGTCTGTTTAGGAACTTAAAATTCGCCTTAAATCGGACAAAAATATATGGAATTTTATTGAAAATTTATATACCTACGGCTATATTTTCGACAGCAGGGCGGAATACTTTTATCTCGATTACAGTGCACAGGGTACCCCGTGTAGCGTTTCCATGTCGACACTGAACTGCTTTGTATTGTCGACAGATACAAGTAGGTCAAGAATAATATAAAGCGAAAGCACTGTTGCGTTTCTATAGCAACAATGGTTGTGTGAAGGCGCCAACATATTATGTCATACGTACATTGCTTATCTTGTTAACATAACGGGCCCCATACATTCTAAGTTAAACTGTGCAGTTTAACTTTGTAAAAAAACTGCACGAAAACTGAACGGAATGTTCTCTGGCACCGCACTGGTTTCCAATCAGTTTCGTCAGTTCTGTGTCTTCTTGTGTGTGTGTGACTATGGTGGATAAAAACAACGCTGTCGTTTGTTGTTTGCTAGCCACATCAGCCATAATGTTATCCGAAAAGAAAGCGTAAAATTTGAAGTAAGAAGTAGTATTTGAAAAGGAATATATCATGTGGTGCTCATGTGCTGAATGAACTGCTATAAACGGATATTACTCTGACTGCTGTTCAAAGTGACCTCCACAATGCTGTATGCATAATTCCAGGTGCCTAAAAAGATAATTACGAGGGAATCGTTTTTATCAGTGTGGGAAGTAAGCGTGGAGGTGCTTCACAATAACGATGCAGTAAGGTGCCGTGTTGTGTCTTGAAACATTCAAATGTTCTTAAGGATGTAATTATTGATAACAGGTATGCACTGATATAGCATGTTGTACTCAAAATGACCCACCCACACCATTATTTTGACTTTAGACATCCCGTTGTGCAGCTCAGTAAGTGAGTACACGAAGCTTGTTAATAATGTAAACACAACAGAGTTTTTTCTTACAATAAAACCAACGAGATGCATTAATTTCTCTAATTTATTTTTGGAATAGAACTCTACATGTTTCGGACATGTTTTCTCTCCGTCATCAGGAGTCTAGTACTGTATACACAGCAAGAGGTATATGTCATACAATACTAGACTCCTGATGACGGAGAGAAAACCTGTCCGAAACATGCAGAGTTCTATTCCAAAAATAATTTTGAGAAATTAGTGAATCTCGTTGGTTTTATTATAAGAATATATCACGATGCGCGGTACTCTGAATGTCAAATTCAGTAACTCTATTTTTCTTAATAGAACAAACTGTTTTGGCCTAGGCTAGGCCAGCCTCAGGTTTACATTTTTTTTTTAAACATCATGAAACCGCTTGTACATTTTACCTCAATATGTTTTAAAAATTGATTGTGAACCTAAAGATGGCCTAAACTAGGCCGAAACTTGTCGTTCTATTAAACAAAAATAAAGATGTCGTTGTGTTGAGACTATTAGCAAACGGTGTGTAGAGATTTACATAACTATATCCTGAACTAAATCACACCTTGTGCAGAACATTCTGTATAAAGATGTGTGAGCTTCCGCTGCAGTCGGTTTGTTCAGCAATACTAATTTATGTCACAGGTTATTTTGTTTTATGTACGTGATTTTATCTTAGATCATTACGAAATTAGTTGCAATAATATCGCTGTAGACAAAAGAAAAGGACCATTGCATAATGTCACACAATTACGCTACTATACGAAGAATTTCTTGGCTAGCTTATCAGTTATTGACATTTTCAAGAAAGGCTTGGCAGCATTAAGATACTTATCGACAATCTTTGAGGCTGTGATTGTTTGCTGATAAATGGTTGGATAGTTATGAATAATGAACTATAAAGTCATGGAAGGAAGTAGTGCTGACTAATTGTACGTGAGTACCCAAAATTTGCTTGGTGGGACTGAGAGAAACTACGAGACTGTTCAGCAATAATACCTCATATCTCGGGACCAAACTTTGATGCAGGCCTTCTAGAATTCGAAGTAGGAAGGCTAACTACAGTGACGTCATTTGTTAGGTAGAGAGAATAATATACTCTCCTTAATGTAATTTCGTACCGCAATTTTCTCATATCTTAAGCCCACATAATTCTTGTGCCGTTTACCCAAGACCACTGCCAACAGCACACCGTCAGAAACATCTAACACGGGTCGTGAGAAGTTTCGCATTGGCGTTTTAATTTTGATACTGTGGCAAGTTGCCCGAAATGGTTTACAGTGTGGGTAAAAGTCAAAGCAAATACATAGCATCTGGCCGCAACTAGATTCTGGTTTTTGTGCGAGCGAATCTGGTGAACCTGTAGGAGGCATTCACCGAGAAATGTATCTCACGAATCGTGTGATTTTGAAACACCGTGTCGATAATTAGTGTACTTTGGTGCCAGCATGTTTGCTGCGTCCCAGCACGCTCAATTACACCGAGAGTTGATATCTGAACTTCCTGCATCCGTGTTTGCTTTTTTTTTTTTGTGGTATCGCTCGTTCCTCCTTCAAATCTTTGAGTATAGTGAAGCCATATTTTGGTCCTGAGGCGTCTAATTGCTTTACTGTAGCAGTCCCTTATGACAGACGAATGAAAATGGATGGAAAACTGAATGGAGGTTGTGTAACTGGTAGTTTTAAACTACAAGCAATGTCACTTGGCGTCATTGTCAAGCCGTGACATGTAAGGGAGTATGGAGCTGTAGTTCCACGCATTCGTAACCTCGGAAGGTAAGGAGTGAGCTTCACGTTGCCGGCGACTTTACCCAACGGAGACAGGCCCCTTTACCCATTGGACAGGGGATAATTGAGAGGCAGGACCGTTTTGGACTATTTAAATGAAAGAAAATACCTTTCCTCAGACTTTTTTAGGACCGTTCCTAAAATGGCGAAAAACAAGCCTGTCCGTCCGTCCGCATGGAGGAAGTCAGCTCCCCGGAATTTCGTTAAACTTGATATTTCAGTATTTTTCGAAAATATGTCGAAAAAATTCGAAATTCTTTAAAATCTGACAGGAATAACAGGTACTTTACATGAAGACCAACACACATTTTTGATCATATCTTACTCACTTCTTCTTAGCATGAGAAGTGTTTCTGACGAAAGTTGTATAGAAAATCACAAAACACATTTCATGTTTTTTTTTTCGAAAATCATGCCGTTAATGAGGTAAGGTACAAAAATGCCGTAGAACTAGGGCAGGTCATTGATGATAATATGACGCATGCGCACTGCATGCTGGTTACTAAAGGCTACAAACACACACTCATAATATGTAATATTTATTGCCTTTCTATGACACCAGTGGTTACGCGAACGCATCTGATTGCCTATCTTCTTGTTTAAATATACGTAGTGTGTGTCAGAGCGGCTGCTGACATCAGCACAAATGCGATATGGAGGCTCTCGCAGCGGTGCTGTTGGCCATTCAGTTCTAGAATATCTCGTTTTGTCCTTAGGTAGATCGAAGGATCGTATTGGCTTCAACTTCAAGGTTAAGCGTTCCAGGAACTCTTCTTGGATCATGTGTCACGTCTTGCATGCAGTCGGCGAGGTAGTTCGAGACAGCCGGAAGATAATTTGCTGCGTGTCCGTTAACTGAGAAGTGAGTGTGAAGCTCAGAGTGCAGAGGTCGTCTTTCTTGGCGCTGAGACCAAACTTCAGTCGCGGGGAAAGCGATACTCCTCGCCAAATGCCCCTTACAAGGGCCGCCTCTTGTACAGAGCACAGTGACATCTGCCGGAAAATAACACATACCTTTTCATCTCCATAGGTCTCCAGATAACGGACACTCTGTACATGACCAGTAATGTACTGTATTATAGAACCTTCACAGAAGAAGCTTGTTATTAATACCTATTCATTGTAGGTGTAGAGGGTTACTGTTGCGCCTGATATCGCTCAGAAAAACACACACACATATGCTTTGTATGACTCCTCTGGACGGGGGATCGGCCCATCGTAGATACCGCTACAGTCCAGTTCCCGAATCTTGATACATGACGGGTGAAAAAGTGGCGAAAAATTTAAGGAAAAGGGAGACACAGGGTACGAGGCTACAATCTGTTTTATGGCAGGAGATGTCAGTGAAAAATGTCATTCTCAAATACGTCGGCCGCTAGAACATAAGGTGCCGATGAGGTCACTGTAGTGCTTTTGCACAAACATTAGATGCTGAGTGTCTTCGCCAGGCGAATACCCACAACATACTACCCCGGATTTCTAACGTCCTGTCCAAGCCTCTAGTTACCATAACTGAACAATATCTGACAACACTCAGCACACACAAGCGACAGACATTGCAACCCCGGACTGGACTCGAACCCGCAATTCCTGCAAGCGAGTGGTCGCAGACGGACGCCTTAGACCGTGCGGCCAAAGGGATCGGCCTGTTTTATTGTAACTTGAGAATATTTCGGCCATCAGATAAGCATCATCAGGTAGTTACTGCAGCTTATTACATTAATATGGATCCCGAATTATATGCATAGTTCTTATGGTAATATATCTATAAACTACAACCTAGTATCGCAATATATATTTTGAGTTTGTTTTCGTCTTATATCCTATTTCATAATACATGTATGTAAACTACTGGAGTTTGGTTATTGTCTTTCATGTTTATTATAACTTTTATAGGTTAAAACATTCTCCTGTAT
>Ga0123354_10020910_pt1 | contig 10300 bp, 6 predicted proteins | sample TergutLab28metaG_2_FD_97872 | JGI IMG/M metagenome (GOLD analysis project Ga0123354, IMG submission 97872) | Labiotermes labralis P4 segment gut microbial communities from Petit-Saut dam, French Guiana - Lab288 P4 | ecosystem: Host-associated > Arthropoda: Insects > Digestive system > Gut ...
AGCCCTAATAGTATTGTTATGGGGTCACAAGCAGTACTAATATGGGATCACGTAGTAATGTTACATGAAGCCTTAATAGTATTGTCACAAGCAGTACTATTATGGGGTCACGTAGTATTATTACATGGAGTTCTAATTGTATTGTTATGGCGTCACAAGCAGTACTATTATAGGATCACGTATTATTGTTACATGAAGCCCTAATAGTATTGTCACAAACAGTACTATTATGGGGTCACGTATCATTGTTACATGAGACCCTAATAGTATTGTTATGGCGTCACAAGCAGTATTATTATGGGATCTCGTAGTATTGTTACATGGAACCCTAATAGTATTGTTATGGCTTCATAAGCAGTACTATTATATCATCACGTAGTATTGTTACATGGAGCCCTAATAATATTGTTATGGGGTCACAAGCAATTCTATTATGGGATCACCTAATATTGTTACAGGAAGCCCTAATAGTATTGTTATCGTCACAAGTAGCATTGTTATGACATAATACTTTTTATTTCACCACAAATAGTTTCCTTGTGAGCCCACAAATGCTGCTGTCACGCGGTCTGTAGTTCTGTAGAGGGGTCACTTGTACTGTTGTTATTATACCGTCTGGTATGCAGGAGCACATGCTTCTGCATACCAGACGGTCATCTGCACAGAGTGATATAAACCAGGTATCACATTAATAAAAATTCTCCTGATGATGGGCACATGGCTTCCCGAAACATGTAGAGAATAGAAATAAACATACATGAAAAAATAGTGCGTCAAGTTGGTTATTTACAAGGTGAAAGACCAAGTTTCACACCCATATACGTGTTCTTATGCTCTTTATGGAAGATAATTCCCATTTAATAAAGCGAAGTGATGGATGATGCTGCATGTGCTTGAACTAACCAGGCAGATACTGTTAGAACATGATTTGAGATAAAGTACTTGTCGGCTGTGGATAGTGCATGTTCTCTGTTGCGAGCAGGTCAGCGCCTTTGGGTGTTGACTCCGGTTGACGATCAGCAAACACAAGTTGTAGCCTGATTTAAGATGCTATTGAAACTTCTCTGACATAAGGGTTAGGGTGTGCAAATTGCCTTGCGTCGTGGACCCAGTGCTGCATGTTCTACAGGACTAAGCTGATGTTGAACTTGTACTGACCGAGACCGGCGGTCGCGACGTCGAGTGACGTCGGATCGTATTGACGGAACTTGTGAAGAGCGGAATGGAAACGGAAGATAAGACGGAGCAGTTGTATCGTAACCAATCCGCCATTACGCATGTTTTCTATCCTTTACTTCTCTATTCTGCCTGTGGACGGTGACTTTATACTGTTCCCCATATGCAGGAGGGCTTCTTTTTGGGGACTCCTGAAGACATACATGAATGAATGAATGAATGAATAGACCAGTGGCTCTGGTGACGGAGTATCCCTGTCCATGGGGACCCTATTAGGGAGCATGGAGGGGGCTCCCTTACCAGGGACTCTAAGGGAAGGAAAAAAGAGATATATCAAGACGGACCTAAAAATGCCCTGTAAGCGGGTATCTGTCTCCATAAGAGCCCCGTTGGGGAACCTGGTGGGGAATCGCTTGCCGGGACTTTTTGAGTGAAAGGGATAGTAAATCTGGGTTCCTTTCTTGGACCCAAAGGACATTACGATTTTAAGTCTGGGGGCCATCTGGAACTTTGGTAAAGGGACAGAGCTCTACTGAGCTAATATTAGATTATGGGCACAAAGGGCCACAAGGTCTAGGTGCATCGGTACCGTAAGAGCTCGAACCCAATACAAATCTACCTATCTCCACTCTTCCTGTTCTTCTTCTTTATCCGATTATCTGACTTTCCTATATTTATTCGGGGGGACCGCGGTGGCACAGTGGTTAAGGTACTGTGCCACAAATCGGAAGGTCGCTGGTTCGATCCCAGATGGTGTCAGTGGATTTTTCATTGACATAAAATCCTTCCGATCGCACTATGGCCTGGGGTCGACTCAGCCTCTAACAGAAATGAGTACCAGGAGCATTTCTTGGGGGTAAAGGCGGCCGGTGCGTACGGCTGACAACCTTACTACCATCCTGTTCCGTTGTCACGAAATCTGGGAACCTTAATTTCCTGGAATCCTCTGGGCCTGTCCAGGCCTGTAATGGGATTGCTTTACCTTTTACCTATATTTATTCTCACTTTTCTTATGATTTCTCTTCTCCTTTGTTTTATTTCTTTTACTCTTCATTATCACGTCTTCGTCTCTTTCTCTCTCTCACTGTTTTGCTGCATACATTTATTCAGGGATGCACGAATCCCGCGCGCCAGATCGCCGTATGATGGTGCCTAATTTTTTCTGTATCCTCAGCGTTGAACCTGCTACATGTCATCCTTCTAGAGCCTAGAATTTTGAGGTGGTTCCTAGATTTTCGGGGAAAAAAAATGTGTGCACGGCACGCTATACTATGCGTATTCATTCGCGTGTTACCATTTTTTTATATCCCACTTCTACTGTGTCTTGTGTCATTCCTGCGTCTTGCTTTACTCCGATGCCCAGCGACCTTTCAGTTTTAAAAGCATAGTGACGTAACTCATAGCTATGTCTACATTCTGCGTGTTTACATCACTATTCTATTTCGCTGTCTTTTACTTCTGTATTGTTCATTCCTTTCATTATATAAATAGCCTAGAGCCGTTAGCTGTTTGTAAAAGTGAGAGAGCAGAAAATGAACATGTCCTGTCACTAACTGAAAGTAATCTGCAGGCATCAGTAACACTACTGTTGAGCACGCTGCATTGATATTCCTACCTTAATACATCATCATCGTCATCAAATATCAAGGATTGGACCCTTTGATCCGTTCCGTCTCCACAGTTACAGCTGCTCGCGCCAACGCTTCTTCGGTCTTCCAATTGTTCTCCTTCCTTGCGGTCTGTAGTGGTATGATTTCAAAGCGATTCGGTTTTGTGACATTCTTTGCAAGTGAGAAAGCCAGTTCCCTCTATATTCATCTGTCTTGTCTAGTGTGCCTGTAATCTGCAGTTCGCGGCGTATGCAGTCATTTGTTTTATGGTCATAAAGGGTGAAGCCTGCCAGAGGTCTCAGTAACTTCATTTCTGCCGCTTCAATTCTTTGTCTTTTTACGGCTGTTAGAGTTCAATTTTCTGACCAATATAAAAATGTAGGTAAAACTAGTGTGTTGTATCTTATGCGTTTTGGACCGTGCATCATCTTGATATTTGAATAAAGGTAGATCAACTTGATGACACTTGCTTTATTATGTCAATTTACTGCTCAACATGTTTCGGATGTTAATACATAGAGTAGTGGTTCAGCCTGGACCCGGATACCACATCACCAACAGCCAATCCCGCTACATAACACCAACACGCCTCAAGTCAGCACAACTAAGCCTACACAATAACGCACCAAGTAGTCGCAAGCTCCTGAAGATGGATGTATTAACATCCGAAACATGTTGAACAGTAAATTGACATAATAAAGCAAGTGTCATCAAGTTGATCTACCTTTATTCAAATAGTGTGTTGTATGTTTTCAAAACAATTTCCGTTCTCACTTTCTTAAAAATAGTTCCGTTAATAGTACCTATTAATTGTAAAAATTTTGCTAATTTAAATTCTAAATCATTGGAAAATTGGTAAGATATACTGCAACCTAGATAAGTAAATTGGCTAAACTTGTTCTGGTGTTTCATCATTTATAATTATTTTTGTTCTTAGGTGAACTGCTTTAACACAGAAGCACAAAATGAATATCCGCAATATAAAGGTTTTAAAGTGAACTGTGAGTGCTGTCAGTTGCAGGTTGCTGAACCGTACTGAAACAAATTTAATGAACCCAAACCGGATACGACGGGCTTGACATGTTCAGAATTGAATATGGTTTGTCGATTAAAAAAAACTGAGGTTTTGAATTATGTAACCGAGAGCTATGAATTAAAAAATGTTTTGATATTAAATGCCATGGGGAATTTTTTTTTGAAAGGACGGTGCCAAATTATATTATCGAGAGGCATTCCAATTATTTGTGGCAAATGACCTAGTAGCATAAGAGGAGGACTTTCTTAGGACGTTAGTCTTGGTCCGGTAAAGGTGAAGTTAGGTGAAGTTCAAACTAGAATAGGCGTTTAACCCTTTAAACGCCGAGTTAAATCCCATCTGCCATCTGCTGGCATTATTAGGAGCTCACCATATTTTCCACATTGGCAGGAAAAGGGTTAAAGCCCAGCGGGGGAGTAAAAGTACAGCTGTACTGTTTGTTGCAACGTCGGGGATAAATGAGCTTGTATGTGGGGCCATTATCACACTCCGACCGTTTTAACCCCAGGGAATGACCTGGTACCCTTTATATAGGAGGCTGAATGGGCCCAGGGCAGGTTTGGACGGGTGTGTAAAATCTCGCTCCTGATGGGATGTCATTCTAATTACGAGTTTTGGAGAGCTGATTGTGTTCTAATTCGTTAGTGCCATCTGCCTTCCTTCAGCATAGTTTGTAATCACGGTATTTGGCGAAATGTTTAGAATATGACCTGGGTGCTTGAAACGTAATTATTAAATTATTGAAAGTATGAATCTATGTATGTGTAAGGTAAAATGATCCCGTTAGAGCCCCGGTGTGGCCCAGAGGGTGGGTAGAGGTATAGCTCTACTCTTCCATGACCGCGGCACTAGAAGGGGGTGAGTGGTCAGCAGCATGGCCCGGCCGCACTTTACCCCCGGGAAAGATCCGGTACCCATTTTATAGGAGGCTGAGTGGGCTTTAGGGCCCGTCTGGACGGACGGAAAATCTCGTCCCCACCGGGATTCGAACCCGGAACTTCCAGCCTGTAGTCAGTCACTATACGAGACTGAGCTACCCTTTACTATACTGTATCTTTGTGAAATGGAAGGAGGCAAGTATTCTAATATGATTGGCCCATTATGTGTGTATGTGTGCTTTATAAAATTAGTTAGTAGAACAAGTAATTTGCTGATATCCGTATATACATTCTTCTTCTTCAATCGAAGCAGTTCAGATTGCTACCACCATTGATTTTCGGACTGTCTTGAAGTGATACATTACAGGTAGCTATCATGAAGCTTTCTATTCTGTCCATTTTCATATAGCAATTATATCTTTAATTTACCAACTAAATGCGCATGTGCAATATATTCAATTGCATCTGTGAGTTTGGTTGAGGAATCAAAGATACAGTCACACGTACCTCTTGGACACCCTGGTGAATTCTAGTAAATGTTGCAGTGTAGAATCAGTCTTACTTACTCCATGGAGCAGAGTCCTTGAGAAGCTAACCGGTTTGTAGCTAGTCAAGAAATTACCCCCATTTTATGGAACCGGAAAGTTCATTACCGCATTCACAAGTGCCCGCCACCTATCCCTTTACTGAACCAGCTCGATCCAGTACATAACCCCACATCCCACTTCCTGAAGATCCATCTTAATATTATCCTTACATTTACACCTGGATGTTCCAAGTCGTTTGTTTCCTTCAGGGTTCCCCACCAAAACCCTGTATACACCTGACCTCTCCCCTCTACGCGCTACATGCACAGTCCATCTCATTTTTCTAGATTTGATCACCCGAACAATATTGGGTGAGGAGTACAGATCATTAAGCTCCTCATTTTGTAGCTTTTTCCACTCCCCTGTTACCTCATCCCTCTTAGGCCAAAATATTCTCCTCAGCACCCTATTCTCGAACACTCTCAGCCTAGGTTCCTCCATTAATGTGAGCTACAAAGTTTCACACTCATACATAACAACAGACAAAATTATAGTTCTGTATATCTTAATCTTTAAATGTTTTGATAGCAAACTGGAAGTAGTAATAGTGGTTGTGCTGGTGGTCGTGGTAGTAGTAGTGGTTATGGTGGTTGTAGTGGTAGTGGTAGTAGCGAATATTAATATTAATAGTAATAAATGAGATAATTGGTCGAATAATAACTTAGACTTTACTCATATACGTGTGGATAGCAGACAACGAAGTGCAGTGTGTTCACATCACATTCTTGTTCTTACGGTTTTGAAAATGAAACATGTTCTACATCTCGATTTGTGTGCTGTTATTGTAATGTCTTTATTACATTCTATTATCAATTTAGATCTGCATGCTGAATCAGTTTACCTTACGTCATTTTTCGTATGGTACCTCCTTTCAGTGAGCCCGGTAACTCAGTCGGTATAGCGACTGACTACGGGCTGGACGGTCCGGGATCGAATCCCAGTGGGGGTGAAATTTTCCGCACCTGTCCAGACCGGCCCTGGGGCCCACCCAGCCTCCTGTACAATGGATCTTTCCCGGGGGGTAAATTGCGGCCGGGGCGTGACCCTGACCCCTTACCCCCTTCTAGTGCCGTGGTCAAGAAAGAGTAGAGTTATACATCTACTCCCCCTATGGGCCGTACGGCCTGTACAGAGCCTCAGTGCCTGTACAAGAGTGCACTTTGCATTTACCTTACCTCCTTTCACCTGTTGTGCAGTGTGTTCTCAAATTAGGTCTCCTGAAAACATAGATACGCCCCGCTGTAGTAGATTCTGGTCGTCCATTGAATTACAAAGCCATCCGGTTTTTGTTTCTGTTTGAGCCGAACACCGGAAGTGCTGGAACATTGCTGCGCTGCTCGTGCCCTCTGACGTCCGTTCCAGGTGAAGTGCCTGACGTGTCGGTTTTGATGACGAAACGTCGTGTCATCTCACTCAGACCACTTTCTTTCATCTGACAGATTTTCAGTGAAAGCGGACGGTAGAGAGCCAAAATGATCGGATTCCAATAACAAACAGTTCCACAGGACTGCAGGCGTTTCCGGTGGGACCTTGATCTTTCTTTAGGCAGCGCTCGACATTTGCGGGCTGCGGGGACGAGGGACTGATTTTCGGACCCAATCCATTAATTGTGTGTCATGTTCAGCTAGATGTTAGAATATGCCATGCCGCTGTACACTGACAGTAGCAGCAACTGTTCATATTGGGTGGAACTGTATCTGGTTTGCGTTCTTCCCCTTAATGGGCGAAACGACACACACACACACACACACATATATATATATATATATATATATATATATATGTTGGCGATTATATTAGTATAAGTGTTGAATATTAATACCTTTTTCTTCTCTAATTAGGTAGGTCTACCCGCTATACTGTTAATTGTACATAAATAAGGTCGTATTCCTGGATCAGCAATTACAATCAGTACAGAAATTTTCTTCTCATAGAGTATCATATATACATATATATATATATATAATGTATGTCTATATATGTAGGATGCGTGCACATATAAGTACGTAAGGTAAAGCAATCCCATTACAGGCCTGGAGTGGCCCAGAGGGTTCCAGGAAGTTAAGGTTCCCAAATTACATGACAACGGCAAACGATGGTGGTAAGGTTGTCAGCCTTACACACCGGCCGCCTTTACTCCCCAGAAAATACTCCTGATACTCATTGCTGTTAGAGGATGAGTCAACCGCTGGGCCATAGTGCGATCGGAAGGATTACGTCAATGAAAAACTCCAATGACACTATCTTGAATCGCACCAGCGACCTTCCGATTTGTAGCGCAGCACCTTAACCAATGTGCTACCGCGGTCCCCGCATGTATGTATGTATTTATATGTATGTAGGCTGCGTAAACATACACGTGTGTATGTGTGTGTATATATATAAATTTATATATATAGGCTGGGTAAACATGCACGTATGTATGTGTGTATATATATTTATGTATGATTATATGTATATGTATATATATATAGGCTGCGTGCAAATGTATGTATGTATATATATGTATAAATGTAGGCTGCGTGTATAAGCATATGTATATATAATGTATATATATATATATTAAAGGTCATATTTTACCGAAATATACAGACTATTTCCAAAATATTATGTATTCTAAATATTTAAAAATGGGCCCCTTATTTCCAAAACATGTAGAATAATCACAAATAAAGTATACACCTGTGGTGCTTGGTTTAAAAGTGGGGTCATTATCTTTTAAGGAGTGTTGTTAGTAAGATGTGTGTCTTGTACTCAGTAGCCTGGTAGTCAAGTACACCACTCTTTTAGCTTTGTACTTTCAAATTTGACTCCAAATCGACGATTGTATGAAGGACTTCCTCCCCCCCCCCCCAAGTCGAATTTACTCAACATCTGTGACAAGGTGCTGTTCTGCGCCTCATAATTCTTACGCACTTGTTGTTCGGATTTTGTTTGCTTTTTGTCGCCCCTTACGCGTCACTTCTGCTACCCGTGTGACAGGGGTTAGTGTCACTGCACATGTGTGCGCCCTTTGTTCATGAGTTCGTTGATTCGTAATGTCTCATTGCCCTTTACATCCATGATTCTTATTTTTTACATCTTTTCCACCATTTCTACTAGAAACAATATTATCCCTTTACAGACGAAGCGCAGACCGCTTTATTTAAAGCCCCAGTCCGTACCGCGCTGTAAACACTTTTCGTCTCCGTTATAAAAACCAACCAGTTTATGCTGTAGGTGGCACAAGTCGCTGTTTGTTCTCAGATAAATACAAAACACATAAATACACCGTGGGCAGAGCGTACAGTTGTTGAATGTTAAACTGTTGGTGCATCACGTAACCAGTAGGCTTTAAATGGTTAACTCTTCCTCCCCTTTACCTGTTATGTATTAATTTTTGATTCCGTCTTTCTGTTGCACAATATTTATACCTTTAATATATCAGACATGGATTTATTGACCCCTAGTAAGAAGAATGGTTGCTAAATTTACATTCTACTTCAATATTACAAGTTAACTTTCCCCCAAAATTACTGTGTGTTAGATGCAGATGGGCCTCATTCCATGTAGCTATTATTTCACTAAACCTCATTAGTCAATTGTACTTGTTAAGCCTTATCCTGCTAACTTGGAGAATATGGTGAGATCCTAATAATGACAGAAAATGGCAGATGGGATTTAATTAAGCATTTAAAGGGTTAATAGCGGAGTAAGATAAAGCGCACCGTTGTACAGGCACTGAGGGTCTGTACAGGCCGTACGGCCAATAGGGGGAGTAGAGAAATAGCTCTACTCTTTCTTGACCACGGCAGTAGCAGGAGGTGAGGGGTCAGCGTCGAGACCTGGCCACTCTTTACTCCGGAAAAGACCCGGTATCCACTTTACAGGAGGCTGGGTTGCCCCCAGGGCCGGTCTGGACAGGTGCGGAAAATCTTGTCCCACCGGGATTCGATCCCCGGACCGTCCAGCTCTTAGCCAGTCGCTATACCGACTGAGCTATCGGGCCTTAATAGAGATGTACAATGTGGCAATGTGTGTACGAAAAGAACTGCATTTTCCTTCTTATTTAGAGTTATTTCATCGTTTCCTGAATTACAAGCTGGGCAACATTGTAATTCAATAGAGCATTAAAGGGAATGTCTTTGTCAAATTGATAGGCCGTCGATGAAGCTGGCGCTAAATTACAGCGAGTCTGAATTGATTAAAATGTAAAATGCACAACACATTGAAGCGTGAGGTTTTTAAAGCAATGACTTGTGACTTGAACTGTATCTAAGTTCCCCACACAAATACACAGCACATTTTCGTGTGACGTTTCATGTCTTGGCTTATCCCTCCTCTGGCTATCAGCAGAGTCGATGACAAAAACCTTCTAATTTTTAATGTTTACGCAGTTCACTCACCAACAAATGCACTATTTATTAACTTGGTTAAAAGTTTTAAATTTACATAAAAATACACAATAATATCTCTCCTACTTGTTCCGGCCTTTAATGACCATCATCAGGGAACTTTATCTGTACCTACTTTACTTACTTACTTACTCCATGGTGTACAGTCCTTCTTGAGAAGTCAAATGGTTTGCAACTAGTCAAGAAATTCCCCTCATTTCACGGAACCCGAAGCTTCATTACCGCACTCACAAGGGTCCGCCACTTGTCTGTATCCTGGGTCGGCCCAATTCAGTCCATATACCCACATTCCACCTCCTGGAGATCCAACCTAATATTATCCACCCATCTACGCCTAGGTCTCCCCAGTGGTCTCCTTCCCTCCGGTTTTCCCAGCAAGAACCTATACACCCCCCTCTCCTCAACCATACTTATCTGTACCTAACTAAAGTTATATTTATGCTAAAACACTCGGTAAAATTACGTAGTTTTATATATATTAGGTGATGTGTCACCATGTCGTAGAGCGGCATGTGTGTTGTGTGCAGTGCAGAGTGAGACAGCGGCATGTGTGTTGTGTGCAGTGCAGAGTGAGACAGCGGCATGTGTGTTGTGTGCAGTGCAGAGTGAGACAGCGGCA